>VMHT01209318.1_pt1 | contig 11699 bp, 12 predicted proteins | sample 4693611 | NCBI WGS metagenome assembly VMHT01 (sample SAMN12280063, study PRJNA550983) | marine metagenome | isolation source: seawater sampled from same location over 5 years 0.02-0.2 micron viral filtrate | place: USA: collected off the coast of southern California halfway between the port... ...
GTTATACATCAGAGTTAGGTAGACCACCATCAAAGATACAGGGTTATACAGTTGGTGCTAGAAGAGATGACGTTAATACACCTGACAAGATATATGTTGCTCTGGTTGCATCAGGTGCATCAGAACCAACTACACACTACGCACACATATCACCAGCAGGACCAACAGTTACTGGTACAAGGGCGGGTGATGATGACTCACCATTGAAGTATGATAACAACAGAAACCAATGGTATTTACAGGTAGATAACGCAAACAATACAATATACACTACATTACAAGCGAACAGCATATATGGTAACTTAGGATTTACACCTACTACATTCATCAGACGTATACCCGACGCAAGAGACCTTAATGACAGAACATATAGATTTAGATATGTACTAGACAAGGATGCGTTCCCTACACCTAGACCACCTATCACTGGTTTCGTGATCCAACCTAGATCCAGTGAATCAAACTCACCATCATATAGTAAAACATATTACATCTATGATGTAGAAACATTCCAGTTATTTGAACGTGGTGTTACAGATGGTATATATTACTTGACATTCCTGTCAGCGTCAGTATCCCCAGGTGCTACTAACTTCAATGACTTTGCATTCTCTCAACAGACAGTGGACATATATCCATCATTTGACAGAGACAACCCAGTCGCTGATCCAGCAGCATCAGTTTCAGTTGCAGACTCAGAGGTTCTTGGATTAGTTAGAACAACTGATGGTGCTACACCTACACCTAATGAGAACACACAGTTGTCTATTACAAAAGAGACAACACAGTTCTTCTTACAAGAGACAGAGAATAACTTAGGATATACAACCACAGTTAACACACTAACAGGTATAGTTGTTACTGCTAGATTGGGTGATGAAGAAGAAAGAAAGATACCACTTAAATTAAATCCAGATAACTCAGTCGCACCTTTACAGGTAGAACTGAGAAGATACTCTATTCTTAGAGCATCAGGTCACACGTTTGAGTACCTAGGTTTCGGACCAGGAAATTACTCAACAGCGTTCCCATCTACTCAGGTAGAGGTTTTACAACCAAACCAAGTTAGACTGTCACAGTCATTGAAAGAAGCAGCAGGGGTTGCTTACTACTCTGGTGTTAACAGTGATGGTGAACTATTCGTTGGTAACCAAGTTATCAACCCAGTTACAGGTCAGATCACTAATGAAGATATCGCTCAGTTAAACGTTCTCGGTGAAGAGGGAACTACGATTGAGACGTTCTCTGAATTGGTATTGACTGATAAACTTACTGTTATTGGTGGAGCATCAAACCAGTTAGAATCTGTATTCTCAGGTCCTGTTACGATGCAGAAGAAACTGACTTCTCAGGATGAGATTCAGACTCTTAAATTCACATATAGTAACGACGATGGTACTGTACTAAAACAAACATTCCTAGCAAATGAACTTGCTGGTGTACCCGATCTTGCTTCTGGTCTTGCATTTAACAATGGAGACATATGCTATAACATAGACTGGACCCCAGGAAATTCACTGGGTTGGGTTTATGATGCAGGAGTATGGTATAAGATCGGATTGAGTGATACAGCACCAATCACATCACAAAGATATAGTGGTGTAACTCATTATGGTATCGGTATGGCACCTGACGCTTCAAATAGATTGAAGGTCAGTGGCAACTCATTCTTCTCTGGTAACATAGATGTTACTGGTAGTTATGGTGCTGCCGATAAATATAGATTGGCGACTGGTCTTGCGAATAGCAACAACGGTGTAACATATAGTGGAAATGGATCCACTGTTACATATGCTATATCCCCAGGTCATACAGCATATTCTGTATTGGTATTTTTAAATGGAGTTTGCCAAGTCCCAGGTGTAGACTACACTGTGACTGGTAACGCAGTTGATTTTAGTATAGCAGGAGCAACAATCCCTGCATCAGGTGATACCATTCAAATTCGTGAATTAGTAATCTAAGGTAGAATCTAATGTCAACCAAAATAATTGGTAATCAGATTAGCGATGCGACAAGAGCGATCATTACTGCCCTCACAGTCACAGAGCAAGTCAACTTTCCAAACTTAAATCAAACACAGATCAATGCACTTGGAACAGTTGCGTTAGGTACTATTGTATATAACTCTACTGATAAGATATTCCAAGGATACTTACCTGATGTCAACGGTCCTGGCTCCCCAGGGTGGGATGACGTTGGTGGTGGTGGACCGAGTATTGGTGAAGATAGTATTATCAGAACCAACGGAACTACTATATCCGAGAACTTAACAATCGGTGCAAGTGCCAACAATGGTACAGAGTTTAGTAACGGTTTCTCTGCTGCACCTATTACAGTTGCAAATGGTTATACAGTTACTATTGAGAACGGTGCTACATGGACATTGATAGGTGCTGATGAAGATCTTAGTGCATACAGATACTACAATAACTTAGGTATTAACCAGCATTTAAGAATGGTTGCTGGATCTACATTTGAGTTTGGACAAACAAAAGAAAGAATACTATTCTTTGCTAAGTCATCTACCACAACAGTGGATCACAGTCAAGCAAACGTATTCGCTACTGTTAACCCTACCAGTTATAACGGTAACATTACGATGAACTTTAACAACGTACCTAATGAATCAGGTATTATGTTTAACGCATCTGTATTGATATACCAAACAAATGGAAATGGTGCTATAACAAGTATTCAAGTAAATGGTAGCACAGCATATACTAAATTTAACGTGGATGATTTGACCCCAGCAGAATTTGCAAACTCATATCAGATCATGTTTTACTTAGAAGGTTCACAGTGGAAATCATTCGTTATGGTAACTAACTTCACTAATTAATTATGCCTATCGGAACCAATAAACTTATGCAAATGGGTGGTGGAGGAGGATCTTCTGCCCCATACATTTCTGCATCTGGTGGATCTCTCTCAACTGGTTCTCATGCTGACGCAGATAATTTACCACTCACGTTACACTCATGGCAGTCTAGTGGTACAAGTACTTTTACTATAAACGATATATCAGGTACAGGTGAAGGAATAATATATGTTTGGGCATGGGGTGGTGCAGGTGGTAACGGTGGACAAGGTGGAGCAGGGGGAGGTTCTGGTGGATTCGCATTTGGAAGTTTTCAAGTAACAGCAGGACAAACTTTTAGAACCGCAGTAGGTGGCGGTGGTGGAAATGGTAGTGGTTGTCATGGTTGTTGGGGAGCAGGAGGAGCAGGCAGTAATGGAAGTTCATGGTGTAACGGAGGACAAGGAAGGTATGCAGGATGTAGAGGTTGCTCTGCTGGTGGCGGAGGTGGCGGTGCTGGAACCGTCTTATATAACGGTAGTGAGGCGTTCGGAAACATATGGCTAGTCGCTGCGGGAGGTGGTGGCGGTGGAGGTCGCGAGGGTTGCGGAGGTGCTGGCGAAGGTGGTGCTGGTGGACAGTCGGGAGCAGGAGGAAGTTGCAGTGCAGGCGGTGGTTCCATGGGTGCACAAGGTGGTGGAGGAGTAGGTTCTAACGGACGCCCAGGTGGAGATCGCTCTGGCGGTGGCGGTGGCGGTGGAGGTTATGCTGGCGGTAACGTCGGTGGAGACCCAGGATGTGACTGTCATGGTGCTGCTGGTGGTGGTGGAGGATCTAACTTTGTTGTTGGATCAGCATTAGAATCAAGAACCGAAGCAGGAAACAGAGGTACCGCAGGGGAATCTGGTCACTCATTCAGAAACAGTGCAGGAAACAGAAATGGTGGTACAGGTAGAATTGTTATTGGTTACGAGAGGCAAGCGTAATGGAATTTATTGATAGAGATACGATTGGGGATACCCAACGTCACACACACTTTAATTTGATATTCAATTTGGATGACAAAACTATATTTGTTTCCAGATCAATATTTCATGCACCACATATACAATGTCATGTGGGTGCCATTAAAAATGGCAGTAATGGTTCTATACCAACAGATTATACTAATCTATACTATGGTATGGATATTGTTAGACAGAGCACAAAGGCAGTTGTATTTTCCACATCACATCAAGGTCCAACACAGTCAGACCAAGCATGTTTTGAAGAGATACATGTCACTGGTTTTGCTAATGGTGACCACATAGAAGAAGGCACTAATTTATATGATGCAACATTCTGGTTCACCGAAGGTGCAACAGATGAAATCATAGAAAAGAAAGTTGTGATTAACATACAACCATGTAATCATGACACCCCAGGGACTTTTGAGCGTTCTGCTATAAATAAGATGATATACAACCCTGGATATTATCCCTCGGATGACGAGTGGACATCACATCAAAAGTATTTGGAAGACGGGACTGATCGTCCAGTCGCACCAAATGGATAAATAAAAGAAAAGGTATCACATGACTCGGTTAACCGTAGCACAAGTAAAAGACCTTAGTAATCAAGGCGGTATGTCGTTCTCAAACGGTTCGATAACTGCTAATGGTACCCTTAACGTAACTAATATTGTTATTAATGGAAGTGTATCTGGTTCATCAGGTTATATAATTCCCTCACAGTCTGGACAGTCTGGGGAATTCTTGTACACAAATGGATCTACATTAAGTTGGAACAGTGCATCAGTAAATGAAGGTATTCCAAACAGTATTTCAGTATATAATGGTAGTTCTACTTGGAATAAACCAAGTGGAGTGAAGAGAATTTGGGTTAAATGCACAGGTGGTGGTGGCGGTGGTTCTGGTTATGGAGAATCAGGTGCTGCTGGTGCACATACAGAAACATTTGTTGACGTAGCAAACATTAACTCTATCTCTGTAACAGTTGGTGGACAGGGTGGTGGAACTAACTATTCTGGTCGTGGTGGTAATGGTGGTACATCATCATTTGGTAACTACTGTTCATCAGGTGGTGGACAAGGTGCCAATAGAAGACAACAACATGATGGTGCTAATGGTGGTAACCCCAACCAAGGTTCAGTCAGAATCTACGGTGGTTCATCCCAAGGACACAGAAACCCACCAGGGTTAGGTCATGGTGGTGGTAGTTTCTGGGGTGGTTCTAGTCCTACTTCTCATAGACAACAACAGTGGGCACAAAGACATCGTGGTCATGCTGCATATGGTGCAGGCGGTTCATCTGCTAGAAACAGAGAACGTGGTGGCGACGGACGTCAGGGTATCGTAGTTGTCTACGAATTTAGATAGTATAAATAACAACGAAGGAGATTTAGTACCAAATGAGTACCCTCAAAGTAACATCAATAAGAGACCTATCAGGTTCTGGTGGATTAAACCTAAGTTCTGGTTCCATCACAGTGAACGGTACTCTTACTGTAAGCAACATTAATATTAACGGAACAATAGGAGGGTCATCCTCACAGGTTATTCCGTCAGTATCAGGACAGTCAGGTAAATTCCTGACTACAAACGGTAGTACAATGTCATGGGGTACTATTCAGACAGGGGGTGGACCTAAATCCATTTCAGTGTATAATAGTAGCAGTACATGGAACAAACCATCAGGTATTAAACGTATTTGGGTTATGTGTACTGGTGGTGGTGGCGGTGGATCAGGTTATGGTGAATCTGGTGCTGCTGGTGCTCACACTGAATCAATAGTTAACGTGGAGAACATCAACTCCATTTCAGTTACTGTTGGTGGTCAGGGTAGTGGTACTGGATACTCAGGACGTGCTGGTAACGGAGGAACATCATCCTTTGGTAACTATTGTTCATCTGGTGGTGGACAAGGTGCTAACAGACGTCAGCAACATGACGGTTCCACAGGTGGTAACCCAAACCAAGGTTCAGTTAGAATCTATGGTGGTTCATCACAGGGTCATAGAAACCCACCAGGGTTAGGACATGGCGGTCACTCATTCTGGGGTGGTTCAAGTCCTACTGCACACAGACAACAACAGTGGGCACAACGTCACAGAGGACACGCTGCATATGGAGCAGGCGGTTCATCAGGAAGAAACTCTGAAAGGGGTGGAGACGGACGCCAAGGTATTATTGTAGTTTACGAATTCGATTAACAATGGGAAAAAGAGCATTAGTCCGTGCAGACGGATTTATTACAGACATCGTTGAAGCGGGAAGCGAATTCGAGGTCTACACAGGTCCAGGGTCATCTATGAAATGGATGGATATACCTGACGAAGCAACTAACTTATGGAAGTTAGAACTAGGAGAGTGGATCCCCGATTTTGAATTCCATGATCCAGAAATGATCCGTATTGTCAATTATGGAGATCCAGGGGCACAACTGAATATGCTCTATAAGGATATAGACGCAGGATTATTTGGAGAGGCAGCAAAGACAGGGACATTCTACGCACACATCAAAAATGTTAAAGAGACATGCCCCAAAGCGGAATATGAAGACGTAGAGGTATTGGATGAGATGAGTGGTGAAACACATATCGAATCACAAAAGGTATTACCTGACGAACCATTCCCACATGATGAAACAATGCCAGCATGGATGTCAGCAGACGAAATGCCTGACGATGTTCAGAAAGAATTTAGTATAGGAATATACGCAGAGACAGCACAAACACCTGACGAATAAACTTACATAATGCAAATTCGTAATGTACTCATAGTGGGGGGTGGCACCGCAGGATGGATGACTGCTGCTGCTCTATTGAAACTTTGCCCACATATTAATACAAGTCTAATAGAATCACCCGACTATCCAGTGATAGGTGTGGGTGAATCTACTTTGGGGCAGATTAATGATTTCTTTAAGATGATAGGTCTTGAAGATGATATGTGGATGAAAGACACAGGTTCTACATACAAAGTAAATATAAGGTTCAATGATTTCTATAAGAAAGGAGAGACATGGGATTATCCTTTCGGTTCAGCAGAAGGACGTAGACAGTCACTTAGAAATGGTTGGATGGATTGGTTCCGTCTTAACTTAGAGAAACCACATAAGTTCACTCGTGCCACATTTGCCCGCAGTTTTAATATTGTTGGACATCTAGCAGAAGCAAATAAACTCACAACAGATGAATCATTTGCATTTGAACAGGACACTGCATATCATTTAGATGCAATCCAGTTCGGACAATGGTTAAAAGATAACTGGTGTATCCCCATGGGTTTGAACTATATGCAGGGGAATGTCACAGGGTGTGTAAAAGATGAGTATGGAAATATTGATACATTATACGCAGGAAATAAAGAATTAAAATATGATTTGTATATAGATTGTACAGGGTTCAAATCATTATTGTTAGAAGGTATGATGAAAGTACCTTTCGTATCGTATCATGTCAATGATGGTGACACACTGTTGAATAACAATGCTGTTACATGTCATATGCCACATGAAGATCAGTCAAAAGAAGTAGTCAACAGTACAAACTGCACCGCTATTGAAAATGGTTGGGTGTGGGATGTACCACTATGGGAGAGATCAGGTGTAGGTTATGTCTACTCTGATCTTTTTGCGTCAAAAGACCAAGCAGAAGAACAGTTTCATGCCTATCTTGCTCGTACCAGAGGAAAGGAAAGAGCAGATCAAGCATCATTCAAACATATTAAGTTTAAGAATGGTAAGCATGAAGTCTCATGGAAGAATAATGTTGTAGCAATAGGTTTATCAAATTGTTTTGTTGAACCATTAGAAGCAACAGGACTATTAGTTACACATGAACAGATCATTCGTGTATGTAATATATTATGTGGACATGATGGTCATGCACCTCGTGTTGAAATTGAAGGACTGAACAAAGTATGTGACCTAGAAATTGATGGGTTCAAGAACTTTGTTGCAATGCACTACTCATTCTCACAACGTGAAACACCATACTGGAAATACGTTGCTGATCGTGTAGAATACGATTATTCCTCTGGATTGTTAGATAACTTATTCCTTAGATTTGCATCTGAGAAACATGTTATACTAAGTATTAGTGGAGATCCTGCCCATAATGATGGATTACGTTATGTTGGTGCAGGGATGGGTGTGAACCCTATAAATAAACATACGTTGAAGTTATTCAAACTTCAACAGGGTATCAGTGATGAAGAATATCTAGATGATATGATAGTTGCTGAACACAACTTTGACAGTTGGAATCATTCCATGTATAATTGGTGTGATGGATTACCCACTTCATACGAATTTCAAAAGCAAACAATTTACAGTTAATTATGACAGTTCCACCATTAGATGTAGTACTACCTGACGGAGAATCCTCAGAAGTGCCAGAAATGCCAGAGCAAATTACACCAGTAGATAACGCATCAGAAGCAGTTAAAACATTTGATGATCTATGGTTAAATTTACGCTATCAACATAGAGAAAGATTTAAAGAATATACTGAACTACAATCATCATTATCTGCTATGAACTTTGAAGATAATGAGACACGAGTTGACTTCACTAGAATGAATGAAATGCGTGATGATCTTGTTAAGATAGAAGGTGGTTTAGAGACATTAAATCTATACAGAACCCTAGTGCTAGGAGTAGAAGCAGAACCTTGGATCGAAGATGAAATCAAGGCGAAGAAGATTAAAGTTAGAACTAATTCTAAACACTCTAAGAAGGGTAATGATTACAGTAAGTATGCTAACTGGGAAGCAGACGCATCAAAAACTGATCAGGAACTAAACAAGACTGTTTAATGAACCTAGACTATATTTTTCCCACACCAATTTGGTGGGTTGATCTTGATATTGATCTCGAAGAGATGGGTCGTATTTGTGTTGATACTGCATGTAATATGGAGGGTCAAGCACGAAGTAATAGAGGATTATTTAACTATCAATCCCCTGATTTTAGGGGTGAAGATATTATTAATGACGATGCACTTGAAGGTGATGAATTTAAGAAACTACTCATCTTAATTAAAGAGAAGGCATGTGAAGCATTTGATAGTTTTGGTTCAATGACTACCACTATTGAATATGCAAATGTCTGGATTAATATAAACGGAAAGGGAGGATATAACGAGGTTCATACACACCCAGGTGCTGTAATGTCTGGTGCATTTTATGTATCAGTACCCCCAGGACCAGTTGGTAAACTGACTTTTCATAGAAATGCTATTGAAGGTTATGTAATACATTCTCTCGGTACATCTGAGGATATGAGTACAGCAGAAGTACCACATACCCACTCTACATGGGCATATCCACCTGTACAGAATAGACTTATGTTATTTCCTGCATGGGTAGGGCATGGTGTTAGAGAGAATGAGACTGATGAAGAACGTATCAGTATTTCATTTAACTTTATTCCTGTAAGAACAAAGAAAGATATGCAAGACATCATCAAGAACAATGAAATATCTGTTGATGTTACACCTTATAATCGTAAAGACAATGCTACTTAATGTATTCCCAACCAAAGTTAAATGTGGGGTCATAGAACCCTCTCAGAGCGACCTAGAAGCGTCTCTGAGCATCTTAAATGAATACTGGGAACATTCTAGTAGGGCAGACTATGGATTAGAGACAGGGTGGTCTACTGGTTCACAGAGAGGTGGTAAAGAATTGTTTGATCATGTGGAATTAGACTGGTTAACACACCCTATAATGGAAGCAGCAGCAGATTATTGGAGATATGATTTAAACTATCGTAGAGACTGGCACATATACATGGATAGTATGTGGGCAAACAAGCATCTTGAAGGCGACACCACAGGTCCTCACTGCCATATGTCAGGTGGACGTAGCAAATCACATGTATCAATAGTATATTATTTAAAGAAATCAGAACACGCAGGCAATCTAGAATTTAAGAATCCATTAGAACAAATAGTAAGAATGTGTCCACTCAATGAGGACTATGATGACTGGGCGAGAGATACAGCACACCATCAGGGTATATCATATGATTGGCAAGAGGTTGATGCTAAGTCATACGATTATATAATATTCCCATCATGGTTAAAACATAGAACACAACCCAGCAAAGGAGATAGGATTGCTATTAGTATTAACGTAGCAGGATGCCCTGTCGACCCAGCGGAGGGAGACTTTGATTGAGTTACCATTCTTAGACCCGACTGTATTTTATGCAGACGATAGTCCTAGGGTGTGGAGGAAGGCAGTACCTAAATTTGTGACATGGAAAGACGCTGAAAATGCCCTCAATGCTCCTTGGAATCACGTTATCACAGTCATAGACGACTTTGGTAAACGTATGGATTTAGATATGGTAGAGGAACCTTGGTTCTATAAACAAGTACCACAGAAGAGAGAACTATTTGAACTAGCAAATCAAGGATATACTATAAACATATGCCAATATGGTCATGGCAATTCATATATTGAAAGTCTATTGAAAACTATTGAGTCAACATTTGATGGATGTGCTGACTGTCATATTTTTGTGACCACTGGTATGGATAACTCACACCCATCATTCAAACCACACTTTGATAAACCTTGTAACTTTATTATGCAGATGGAAGGTAGTACTAGATGGAAGGTATATAACGAGAGGTGTAGTGCATTATTAGAAGGTGCAGACCCACCATACCAACCAAGAATAGATGAGTTATCAATCGCAATAGATACTGTTCTAAATGAAGGAGACGTGCTATACTTTGGTAGTAGATATTATCACAATACTGAACACAGAGAAGGTTCTAGATTATCAGTTAGCATACCTATTTGGTTTCCTAAAAGATGCGAATGTTCAGACAGGACACAGTATAAATTAAAGTATGAATAAACTTATCCTACCATTTTTAAATCCTAAGTTATTTGTATGTGGAGACCGACCACAGGTGTGGAGAAATGCGTTACCTAATCCTACACAGTATGTGAACTGGGATACAGTTACACATTGCTTTAACAACCCTTGGTATTATAGAACTCAGATACTAAACAAGAGTGGTAGAAGATTAATGTTACCAGAGAAATTTGAAGTGTGGTATGAGCAAGGAGTACCACATAAAGAAGAACTATTCGCAGCGATCAATGAAGGATATACATTTATTATTGAACAGTATGGACATTACAATGCAGCAGTTGATAATCTATTAGAGAACTTTGAATCAGTATTTGACTGTAATTGTGACGCACATATATTTGGTGCAGCAAAACCTGATAGCACATCATTTGGTTCACATTGGGACATACCACCAAACTTTATATGTCAGATAGAAGGAGAGACACGTTGGAATGTATTTGAAGAGCGTTGTTCTGGTCTTATAGAAATGACTGATGAACCTTATCTACCAGATAAGAACAACCACGAATTGACTGTCGCATTAGATACAATATTAAAGGAGGGTGATGTCATGTACATACCCGCCAGAACTTACCATAAACCATTCCCAAGTGGAAGGAGATTATCAATGAGCATACCTTGTATGTACCCAGTAGATGTAGAGAGCGACAGGAAGCAATATGTTATTCAATAATTGTTATCCATTGCCTGATCCAATGGTGGATCAGATTGAAGAAGTAGTAACAGCACAGACATTTCCGTGGTATCTATTGAAGGAGACCACGTTTGCTGACTCAGGAGAGAGTCCGTATGGTGGAGTGTATGATAACAATAGTTTCTCTCATGTATTAGTGATGGACTATGAAGTTGTTAGTCACCAGTATGATGTATTTGAATCAGCATTAAGATTGATAGCAGACAAAGCAGAGCAACCTTTTACTGACATATACAGAGTTAGGTTAGGGTGTCTGTTACCTGATGGACTACCACACCATTGCCCTCATGTTGATTTCGAGGAACCACA
>VMHT01196470.1_pt1 | contig 11696 bp, 8 predicted proteins | sample 4693611 | NCBI WGS metagenome assembly VMHT01 (sample SAMN12280063, study PRJNA550983) | marine metagenome | isolation source: seawater sampled from same location over 5 years 0.02-0.2 micron viral filtrate | place: USA: collected off the coast of southern California halfway between the port... ...
CCATTAGGGGAAGTAAGGTCTTCATTTGTCGACGATAATACCGAAGACATGGAAATTGAGAAATCAGAAACATCTATCGTAGCCATAGAATAGCCACCGCCAGAGTTTCTCACCTTTAGATAGTAATTTTCTCCATCATAGGCTGATGCACCATCAGCAATTCCGTCAATATCCTCAATTTCACTGTGTTTAGTTACTATTCCAGTAGACGGATCTATGGTAACGACAAATACTGGTGGAAGATCAGCAGGTTGCAGTACTTGGCCAGGACCAGTATTTTGCTCACCTTCGTCAGTATCTTCAAATGCATACCCATACAAAATATCGTTGACATGGTCGTATTCAATACCTGCAACATTTTCTAACTCTGGATGATTGCTATAGTCAAATTCAGTCAATGATACGGTGTATGTATTAGAGATTGAAATTTGAACTAGATACCTTATGCCATCACCAGCCATAATCGCAAAGTATTCATTATTTCCAAAGGTTGAATGTTGAGTAATAAGTTCGATTCCAGTGATAGGCGTAAGTGAGGTTACCAGTCCATTTGCAGGGTCGATTGAAACAAAATATTCCACGTCTTCAACATCATCCCATGCAAATCCATACAGGATATTACTACTACATTCTATTTCAAGACCTCCAATATTGGTATAATCTGGATGATTGCTAAAATCAAACTCTGTAATACTGAAAGCAAAGCCACCTTCACTAGTGCCACAATCTGTGGTAGTTCCACCAGTGACATCTTCGCCGCCATCATCACCGGAACCATCGCCAGGCTCAGTTACTTCGCCAGTACCTTCGCCAGGCTCTGTTTGCCCACCGCCTGAATTGTCTTCTCCGTCATCATCATCGGTATTGTCTTCTGGGTCAGTTTCTTCGCCATCGCCTGTGTCATCTTCAGTTTGATTTTGATTTGGATTTGTATTATCATTATCAGTATTATCTTCAGGTTCGGTTACTTCTCCGCCGCCACCTGTGTTATCTCCTGTTTCATTTTGATTTGTATTGTCATTATCAGTATTGTCTTCAGGTTCGGTTACTTCTCCACCGCCACCTGTGTTATCCTCAGTTTCGTTTTCATTTGAGTTATCATCAGTGCCTCCCTCATCAGGCAATGTATCCTCATTGTTACCCTCTTCAGGAGTTGTTTCATCTTCAGGAGTAGTTTCTTCAAGACAGCCAGTAATGGGAGCTAAAAGTAAAATCAAACAAAATAATAGCGTTAGAAACTTGTTCATAGATTAGCGAGAATCAACTTCGTATAAAAAATATACATGACTATTTCAGTAATGAGTGAATTCTACGCCCTCGATAGCATGAGTTACTTTATGGCCGTTTTCTACTACCGCTCCAATAATTTCGACACCATCCATTTTTTCCTGTAACCAACCACATATCGTCTCAGCTTTATCGGAACTAACTGCAATAATAATACCAATACCCATATTGAAAGTACGGTACATTTCTCGAGTTTCGACCCCTCCAATTTTTTGTAGCCATGAAAACTCTGGGTGCACAGGCAAAGGTTCGCCAATATGCCAGCCTAAGTCATCATGCAGCCGAAGTAAATTGGAGAGTCCGCCCCCTGTTACGTGACAAATTGCACGTAGGTCGCCGATAGAGAAATTATTATTTTTTTGCGCTTGATGAATCAAATCAACAACAGGGTCACAATATATACGAGTTGGATTGAGAAACACCTCGCCCAAAGTAATTTTCTGATTTTCATTACCAGAGAATCTCAAGACTTCTCTGCCTATACTATTTGCATCAAAAGGGGCTTCACTTGTATAGTCATAATTTGAATGTTCGATTATTCTACGAACTAACGAGTATCCATTAGAGTGAATTCCCGATGATGGTAACCCGATTAAAATATCACCCTCTCGGAGGTTCTCACCAGTTATGGCTTCTCCTTTTTTGACATATCCAAGCGCAGTTCCTGATAGGTCTAGCTCTGTAACTATCCCCGGCAATGAGGCGGTTTCTCCGCCAGCCAATGTAACTCTAGCAAGGCGGCAAGCCTCAGCAAGAGATGCCCCTAGTGCAGCGTGAGTTTCAGGGTCTGGCTTAGGAACAGCAACATAATCAACAAATGCTATTGGCTCTGCCCCAACACAAAGTAAATCATTGACATTCATAGCCATACAATCTATTCCAACTCCCCCCCACTGATTGAGCATTGAGGCGATCTGAAGTTTGCTTCCTACGCCATCGGTAGCTAATGCTAGAAGACTATCTCCAAATTCAATTAATCCACCAAACCCGCCAGGTAAATCAACGGGCGCCCCCGGAGTTCCTGCAGGACGTACTGAGCGACCCAAAGAAGCAATCAAAGAAGCCACAGCAGACCCTTCGAGGTCTATATCGACTCCTGCGCTTGCATAGTCCATTGGCTTGGCCATGGTTCTTCCATCCAAAGGGAACTCATGAATAATGCGGCTAGTCAATTAGAGATTTAGAAAGCATTGGTAGGCTGACATCTAGCCGGTAATCGATGCCCGAATGAGTTCCGTCGAATTCTTGCCATACATGCTCAATACCCAACTGAGATAATCTGAAAGACAACTTTCGACTTCCATATTGTATGCCATATTGATCTTGATTCCCACAGTCAATAAATAGTAAATTTAGTGAATCAAGATTATTTGATTTCGACTCTATAATTTTCAGAGTATCATACTCAAGCCACTTTGCCCAATGGATTTTATCAATTTCACAAAGGTCCATGTCGATAGGCAAATTAATTCCTAGGGGGTTCGATTTAGAAACTTCGCCAGGGTCATAAGACGCAGCCATTGCACAAATCATCAGTGTGTGAAAATCATCAGAACTCATTTTTGGGGCATTCAATATGTGGCTAACATACTCTGCCGGGCTTCCGTAGCGCGAAATATGAGTTACTGTTTCTGCAAAGGTAGGCATGAACATGGTTTCGAATCCAACATCGCCAGAATGACTTACTACGCCATCCCACTGACCGGGTTTGACCAATGCATTATACAGGGCACCATAACCCCCTGAAGACTTTCCAATCAAACCAAACTTGCCGTTACAGGGATAACGTTGTATTATCGAATCTTTTAGGTCGCTGGATAACCAAGTACTCCAATTTCCTAAGATCGGAGAATCGACAAATTGATTTCCTCCTAAAGAGGTAAATGTATCAGGTAAAACTAAGATGCATGGAAGCATTTCACCCGATTCAACCAATCTCTCATGGCGTTGTAAAATACTTTCTGAAAAAGCCCTCCATCCTGCTCTTGCTGGGCCTGAAGAAGTAAATGGGGCTAGATAAATAATAACAGGTAAAGCAGTACCCTGCTGCATTAATTCAACCCCTTTGGGTGAAATATGAATTATTATTTCTCTAGATGTCGGGTCTCCAAGACGATTTTCCAGAAGTTTAGATTCTAATATATATCTATCAATTTGGCCAAGAACAGGCTCGAAAGAATGTTTGGGCATAACCCCTCTAAAAGTTCCTCACTCATTGGTTCTGCGGTTCTGGAGAATGTGCATGGGACATAGTATTTTTTTGCTAAAAAGGGACATAGAGCCGATGCCTTTCCAGTGGAAACCAAGGGGTGGGGGAAGGCCATGAAATCATTTCATATACTGTTGCCAATTATCTCTAATAGTCGCGAGATTGAGTAAGGAGGTGAGAAGTTGTTACAAGAGTTTGATTTACCAGCACGATGGACTTCCATGATTCAAGATTTGTACGCAGAAGCCGTACACAATCTCGCTCAAAACTGGCCAGACGACCAATCATTAGAAGTCTCTTACAGAATCATTGAAGGTTTTGATGATGAATTTGCTCATGATATTATCAAACACCCTGAGTTACATTTTCATGCTGCGAATCACGCCTTGAGGCAATTTTTACGTGATGCAGGTCATTCAAACATGTTCCCTTTTGTTAGAATAGTTCATCTGCCAAGTGACCAAATTAGAGTTGTTTCACAACTCCGTTCCGATGATATAGGACAAATGTTGGCGATAGATGCCGTTACTACCAAGATATCAGGGGTACGCCCTAGGATTTACTCCGCTTCATTTGAATGCGCATCTTGTGGCCATGTCATGATTATCAACCAACCTAATGAACAAGAATTAATCGAACCGATTGAATGTTCGCAAATAGACGGAGGTTGTGGAAAACCGAAGAGGCAGACAAGATTTGTGCTGCAGCAAGAAGATTCAATTTTAATAAATTCTCAATTTATAGAGCTTCAAGAATTACCAGAACAAATGAAAGGTGGCATACAACCGGAACGTATTATCTGTATAGGAGAGCATGATTTAGCTGGAAAATTAAACCCTGGAGATAGAGTCAAAGCGAACGGAGTTCTTTTCATCCGCTCTCAAAGAAAAGGAGGCAAAGACACTCCTGTTTTCGACATATTCCTTAGAATTCATTCACTTGAAAGACAGAATGTACCCCTAGAAGAAATTAAAATTTCAGAAGATGAAGAATTGGAGATAAAAGAATTAGCTAGTCGAGACGACATCTATGATTTATTCACAAAAAGTATAGCTCCCTCAATATTTGGAATGGACCGGGTAAAAGAATCATTAATGTTACAACTATTCGGTGGAGTTGCTCGATTGAATCCAGATGGAACAAGAAACAGAGGAGATATTCACATTCTTTTGATGGGCGACCCGGGTGTTGCTAAGTCTCAGTTACTAAATTACATGTCAAGAATTTCCCCTCGCGGTAGATTCACATCAGGGCAGTCAGCATCGGCAGCCGGTCTAACTGCAGCAGCAGTACAAGACTCAGCAGCCGAAGGACGCTGGACTCTTGAAGCGGGCGCATTGGTACTTGCAGATTTAGGATTAGCCGCAATTGACGAATTCGACAAAATGAATGAAGGCGACCGGTCTAGTATGCACGAAGCGATGGAACAACAAACCATCTCTATTTCTAAAGCAGGAATCAATGCAAGCCTAAGAACAAGATGCGCAGTATTGGCAGCAGCTAACCCAAAGAACGGACGGTTCGAACCTATTTCAGAAACACCATTCACGGGCCAAATAAATCTCGCTCCACCTCTCATCTCAAGGTTCGACATAATTTGGCTTCTTACCGATGATGCCGATGAATCAAAAGATTCTAAGATTGCAAACCACATAATCAAGAACAGATTAATTGGGACTAGTGAACTATTAGTTACAGAAGGCAGTGCACCTGATCCAGCCAAGAATTCTATAATTGGCATACAAAAATCACAAGAAGGCGATGAGATACTAGCTCGAGATTTAATTCGTAAGTATATCGCTTATTCCAAAAGGTCAATTCATCCAAAACTCGAAGAGGAAGCTCAAAATAAAATAGTTGAATTTTATGTTGAAACTAGAAAGAAAGGAGGAGAATCATCAGATAGCGTATCCATTACAGCCAGATCGCTGGAGGCGGTTGCAAGGATGGCTGAAGCAAGCGCTAGAATTAGACTCTCCAATATATCGACCGTTGAAGACGTTGAAAGAGCAATCAGGTTAACAAAGACATGGAGAAATGAATTGATGGGTGAAAACTTTGACATGACTACCATCGAGACAGGTAAGAAAACCTCGGTCCGAAATCAAGAGCGGATGCTGATAGAAATAATATCTACCTTGCAGAATCAATCAACAAATCAGGTGAAAGCTGCAAATGTATTAGACGTTTATACTGAGGCTGAAAAGTATAAGATTTCAAGAACTAAAGCAGAAGACATCATAGAAAAATTAGTGAGAAACGGCGACATAATGCGACCATCTGGCTATGAGACGCTACAAATTGTCTGAGTTCATGCGTTGCTATCTTGAATGATGAACTATTGGGATGTTTATGGCCGAAGTACATGTTAACGAACCGGAAGGTGAAGTTAACAATGCCACTGCTCTTAACCCAGAAGGTTTAGGTTTCATGTGTGGACTTGAAGTTCACCAACAACTTTCAACGGGTAAATTGCACTCTAGACAGTCTGGAGAATTATATGACGTTACTATCGAGACAGTTCCTAGTGACTGGCCTAGATTTTCGCGTAAACTCAGAGCATCAAGGGGGGAAGGTGGAAAAATAGATGTTGCCGCTCGTTTCGAATCTAAGAGGAATCGTTCTTTCATTTATGCACAGTCTCCCAATTCTGGGTTAATAGAACTAGACGAGCAACCGCCACTGGCTCACGACCAAGATGCCCTTGATATCGCATTAACTGTATCTGCACTAGTTGGTGCAAAACCAGTCTCACTCTTCCAAACTATGAGAAAAACAGTGGTAGACGGCTCTAATACAAGTGGATTTCAAAGAACTACTCTAATTTCTACAGACGGAACTTTAGATACAGAAGAAGGGCCGGTAGGGATAGATGTATTATGTCTCGAAGAAGACAGTGCTAGAAAACTTGATACAATTTCAACAGAAAACGGGGAACAGGTGATTTATAATTTAGATCGCTTAGGTTTACCTTTAATTGAAATTGCAACTGCTCCAGATGTCATTTCGCCAGAACATGCTAAGCAAACAGCGATTGCCCTGGGAAGGTCTCTGAGACAGACAAGAAGAGTAAGGAGGGGGCTTGGAAGTATTAGGCAAGACCTCAATGTATCTATCGCGTGTGGCGATAGAATTGAAATAAAAGGCTGTCAAGACTTATCTTGGATACCTAGAATCATCAGATTAGAAATGGCTAGGCAACTTCACTTTTATCGACTGTCAAATAAATTAAGAGAATCAATGAATTTACCACTGCTTCCTCCAGATAGGCGTTCTACAGATGCTAAAGTTGAGCAGGAAGTTGCAGAAAAAGTAGCTGATGCATTACCTCTTGAGATAGTAGATGTCTCAACAAAGTTTTCCGGCTGTGAGTCAAAAATGGTAAAAAACGGTTTATCCAAAAACAGTGTAATGTTAGCATTACCACTTTCAGGTTTAGCAGGACTAATCGGGACTAAAGAACTCGATGATGAAGGTTCTCAATTGCCAAGACTTGGTCGCGAATTAGCAGGTGCAGCAAAACTTGCTGGAGTCAAGGGCGTTTTTCATTCAGATGAATTGCCAGCGTATGGCATTGAACAGGAGCATGTAGATTTGGTTAGGGAAAAATTATCGTTGAAAAAACAAGACGCATTCGTATTATGTCTGGCGCCAAATTGGCAGGCAGAATTAGCTCTAGAGAGTGTACTATCTAGAGCCAGAATGGCATGGCATAGGGTTTCTCAAGAAGTAAGAAATGTTGTTGTTAAGAAGGGTGCGCCAGATGATGGAACAACTTCTCCAATGCGCCCACTTCCAGGTGGCGCTAGAATGTACCCTGAGACAGATATCCCAACCCATAGACTTACTACTGAAATGTGGAATGATGTAATTGATAATTTACCAATGACAGATACAGAACGTTCAGATAGAATTGGGCATTATGATATTTCAAAGGACCAATCAAGCCAATTATTGGCAAGAGAATTAGATGACTTATTCGTAGATTTCTGTGCAGATTTACCTCACAAAGGCTGGGCAGCAGTCTTATTAGAAAATGATGATAAAGACCCACAACTATGTAGTTTGGTTTTGAAGGCCAAAGAGAATGGTGATCTAACCAGGGAAGCTGTAAATTCTATCATACTTGAATTTTCAAACAAGTCCTTGCCGAGTTTGGAAGAGATTGCGAAATTTGCAGCCGATAATGGACTTAAGCCAGCAGATTTGGGCGACCTTGAATCAATCGTTAATGACATAGTTAGCCAAAGAGCAGACTTTGTCAAAGAAAGGGGCATGGGGGCTATGGGTCCATTAATGGGAATTGTAATGCAAGCCGCCGGTGCTGCTGATGGAAAGGCGGTTAGCGCTTTACTTAGGGCCGCAATACAAAAAATAACGGAGTGAACAACATGCGCTACGGTGCTTTTACATTATTCATTTTAATTTTATTGAGCGGTTTCTCTAATGTTTCTGCCGAAGAAGAAACCTTTGCCAGCCAAGGCTTAGAACTTGACTGGGAGTATGATTTTGGTAAGACCTTCATTTCTACTAAGCCATTGATAGCAAATGAGACTCTTTTTGTTAGAACATCAACTTCAACATCAAATTCAGCAGGAATCTATGCCTTTGATTTGAACGGAGAACTGATTTGGTCTAAAATGAATAGTAATTCAATTTTCAATGACATGTCTCCAATAACCTATGTTGAGCAAGGGCAAGGAGACTGTGGCGCATGGCCTGATATGTTACTTGTCGGTTGGTCCGATGGTACAGTTGATGCACTACATCCTGGTACTGGTAGTGTATTTTGGCATAAGGAAACAGAAGTTGTAACATGGGGGATAACAGGCTCTATGTTAGTTGATTCTGATGAACTTATAGTTCCAACAAGAAATGGCTTGATTAATTTTTGTCTTTCTAATGGTTCTACTAATTTTGAGGTTCAAACTGGTCTTGGTTGGAGAAACGGTGTTTCTAAAGCCGGGCAAAATTATTTTCTAGGCGACGAGGCTGGTATACTATGGAAAGTATCTAAAGAGGGCGATTATAGTTCTAAATTTTTAGACATTGGAAAAATTAGACACGCTCCGCTGGTAATTGGAGATATGCTATTAGTCCATGGCCAAGGCGTGACTGGAAGTAAAGTAGCATTAGTAAATCCAGTAGATTTTTCTATTGAAGTAATTTCAAATTCAGGTCCTTCTCCTGGCATTCCAATACTTTTCAAAAGTATAATTATAACAATAGACTCTAGTTATATCAATACATTTGACTGTTCAACTTCATGTCAATTTCTAGATCAGTACCCTTTCACATCCAATGGAGAATCATCATTGGTTTTCAATGAAATGTTTATGCTTCCAAGAAATACAGTTGAAGGCGGATGGGGTATATTTTCAATAAATAGCTCTGGGGGTTTGAGATTGAGTGAACTACCTACCTCTGAGTATGACTGGTATGGTACAGCAGGCCCCGAATATCAAATTATAGCAGGGCGCGAAATCTTAGCGATAGGTAACGACAATGGCAATCTCCAAGTATTCAGTTCTAAAAATGCAAATGAGCCTGAACAAGAGTCATTTGAATCAGATTATATTTCGCAGATAGGGACTTTTATCCTGTTTATTCTAGTTACTACTTCAGGAATTCAATTTCTAAGAGAAAACTATCGTTCCTCATTCAAATACCTCTTGATTATTCTAGTTGCCCTTTCAACATTTGCCTTCAATGATATAGTTTTAGCATGGTCTTCTTATGTATCTGAAATAAATGATGATGCCCAAAGCCAAGAAGCGCTTTGGGATGAAAGTTGGCCAGAAGAATGGCTTGGTACCCAGATAGTGATATTTGAATTCGCCAACCAATCCTTGATTTCAGGAGGCCATGTAAATGCTAAAGATGCCCTTGAATTAACCCATAAAGCAGCAGTTCAGTTAGATATAAGTGTCGAAGATAGTGATACTTCAATAGGGAAATATATTGAAAGTTTCAATGGAGTTAGAGGCGAAGGATGGATATTCTATGTCGACGGTTCTGAAGCCATGATTTCATCAGAATACGCTGAGATAAATAGCGATAGTATTGTGCATTGGAGGATAATTTAGATGGCAATGCTCAAGACACTTCACCTTTTGGCCAGTTCATGTTCCAAGCCACAGGCATACATGGCCCGGTTTTGGGTCCCCTAGGTAGTCTAGTGCTAGATGTCGTTTTACTCGGCGTTGTCTTTTGGACATTACTCAGTTCTACTAAACGTAGAGCGTCGGACGTAATTCTTTTTGTTTCGATTATCGCGGGAGTGTCCTTTTTACGAGTGATTATGACTCCATTGCCTAATATTCAACCTGTAACGGTCGCTGCACTCCTTGTGGGGGCCCAGTTAGGGGTCAAAAGAGGGGTGTCATTTGCAATCCTCGTGACGATGATATCTAATTTTATTATTGGAAATGGGATTTGGACACTTTATCAAGCATTAGGTTGGTCGATAGTTGCTATTATTGGGGCAAATGCAAAATTAGTAATCTCGGGGCAATTGGATCTCAAGAGAATGTTTATTCTTTCAGTTTTCAGTGCATTTTTGTTCGACTTAATCGTATCTCTTTCCATCATAGATGGTTCAATAGGCTTATCACAATTTATGATTTATCTAGCAAATGGTATTCCTTATGATTTGATGCATGCGCTTGGTAACTTGACATTCGCAGCGTGGTTTGGGGCATGGTTCTCAAAAATATTACAGCACCAACCAACTCTTGAAGAAATAGAAGTATCTGTAGTTGAAGGTTATGTCATCGAGTCATAATGAGACTACAATGGTCTTAATTGCACGGAAAGATTTGAAATTATCAGCTGGTAAGTTAGCAGTGCAATGTTCTCATGCAGCCACTAGTTGCGCCCTAGCAGCTAGCAAATCTGAGAAACGAATTTTAGAGAGGTGGAAAAACGATGGCGCAAGGAAAATTTGTTTACAAATCGAAGATCTATCCTCGCTCCAAAGGCTAGCAGGTCAAGCACAGGGTGCCAACTTGATAACCCATATCGTGAAAGATGCAGGCCATACCGAAATACCTTCAGGGACCATAACTGTACTCGGGATAGGCCCAGGCCCCCGAAGAAGTATCGATGCTTTAGTTCAAGACTTGAAGCCTTATTGAGTAAGAGTCTGTGCTATGGATGAAGCGCAATGGGTTTACGTTCTTTCATACATAGTTTAACCGCCCCGCCATTTAAGCATCATAATTTTACAGATGAAAATATCAAAATGGTATTAGTCGTAAATAATGAGTTAAAAATGGGCAAAGGGAAGATAGCAGCCCAAGTGGGTCATGCAGCAGTTTCTTTGACATTGAAGTGCGGTAAGAAAGCCCCTGGACTATTGGAATCTTGGCTTAAATCAGGGCAAAAGAAAATTTGTGTCAAAGCCGATAATGCTGAACATTTATTGAAACTAGAAATGTTAGCAATCTCAAGCGGTATATTATCTGTTAAGATACATGATGCAGGACACACTCAAATTCCAAGCGGCTCTTTGACAGTTTTAGCATTAGGCCCCGATACAGAATTAAAATTATCAAATATTACGGACGACTTGAAATTGCTGTGACAATCGCCGCATTGATGAGTGATGGATAATACGGCTCCCTATGCGCGAGTATCCAAGTGACCGGGTAGACCTTCGAAGCGACACAGTCACTCAGCCAACAGCTGCTATGCGAGAGGCAATGATGAACGCTCCAGTTGGAGACGACGTTCTTGGAGATGACCAAACGGTGATTAAATTACAAGATATGCTTGCAGAAATGCTTGGCAAGGAAGCAGCACTTTTTGTCCCTAGTGGGACCATGTCTAACGCTATTGCTATTAGGGCGCATACTAATTCTGGAGACGAGATAATAACTGAAACAGCAAGCCATATTTATGTCTATGAAGGCGGCGGGTATGCTGCTCTTTCAGGCTGTTCTGTAGCGCTTGTACAAGGTAAATCCGGAATAATGGAAGCACAAGATGTAGCTAATGCGATACGTAAACAAGAAGGCAGCCTTGGACACTATCCAAATGGCTCGTTAGTATGTGTTGAGAATACAGCAAACAGGGGCGGTGGAACATGTTATCCCCAAGATAAACTCGATCAAATCGCCAAAGTGGCGCATGATAATGGATGTGCTGCCCATATAGATGGGGCTAGGCTCATTAATGCTGTAATTGCAACTGGGAATTC
>VMHT01040066.1_pt1 | contig 11695 bp, 14 predicted proteins | sample 4693611 | NCBI WGS metagenome assembly VMHT01 (sample SAMN12280063, study PRJNA550983) | marine metagenome | isolation source: seawater sampled from same location over 5 years 0.02-0.2 micron viral filtrate | place: USA: collected off the coast of southern California halfway between the port... ...
GCAGAATATTTTAACACAATTCGTGATAAGCGTATGGAGATAAATGGTGGCAGAACCACAGTTTGATGCGCCTATCCCTGGCATGGGTATGACCCATGAGTTGGGAGCAAGGCCGTGGCAGAATCCTCCTCTCTACAGTACAGTAGATGAGGCACTGGATTATTATATTCCGCGTATGGCTAGTGACGATTTCTCTGAACAGCTTATGGACGTAATGGAAATGGGCATTCCTCTCACTACGCTGGCAAACACTGTTCAGTTGTCCGGTGTAATGGATGGTAAACACAGTGCAGACGTTGGCATCCTTATTATGCCTGTCCTAATTGAGATGATGCGCTTTATTGGTGACAGTGCTGGCATTGAGTACACCACTGGCCTTGACAAAGATAAGGGGCCACGTTCATCTCTTGTGACTAAAGCCATTAATAAACTTCGTGTGGAAGAGCAGAATGAAGAGGCTGCGCCACAAGAAGCAGAGGCACCAGCACAAGAAGAACTTCCTATGGAAATGCCAGATGAACCACAGCCTAGTGGCTTGATGGCACGGAGAGCATAATGGCATTATTTGGTAGCTTGGGTAAAATGCTTGGCCTTGACACACCCACAGGTAGGGGGTTTGTAACAGGTTTTGCTGAAGGTGTTACTCGTGAAGTAAAAGACGACATGAAGAGCCGTAAGGAACGCATTGACCGGCTGGCTGACTACAAGATTAAGCGCGACGAAGAAGAGCGTGAGCGTTATACAAAAGAGTTACGTGAAAATCTGGATAAGGTAAAAGGTATTGCGGGTAAAGCTGGTGGTATAAATGGCGCAGAATACCTCATTCGTACCTATGGTATAGAGGAAGCCGTAAATAAAGCAGGACAACTAGAGACACTTGGCGGCTTTGGAGTGACACCAGAGTTTGCTACAAAGGATGAGAACCAAACTACGTTTGATGACCTAGCACGTTTTGTGACAGCAGACCCAACATTTACAAAACTTACTGCACGTGGAACACGGGCTGATACAGGCTTGCTTGCAAAGATTGGCCTTGCCCCTGACATTGCTGTTGAAGCACAAAAGCAACGTGATGCTGCTGCTAGTTCACTTGGACTTGGTATAGCAGAAGCACCAGAACTTGGCGTGATGCCTACAGCTTCAGGTTTTGACCCAAGTGATTTTGGCATGATGGCCGACATGAAAGATGAATCAAATCGTCAAGTGCGTCTAGCCATTGCAGCAAAAGAAGCGGGAGATGATGCGGGTTATAAAAAGCACATGGCTGAAGCATCACAAATGCGTAATATGCTTCGCTCTCTGGATACAAAAGATTTGACAGAGGCTGGCAGTCGTGCATTTACAAGAACCATCATCGGACATATTGAAGCTGTATCGGGTGTAAATGGCGACCACGTTCCTGACGGGCTTGGTGGCTTTAGATTTAAAGCAAAATTTGAAGACGCTGCAGACCAAGGTAAAGTTAACGTAGCTGGCACAGCGATGAATGAACTCTACGCAGAAGCAATTCGTAAAGGCATCCCATCAGCCACTGCCATGCGAGTAATCTACGAGTCTGCCAATAAAAATCTTTTGCCTCAAATTGTAGATGATGGTCAAGGTGGCGTATCAATTGTGACGGGAACAGTTGCTCTTGTAGAGAATGGTTTCTTGGGTGGAACAGGCTCATTTGCCCCACCGCCACCTGCGACACCTCCTGCTCAACAGGGACAGCAAAATCAACAAAGTCAAAGCACTCAACAGCAGTCTAGTGCAGCAACTCCCGCACGAGTGCAAGGGATAATGGGCAACTTTAATAGTTCAAGAGATAGTGTAACAAAAAAACGGCTTCTAGCCGCAGCAGGTAGAGTATACAAAAATGCTGGTTTACCTGTTCCAACAGTGGCTGAGTTTGAGGCAATGGGATTCCGTGGGGCTTCAAGTTTATAAATGTATAATCAACAGGAAGAAATAGACAGGGAAAAGCTACTCAAGGACGAGCAATTCCTTGATGACGCTACTGCGTTCCTGATTGACAGGGGTGGCTACGACGCAGAAGACTTAATGTCGGCAGATAATGTTTACGAGAATTACATGGAACATTTCCGGTTCCAGAACGTAAACGAAGTAACTGCCGTAAATGATTTGTTGTATGCACAAAATGCTGACGAAGAAAGCAAGGAACGCTTTGCTCGTCTGATGGATACATACGACAAGATGGATAGTGACTTGGGGTTTGCCGCCGCTGGCGATTATGTTGCCGGTGTGTTGTCGGCCCCTTCTACGTATGCGGGTATCTTTACAGGTGGCGGCGCAAAGGTTGGCGCACTGGCTGCACAACAAGGTGTTAAGCTGGGTATCCGTGAAATACTCAAGCGTGGCGCAGCAGGACAAGCGTTGCGTTCCGCAGCAACAAAGGGTGCTGTACGTGCTGGCGCAGTAGAAGGTACAATTGGTGCTGGTCAGGTGGCGGCACAAGAACAGGTACGTGTTGAGACAGGTATGCAAGAGGAGATACGTGGTGGTGCTGTGGCATTAGGTGCAGCGGCTGGTGCAGTTCCTGGTAGTATTTTTGGTGCAGCAGCACAGACACAGAAAGCTGTGACAGAGAATGTTGCAGAGCGTGTGTTAAAGATTACAGAAAAACAAACAGCCCGTGCCGCAGAACATGCAAACAGAACAACAACCAAACAAGTCTTTGAAGATGATGCCACGGGTAAGACGGCACTAAATGTATATGAAAATTTGGTGAGTCGTAAAAAGGCTATTGAGGAAACATTCCCTGAAGTAGAAACTGGGCGTAAAATTAAGGAAACACTCAAGCCTGACGATGCAGAAATTGTAGACGCACCAACGACACCAAAGCCCAAGATGCCTCTTGTAGCAAGCCTTGAAGAAAAGTCTTTGCAGAACCTTGCAGCCTTTGCTACAAAACTTATGGACAAGGTTGACCCAGTAGAGGGTGAGCGTTTTTCTTCTATACTTGGTCGTGCTTTAAAGTCTGAGTTTTATAATCCTGATAGTCTTCGTGCATTGGCAAACGAATTTGGTCTGAAGGTTAGTGACCTTGGGCCATTGCTTGCTGCAGAATTTAGTCAGGCAGGTAAGACTCTAAAAGTTGCGTCACAACTTAGTCAGGCAGAGAAGAAGGCACGACTTGACGAACTGGACACAATTGATGCATTTCTTGTTGAAGCTGTAGAGATTACAAATCCTGCTCGTGAAGCAGTGGAAGCTATTGATGATGAGATTGGCAAAGGTCTTTTAGGCAAGGCCAACGATGTAATGCGCCGTGTAAACAAAGCACGTATTGGTTTGATGACAATCCAGCTTGCTACCACAACACGTAATGTGACCAATGGTTACATGCGTAACTATGTTTATGCATTTGACAATCTTGGTGCAGGGTTATATAATAAAACATTTACAAAGTCAGCAGCAAAACAACGACTAAAAAAGAAAGACATATTTAACCCAACAGATGAGCAAATCAAAGCAGAGGCTGAACGTGCAACACGTCTTGGTAGCGCACAGTTGCGCACTGCTTATGATAGTTTTATGTTCAAAGACTTGATGGGCATTACAACTGCAGAGACACAAGCCCTTACACGTCTAATGAAGGATGAACGCTTTGGCAAGAGCGAGGCCGGTAAACTCTTGTTTATGGAAATGGGAGATGTTGCAGACCACGCTAAAATGGGTGGTGGCATTCTGACAGTAGCGCGTAAGTTAAACACCCTGAACACCATGTCAGACAACATGTTCAAACGTGCCATCCTGTCACGTGAATTAAATAAGGCCATCTTAGCTGGTGGATATGAAGAGGGGCTAAATGGTGTTCTTAAAAAAGGCAAATTTGGGGATGTTGATGAAGACTTGATTGCAAAAGGAATGGAAGAAGCCATTGACTTTACATATCAGACTGGTAGATTCCAAGGAAAAGAGGGTGCCTTTAATAGCGTAGCTGATACTTTTATTCAAGCCTCGTCTACGCAGCTTGGTTCAACCTTTGTTCCATTTCCTCGCTACCTCGTGAATCAGTTCCGTTTCTTTTATGAGCATACGCCAATCCTTGGCATGGTCGATGCCTTTGGTATCCTGAACAAGTCTGACTTTGACCAGCGTATTGGTAAACAGCTTGGTGGTGCAATGATGCTCACCGGACTCTATGCACTTCGTGCTAATCACGGTGACGAAACAACAGGTCCGTTTGAGTACAAGAACCCATTCGGTACTGGTATTGTTGACGCACAAGCGTCTCTTGGTCCATTCTCTGCACACGCCTTTGCAGCTGACGCCATATACAGGTACTTTAATGCAGATAAAATCAGTCGCCCTGCTAAAGTTCGTGACTTTGTAAAAGCACTAGGTGGTGGTCAGTTCCGTCCCACAGGACTAGCCCTTGTAGATGGTTTGTTTGACACATGGCAGTCGGGCATTAAAGATGGGGAACTTGACACAAAACTTGAAGAGATGGGTGCCAGATTCCTTGGTAACTACATGAACACCTATACAGTTGGTGCAGGTGTATTGAAGGATGTCGTTGCCACACTTGACCCAGACATGCGCGTGGTGGCTGACAACACGGATGTTAAGTTCTGGCCGTACGTATTCAAGCAAGCAACACGCTCATTCCCTCGTGAAATTACTGAAGGGGAAAGCGCACTGTTTGGTAGAAAGCGTCTGGAGAGTCCAACACGTACAACTGATGTGCGTATGGTAAATCCTTTTATGCGTCAGATTACTGGTCTCGCACAACAAGAACCTCGCAATCTGGCAGAGCGTGAGTTTGATAGGCTTGGCTTGGAATACTTTGAGATTAGCCCACGGAAAGTAAAGGGTGGTATTCAGAGTAGCGAACTGACAAAAGAAGCACGTGCCAATATGGGGGCATATGTTGAGGGAGCCATTCAAGATTATATTATGAATAACCCTGAATACTATGGCTTGCAAAGTGACATTGAAAAGAAGGCCGCACTCAAAGGTAAATTAAATGAGTTACGTACTGAGGCAAGGGCGCGTGTCCTTGATACCGACCAGTACGTTACGGTAGAAGACCAGCGTACTGTAGCACAGGCACGATACTTTGACATCTCTGGTGCAAAGCGTGACCTCATTGCTTTGTATTATAAGCGAGATACGGGGTTTGACTTAGGTGATACCAAAGATTATTTAACAGCACTAGCTGTGGCAGAGAAATATAACATCTCTGGGGGACGTTAAAAAAGGGGGCCGCAAAGCCCCCTCTCTTTTTGTGTCACTTACTAGCGATTGTCACCACTGCCAGATAGCGTACCCCGCTTCTTGCGGTCAGCCAGTTTCTGTAAGTTGTTCTCCATGATGTGACCAAGGTCCATCTCCATTTCTTTAGCTAGTACGGCACAGTACCATAGCACATCCCCTATCTCGTAACCAATTTCAATACGCTTGGCAAGGTATTCATCTTGTGCTGCGCCATCACGAATGAACTTCTTTACCTTGTTAGCAATCTCACCCGCCTCTCCCGTAAGGCCAAGAGTAAGATACTCCATAGCCTTGTTCTTGGGGAAGATGGCAGTCTCACATGCCTTTTCTTGGTACAATGTTGCTGCAATGTCACTCACTCTTTTCTCCTTCATCCACTGTTTAGCTTCTAGTTCTAAGTCCATTTAGTTTCTCCAAGTTCTTAAAGTACGCAGCCTCCCATCCACGTTGCCACTCCCTATATGGGGTGGTATTTTTCTTTAGTGGATTAGCCATCTGATGATAGCAGTAGTCTGTACCTTTCTTTTTCTTAACAACTACTTTACTAAATGCTTTGTATCCCTCCTCAAAGTTGTTTGCTAGACTTTTGTTCATCATGCTTCTCCTTTCGTTTCATCCACTCTTCGTACTGAGGATGTTTAGGGGGTGGATTGAACTGAACCCACCCCTCTTCTCGTTTCCATGCCAGCTTCTCTTTCTTCTTCGGCTGCTTCTTACTCATTAAAGTAATTATTCAAGATGTCAAGCCTATCTTCATGTGCTGCAATCTTATCCAACTCCCCCTGCATAGCTTCCATAATGTCTGAATGTTCTCCTATCCCTACTGGGTTACGTAGATAACATTCAATGTTAGCAACGTGCAGTGCTACGTTTGCCTGTGCATGTTTACGTAGTACCTCTATCATCTGTTCTCTCATCTGTCAACTCCTTTCTTTTGCCTGTTAAATATTGGGGTGTCTTCTTTTCTTTAAAGAACCTACCAAATATTTTGTACAGCAGACTCTCTATGTCTTTCATTGTTTACGTCCTCTAAACCTGTGCTTGAAGAATACAACAATATTGATTGTAGTGTTGACAGTGATGGCCAATAACAACCACCACTGCCACCAGTTAGGCATGTCTGCTCCTTCAATCACGCTGCGTTCAAGTCCACTACCTCACAGACACCGGCAGTACAGGCCAACTCACGTCCACCGGATGTAGTGTCTTCCTTCTCAAACTCCTGTAGCTTTGACCAGTCAATTCGTTCTGGCATACGCTCAAGCATTTCCCCATACTGTTCTACAGTACAATCTTGATACGGGGCTTGCTGATATGTATGCTCACTGAATGGCAGGAAGCTGATGCCTGACACCTCATCAAAGTGTTTATACACCCAAGCACCTACAGCCATCCACTCATGCTCCTTGACAGAAATTGTCACAGATGGTTTGTGTTCACACCATCGACGTTGATATAGAAGCCACAGTTCAAGTTGCTCAATAGCACCCATTTCAGTACGGCACACGGCACCTGTGGGCGACTTCATGGGGAAACTGAACACTGTGGTGCTGTCTGGCTTCGTCACATCTGGTTCTGCTGGAATACCTACATCAACCATGAACTGTGTCAGTGGGTCTTTGTTGTCACCACGCACTGTGCGAATGTAGTATGGATTATGTCGGGCATGAATACCAGAAGCACTGTTCACAAGCTGTGACACTGTACCTGACGGCTTTACACACGTGATAGCTGCAGACATTGGTATGCCCAATGCCTCTGCCGTAACCCTATTAGTAAGCACAGCTTGTTCTTTGAGTGCAATTAGCGTAGCACCAATATTCATACCAAATGTAACAGACCTGCCTGACATCATGGCATTATCCATGATACCTGTTAGTGATACACCAAGTAAGCGTTCCTCCTCTGTATTCTTCTTCCACACATTACGCAGATACTTGAAGTCAGTCAATGTGGATTGGAATGTACCAAGGATGGTAGCCAGACGAACCTTTTCAGTTAGGCTCTGCTGGGTATCCGATGCACGTACAACAACCTCTGACAGATTACAGAACTGATACGGACGCAAGATAATTTCACTGCATGGATTTGTACCAAAGTCAATGTAGCTTGACATATCTCTGTGAGGATGCATGGTGTACTGCGAATCTGTATCATCAATTGGAGGCGAGTTATGTAGTTTACGACGGGTATTCTTCGCTGCCTGTCTTACAGCCGACTGACGATTAAAGATACCACGCTCACCAGACTTGCTATCGTACAGAGACATCCACTCACGCATGAACGTACCCATCTCTGGCTTACCCTTGTAGGCTACGCTGTTATTTGCAAGCGCACGTTGTCCCTCATTAGTCCACCACTGACCGGACTTGGCGTGTGCCATCTGGTCATCATTCAAGTTAGACAGGCTGATGAGTGCGCTTCGGCGTACACCACCAACAACTACAACCTCACCAATCTTACACATGATGTCGTGGCATTCAATTGGAAATAGCCGACGACCTGTAGCGTTAACGAACTTGTTTATGATAAACTGAAACAGTTCCTCCAAGGGGGCTGGGCCACTAGCACGACCACCGAATGTCTTCAGACGCGCACCAGCAGGGCGAACCGCACTGGTATCCCACTTCGGGACTTTCCCTGCGTAAAGGAGCGAGATTAATTCACGCAAGGACGAAGCCCAGCCCATTCTAGAGTCGCCAACTTTGATGACAGTATCTGTGTCATGCATATCTTCATTGACGACAGGCAGCTTCTCAATGTTGTGACGTTCTACTGAGAAGCCTACACCAGTGCCACACATGAGTATGTACATAGTCTCATCGAATGCTCTTGGGCTATCGACAGGTACATACGAGCAATTGTAACCACCAACATGACAACGGTCCAATGCAGGTCCGGCTGTCATCAATGCTCTCATGCTTGGCATGATGTCTTGGTTTAACACAGCTTGCTCAAGTTCACCACGTAGTTCATCCGATAGGACATACTTGTGCTTGCTCTTGAGATGCTCTGTCATATAATCAAAGTATCGTGCGACTGTCTCACCCCATGTCTCACGACGCTGTTCGTCTTCAATCCACCTTGCATAACGTGAGGTGGCAATAAATGTTTGATAATCGGTTGGTAAATAGTTGTTCATATCTCACTCCATGTTTATTTTCATATGTTTGATTTCCATGCCAGGTAATTCGTGAAAGTAATCCTCCAAACTTTCTTGTATTTCTTCTGTTGGATTTTCATCTGCTGGCATTGTGTATTCTTCAGGGTCAATATCCAAAGTGACGTAAATTTTAACTCGCATCACTATCCTCTATAGCTTTCTCTAGCGCATTGATGTACCACTTTGCTTTTTGTACATCCTCCAACGGCTTGCCCTTGTAATCAAAACGCCACAGGTATTTCATTATATTACCTTGCAAATAGTATTTAAAGTTTGGCCCCAGCATTGCCTCAATAGCTGTAATGCACTCAATGCCCGACTGATTATAATGTGAGGGGCTGTTGACCATATCTTCTTTTCCGTTTAGTTTTTTTGTATAATACTCGTCCATCAATTCCTCCTCATCCTCTTTCATTTTCATAAAGGTTTCATGTCTCATCATGCCTCTCCCTTCGTCTTCGTTGTAAAAGATAGATGTATAACATTATCATCATCGTCGCTTCTTATTATTACGCCATTCTCTTCTTCCTCATCCTGCAAGGATATTAGTTCTTCTGTATATTCCTCGCAATATTTATATATCTGTTCTCGTACATACTCATCTTGTTCCATTACAGGCAGTGATGACAATAACATTTTTACAAACAATTCCATACCACGATAAACATCATCTGTCAACTCATTATGCTCAGATGTTATAACAGAAACTTCTGCATCACCTGTCCACTCTCCACTGGCTAAATAAGTAGGGCGTATCCTAATTAAAAAGTCTTCATTCTCAACTGCTCTTGCCACGATAAACTCCTTTCTTTTTTTCGCCCTTGAATGGTATAAACTTAGGATGTTTATTCTTTCCTTTTTCTTTTAACCAATCTTCAGGAATAATTCTATCATAGTATCTAAAGTTATACTTTATACACCACTCTGCGTAAGATGATTTAGCACCCTTGCGTAGCTTTCGTCTACTGTTTTCAAACACAAAGCGGATGTCCAGCTTTGGGTGTTGCTTCTTGATAGCAAGATGCTTGCGCCTGTCTGCTGCAGTAAACATACCCTTCGTCTCAATGATGATACCGTTGTTCAGCACGAAGTCTGGAGTATAGGTGCGATACGCAAGGTCTTCCCATTCAATCTTGACTTTCTCATAGTCATACTTTATTCTGAGTTCGTCAAGATATAGGGAGACTTTATGCTCAAGTCCACTCCTATATCCATACTTTCGCGCTGCCCTAAACTGTTTATAGTTAGGCATTACATTGCCCTATCTTTGAAGAAATTTGCATCAGGCTTATGCTCATCGGCAATATGAACATAAGATACAGTCTTAGGTTGCTTGGCCTGTGACATAATTGCAGGACGTTCTTGTATGTCCGGCCAGCAGGAAAGACGATACCTACAAAATCCACACTCTGTGCCAAGTATCGTGTTACCAGTAGGCTTACCACGGAATGTCTCAGGCACTGCGTCAAAGCAGCGTTCAAACTTATTCTCTTCCACTGTATCGGCTGTCTGTTTAATGCGACCTACTTCTTCTTCAACGTCAAGACCCGTAGCTGGAACGTACTTAAACTCGCCATTAGCTTTATTTACTACCCACCAGCCACCAGCTTTCTTTCCTGATGCCTTCGCATAGCCAGCAAGTTGTGATACATAACCAAAAGCATCACCCTTCTTCAGTGTGTCGAAAGACTCAAACTTGTTAGTATACGACCAATTAGATGCTGACTTAATATCATCAACAGCACCGTCAATAACAATATCGTAGGTGCCAGTGATGGATGTATCGTCATCAAGTTGTAGAGTAACCTTTTCATCATCTTCATATTGTACCCCTGCTTCTTTAAGAAGACCCTTGAAGACTGCCTCTACAATATCCCCAAGCATCATGTTCATTATGAATGTTGTCGGAAAGGGTAACGCTTTCTCTGGTTCGTTCTTCTCAAACCAAAGCTGACAAGTTGGCCTACCCACGTTTGACATACGCAAACCAAACTTGTCTCGCTTATTACCCCCACTAAACTGGCGTTGAAGTGCATTCATTACATCTTGACCCACTTGCTTAATGGTATCCTCCGACATTGAGGACTTACCCTTAACAGCGTTCTCCATGTACTGATGCACAGCCAGTTCGGCTGGATGATTGAGGCTACTCATCATCTACATCTACCGTGATAAATTCACCAACAACACCTTCATCTTCTTCCGGCTCACCGTGAGCAGCCTTGTCCCACTCAGACAAAACCCATGTATTGAAACCCTCGACATACAGCATAAACTCTTTGAAAACGTCTTGGTCTTGTGGTGTAACTTCAAGACTATTCTGTACATCAAGATTAACTACAGGCACATAAAAGGTAGAACCAGTGGGAAGTTCCCGACCCTGTGTTTCAATTGTCATGTGATGCTGTGGAGGAAGACGACGCATCTGACCCAGCTTATTGAAAGCCTGACCTACGTTCTTGAAACCTTCCTTACTATCAATCTCCCACACGCATGGTACATCGGTAACTTCTTGCGCGTCACCCTGTTCCGTTACACCAGACATAGATGCAGTACCAAACACAACACGAACCCTGCGTATCTGACGTATAAGTTCTTTCGTGCCATCAGGCAGTGCATCAAAGTCCTTGATGTAACCCCCAGGTTTTCCGCAGTTAAATGTGCCAGTAGTATCTTTCAGGTCAATGTCCAGCTTTTCTGCCATAACAGTTTTCTGATAATTGTTGGCATTGCTATCATATCGCTGATACATGAAGCGTTGAATAAAAGGACGCAGAATAACCTTATCAGCGTAGATAACTTGGTTATCTGTGTTCTGCAAACCCATTGCACCAGCAGATACAATCTCCATCTTCATGGTTTTGCCGTTAACGTCGGCATCCCCCATGATAGACTTCTTGTTAATACGCAACCGTGCCAGACTAGACTTCTTCTCGCCTGTATCATAAGCCATGCCCATCATCTGCGCCATAGCTGCATAGTTATTAGTATCAATAGTTGTTAGTTCACTCATATTTGTTGACTCCTTTCTATAAAAATAAAGACGAGTTATATCACACAACGTCCTTCGTGTCAAGCCAATTCGGGCCAATCTTTGCTTCTAATATAAGAGGCACATTGAAGTCAATGCCCCACCTACCTGCAATTAGTCCAGGTAATTCTTTATTGGTTGTGTCTATCGCTTGTAACACAAGCCTTTCTTCCATCGGGTGCATATCAATTACAATACTATCATGCACACTATTCACAATACATGACTTAGCATACTGTAATAGTGAGTCGATATGTAGCAGGGCAACAGGAACAATA
>VMHT01203399.1_pt1 | contig 11694 bp, 11 predicted proteins | sample 4693611 | NCBI WGS metagenome assembly VMHT01 (sample SAMN12280063, study PRJNA550983) | marine metagenome | isolation source: seawater sampled from same location over 5 years 0.02-0.2 micron viral filtrate | place: USA: collected off the coast of southern California halfway between the port... ...
TCCTGAAAGTTAACTCCATCTATCATTATAGGGATATCGCTTTTGCTTTCTGGACCTTCTAAACCCTTTACAGTAACTGTGTAGTTGGGATTAAAGTGAGGGAGGATTTGTTCAAGTACCTGAAGTGCTTCGTCCTGTCCCTTTGACATTATTTGCAATTCAAAGGCAAGGATGTATGGCGAGCTTTGCCACACCTTAACCTTGTTTCCTTCGGCATCTGTTTGAATGGTTCTATTAAGACGATTTAATTTAACAGCTCCATCATAAGAGATGTCAACCATTTCAAAGGACATGCGAGGTAATTTAATCGAAACATTACGCTCGAGACCCTGCTGAACTCTTGCGAGGTATTTCTCTCGAGGAGCGTAAGAAAGAGGGACTCGTTTTACCCCAACCATTTTTCCACCACTGACATCCGCTACCTCAAGATCATTAAAAAGTGTGCCAAAAACAGACACGATCTTTTTGAGGGATTCGTTGTAGAAGTATTCGTGTCCAAGCATGCTTAGAAGTTAAAAGGTTCTCCGAATGGGTTTTCCTCGCTAAAGTCAAGAAAGTCGTTTGCATTAACGTACTGGCTAAAGGCTGAGTTCTGCGCTGCAGGATCATTGGGAAAAAGCTCTTCATCGTCAGCAGTTCCATCATCAATTTGATTGATATTCGTCGCGGTAATACTTGCACCTGATGTTGCTCCAACAAGAACTGTTCCGGTTGTCAGCGCATGGTATTTGCCATCGTCAAAGGTTGGAGGGCTAACGTGCACTCTTTGTATCTCGGGAGAGCTGTTTTCTACGGTGTCGTACTTAAAGAACTCAACTGAACCTGTAACGCCGCTTGGCAGTGTAAAGGTAAGTGTTTCAAATTCCTGAAGAGCAAACCCTTGATCCGGTGAGTCGTTGCTGGTGTACTCGATGATCTGAACATCACCCGAGATACCCTGAATGCGGTCAATCTCTTGAATACCGGTGTCAATCTCCTGGCTTTCGTATTCAAATAGCTCACATGAAAGACGGAAAATTGGTATGTCTTTTAATTGGTGGAATGGCTTTTTATCTTCAACAAATTTAATCTCAAATAAGCCTGATGTTAGTGGAAAGTAAATAAGGTCTCCTTCAAGCGGTCGAGCGGAGTTCTCAGAGTAACCATGTTGGCCAATAAGCTGGTTCCAACGGAGGTTAGCCACAACAAGATTTACGGAGTCTCGTATCTCAAGACCGAACTTGGAAAGTAATTGGCCGTCACCCTCAAAGCCATCAACGCTTTCAACATACATCTCAATCTTATAAGCCTTTTCGAATGAGCTGATAAGATCCTCGTTAATAATAAGATCCTTTTTAACGATCCTTCGAGGGATGTAGTAGCAATCTTGGCCATATATCTGAATGGCCTCAATAACTAGTGACTCGTAGAGATCTTGCTCCTGACGAGTTCCGTTTTGGAAGTAGGGATTAGTTGGCATTATCCAATGAAGAAGTCAACGGGTTCCTCGTAACGAAGTTGCCAAGTTTCCTTAAGTTCTTTAAGATCAGCAACCGCGTCATCGTATATTTTAGCACCACTAATTGTAACGCCGCCTGGCAATTGCATACCTTCAAACTTACTAAGGTTTTGTCCCCACTGCTTTTTAATAAGAAGAGTAAGGAGTTCCTTTAATCCCATGTCGTCGTAGACGTCTGTGTAAGAAGCGGGATTAACAGTTTGGTATGTTTCAAAAATAAGAAAATCCCCCTCTGTAACGTGATCACCGATTTCAGCATGAAACTTGACGGTGTTCTTGTGACGGTTGAAGGCTATTGATACACCGTGTCCGTTAAGAACATCTTCGACCAAGCTCATGTATTGAGAGGTAAGCTCGTAATTTACTAGGCCGCTTGGATTGCGCATGCCATAGAAATCGTTGAGGTGCATTTGATATTTTGCATTGAACATGGTTGAAGCTGAAAGATCTTCAAATCCAAGAACACGCACAACTGACAGAACCGAGTCGGGTACTGTGATTTCGTTGTTGGTAATTTCTGTTGAAGTGACCTGATGTTTGATCAGAGACTTAACAGTAGCGTCGCTGTGATACTCCTGCCAGTATTGGATTGCCTCATCAAGGCGATCTTCGATCTGATCGTCGTCGATGTTAATCTCAACCACTGGAGCTCCAAGTTCCCTCAAACAATAGTCAGCTAATTCGGTTCTAGATGTTGGTTTAGCCATACAACTATTTATATGTTTTATCATTTAGTCGCAACACTAAATCACAATCTAATTATTACCAAATAAACCTAATCCCCTTAACTTAACGGCGGGATCTACGACCGATCCATGCGGAGACAATAACGGTTACAAAGACAACCAAGCCCATGAGTATATCGTCTGCGGCCGCATCAAGAACGTCGTTGGATAAACCAAGTTGTTCAGTTTTTTCGCGATACCAGAAACAAATGCCGAGTAGGGCTTTGTAGGAAAAAACACAGATGATCAGTAACAGGAATAGCTTAACAACAGTTTTCATTTATCTTTGTCGTCTCCTTCCTGTTGTTGATTTGGGCCTGCCCACGGTATAAACCGGCCAGGGTTATTAGAAGCTCTTTTTGCAATTCTAACGATTCCATCAATTACTTCTGGAGAGATAACTCCAACGATTCCATAGATAACTGCTTTGTATAAACTATCAATTGGTGTTTGTTCTAGAATGTACCAAGCGATTGCGCTTGATATAGCGGCTGCGGGTATTCTCTTAAAAAGAAGTCCCGCGGTGATCCGTTCATGAGAAGAAAGTATTCTAGCAATCATTCCGGACGCACCTATAAGTGGTACCAGCCAGCCTCCTTCGATGAAGGCCTGGATTAATGATTTCTGAGGTTCTTGCATATGACCGAAGTGGCTAATAACTATTTATACAAAATGACTCTTTAAATACAACCTTTTTAGGTTATCTTATTTTCAGAAAACTATACGCCTTTTTGTAAAGCGGTGGTACCTTTTCGTCTCCGTTGCCCATGATTGCTTTTAAGATCGCGGAGCTGTTAATGATTTGAGTAAGCCGGCTGTCTTTCCGTGGACCTGCAATCTTAATTTCACAAACAGCCGCTTCGTAAATCTCTATCGACCGGTCTTCGCTTTGTCCCGTTACATAACATGCTCCCAGCACATTCACTGAAGCATCCGGCCACAGCGTGATTTTAGCAAACGAATGAACCTTATTGAAAAACATTAAAGCTTTGTCGGCTTGCCTTTCTTTAACATAACAATGAGCCAAAGCAGTCCAAACGGAGGTGATCCAACGATAGGTATGTTTTCCCCAATAAGGGTCTCCAATCTCTTTAAAGCCACACAGAGTTTCATAAAAGCTTTCGAGCTCTTTAATAGTTCCCATGTTATCATGGATGTAGCGGTAAGCAAGCATGCAAAAGGCTTGACTCATGCGATTAAAGCTATTGGGATAAGTCCTCGCCAAAGCAAGACCTCGGCATCTTTGATATCCTTCTGGTCCATCATTTCTGCCACTGAAGTTTGCCAAAAAGTTTTTAGGATCAAAACGGACTCTTTCGACCATTTGGTTAAATTCGTCAAGGTTTACTTCGGGAATAACCAAATCGACATCAGGGAGGGATGAATAACAATAGGTTAGTTTGGTGTCCTGATAGGTTATAACAACACTGTTTTCTTCCCAGGCGATCTCTGCTTTTTGGGTCATCTTACCTTTTTAGCTATGGTTGCCGCCAGTTTATCACTATCAGTTTGTATTCCTTGATCCTTGAAATACCTTTCCATGGTGTCTTGGTTTGTTAAATCTCCGTATTCCAAATGACTTAAATAGGAACGTTTTTCGTCTCTGGATTTTAGTAAAGCTTTGCGTTGTTCGTATATGTAGGCGGGAATCCTTTTGAATTTACTTTCACAGCTTTTTTCTACAGCCTCGATGTCTCTGGTAAGAATGGTTACCTTTGCTCCTGGTAAGATCTCTACTAAAGCGTCAAGGGTCGCCATCAAATCGTGGCCTCTTCCAAATGTAATTTGTTTGCATCCCCAATACCTATTACCAAGAGGATTAAGCCACGTTTGCATCAACCTAACAATTTGATCCCGCATCTCTTCCTCATCAAAGGTATTATACCACGCGGGGAACCGACCACGCGCCTCGATCTCATCCCAATTGCCTCTGTGATCCGGCTTGCTATAAAAACGGGAAGTGGTAGAATTCCTAGCGAAATTCAATAGATCAATCAAAGATCTTGAAGATTCACCCATTAAAAGAGTGTCGGGACATGAGTTAAATTGTCGAAGCAAAAGCGTGGACCCGCTTCGAGGCATGGCGGCAATCAATCTAAAGTTGTTAGTTTCGCCCATCTCAATCCTCAGTTTCTTTTTCTTTGGTTAGTCTTCTTAACTTACCTTCAAGCTGGTCAATCCGACCAATGGCTTCAATTGAGAAAATGATTGCCTGATCAAGCAATTTTCTATAATCATCTTCGCTTATTTTACGTTCCTCAGGAACCTCGGCATCCGGAAACAGATCGGAGTTTGCTTTTAGAATCTGCTGGAACTTTTCTATATTATTCAATGAAAAGTATCTTTTTGAATAATCGTCGATGCTACCGTATGTTGTATAAAAGTCAAACTTGTGAGGTGTAACAGTTCCTGAATAGGTGTTGTTGTAAATTGCTCGGGATAAAACCTCCGCTGATGTTGGGGTTTCATACGCCCGAATTCGTGGAAGGTCTAGGCCAGTAACATCACAGAAGTCGTCAATAACATTTCCTCCTTCTTTGTAAGTGCGAACATTTGCAATCCCCTTCCACCTTTTCCAGTTGTTGTAAATTGTACTTCCCCAACTCTTAAACCACTTACAAAATGTCAAAGGGTTGCGATTGTGTTTTGCGTGCACCTTGCCCTTAAGAACTTTGTCCTGAAGACCCCACTGTTCCCATGCCGATTTAAGCCATTGGCCAGGTTCTCTAACATAAATTACAATCTGAACATCGAGGTCAGGAGACCAATTTAAAAGTTCCGCGAACAGTTTAATCATTTCCGGATTACTTGATATTGCCTCGTTGGACCAAACAATGTGATCACATCCGGTTTTTTTCGAATGAGCAACAATGGTTCTGTAAAGAGCCCCGGTTTTATCAGAGGTGTGCGGCGAAGCAAGCCACTTGTGATCAATCTTATTACCATTTGCAAGCTTCGGCCAACCCCATGTTTTTGGAGTGTTTAAAGATCCCTTGTAGTGGTAAAGCGCTGTTTGAATAGCCGATGTTCCTGTTTTACCTAAACCAACGTGTGCGGTAAATTTCATCCAATTAGTCTTTCTACTCTTTCTCCCCAAACGCTCCTAGAGAACTTTTCATTAACACGTTTTCTTGCCTCGTGTATTTTGGCTCTGCTTTGACCTGTTAGATGCGAACAAAGAAGTTTAGCGTATTCTTTTGCTTCATCTTCCATTTCAAAGTCAATCAAATAGTTCGAAGGAACAAGTTCGCTCACAGCACCAACATCACTAACAGCCATTGGCACTGCCCACTGCATTGATTCAAAGTATGTGAGAGGTATACCTTCGTCGACCGAAGGGCAAACAAGTGCGCTGGCTCCTTTGTAAAGAGCCTGCATTTCGTCATAGTCAACGCCAAGTTTAAACTGAACCCAATGACTAACTTTTAGTTCCGCTGCTCGTTCTTTGATCTTTGAATAAAGCGGACCATCTCCTACAAACTTAAAAACAGGCATGTGAGCCGCCGGTAAAATCTTTGCTAGCTCTGCGGCGATATCACAAACAAATTCCGGACGCTTTTGAAAGTGAAACCGAAAAGGACACAGAACATACCTTGGATCTTTCTCGGTGCTTCTTAAAGACCAGGTTTTTTCTATTTCTGGAAACCCAAACCAATACAGGGTTTCAATCATACTTTTGTCTACTCCCGCGTTCGCAAGCTCACCCTTTAATTTGTCTGAAACAGTTAGTACCAAATCAAATGACGTTCCGCGTTGAAGACTTTTCTCAAAGTCCCACGGGGGATTTAGTATCATGTGAAACAAGGAAATTAATTTTGTGTTTGGCGCAACCTCCTTAATCGAATCGGCCTGATCGTAAGCCTCATGCGAATTATTAACAACCGTGTAAACTGGTTGTAGCTTCTTAACTACCTCCACGGGATTCGCATTACAAAAGACGTCGTCTGCAAGGTCCACGAATGCAGTCTCCCTTCGACTGTCTTTATGCGGCATTGTCCGCGTTGATACAACAACAATTCTAAACCCCTTGTTTTTGTAATGGGACATTAAATCCAAACCGCATCTATCCGCTCCTCCAAGCGACATCCAAGGAATGATAAGACAAAAGACGGGCTTTTCTTCAACGCTATCCTCAGCTGTTTTAAGAACGATATTACGGCCGGAACTTTTATTTCTTCGAAACCTCCGGGGCATGTATTATATATGCCTCTTAGAAATCCGGAGCGTCGAAGTAAAGACGAACTCGAACGAAGTCACCTACGGAATTATAGCCTGCGTATCCGCTTTCTTCACCATAAGCGTGTCCATTATCGGTACATTTTAAAACGATACCATCTCCAGCAGTTACAGAAACACTTACATTGGAAGAAGTACCCGTATAAAACGGAGGTTGAGGATCGGATCCCTCGAAAGCTTGGGGAACGGTGGAAAGAAATCCTGTTACAGTACCAATTTCTGTTCCTGGATTAGCCCCTGCAAGAACTTTAAATTCGGGTGTACCTTGAAGCGTATCCCAAAGAGGAAGATCGATCTCAGCTCTGCGAAATGTCATGGCCATGTTGGCAGTCATTACAAATGTGTGGTCATCAATCTCTAATGTGGCTGAACCCCCACCGCTGTTAGTAAAATCCTCAACTGGAATGTCATAGGTGTAAACATAAGGACGAACACTAAGACCACCCGTTGGTCCAGTTGGGCCGGTTGGTCCTGCGGGACCTACGTCACCCTGAGGCCCAATTAATCCGCGTGGTCCTTGAGGACCTGTTGCTCCGGTTGGGCCGGCTGCTCCAGCAGAACCAGCTGCACCTGTAGCTCCGGTTGGTCCTGCGGGACCTGTTGCTCCGGTTACACCCGCAATAGCGCCGAGATCGTCCCAAGATTCGGGAGAGTAGTCGGGACCGTTGTAAACAAAGAGGTGAGGTGTTCCACTTGCGAATGGCCCACCGCCTGCGTCTGTTGCACCGATCTTAACAATAAAGCAGGTGCCTTCACGCTGAAGAACCGGATCGAGTGCGGGACTTGAAGTTGAAAGTGGAAGATCATTTCCGTAATCAACGATGCCACTTACTTGAACACCTTGACCAATGTCACCTTTGATGTTACCGATAATTTCTGTTGTTCCATCGGAAAAGATTGCGGACAGGTTACCGTCGCTGTCAACGTCAATGTCGGTGATAATACCAACGCCAGCAAAGTAATCACTCACCTGAGTAGCTACCGATGTAGAAACGTCAAGATCGTTTGTTACCAAAACACCGTCTTCGTCGAGGAAAAAGATTCTTTGGTCTGCCGCGTTGATTGCAATCTCACCTGACCGAAGTGAATCCGCGTCTGGTGTTTCGCCCGGCGAAAAAGAGTGCTTTAAAATAATTCTTGTAGGTGTTGTAGCCATGTTATTAAGTATATATCTTTTATGAGGACAGGATCTGTTGATCAATCGGATGCCAAGAAGGTTTGTTATTCAGGTGTGTGTTGCCCAGATAATTGGATGCGTAACCCGCTCCGTAAACACGTCCGGATTTAGCAGCAAATTCCTCTGCAGTTTCTCCGGCGTCTTCTGATTTACAAAGTGCGTAGTAAGCCGTTCCTCTGGCGTTTTGCATCGCAACAAGGTTCTTTGGATCTTCAGGAAATGCAACTCTTAAGAAACTGGATGTTTCCTCTCCGTAGGAAGCCGATGTTCCAAACTGACCGAACCTATTTGCTCCTCCAGCAAACAGCGCGTAGGTATCGGAGTTAGCCTTTGATTGTGCAACGATGAATACGTATCCCAGATACTCGGTGCTCCAAGCTGGTCCTGATGAAACAAAGATATTTTTAACCCACCAATTGGAATCAATCGTTGATGATAAAGTAAAGCTGGTGGTGTTCCCTGATGTTGTTCCAGCATCTGTTAAACCGGTACTGTTCGCTCCCGCCGTGCGGATAGATTTGTTATTGCTCGAATCTTCGGTAACAACGAAGGAGTTGTATCCGGTGGAGACAGCAACAATGTCAACGGGGCGATCACTTGTTCCGAGCGTAACTGTAGTAGGTGTCCGAGTATCGGTGGTGTTTCCTAGTCCAAGCTGGCCGGTTGAATTTCGTCCCCAAGACATAACACTCACGGAATCAAACTCGCTTTCAGGAAGGGAGTCGAGTTCACTTGCGGATGTAGTTGTGTCTGTGGTTCTTCGTGCTAGAATAAAGTGATGCGCACCCCAATCGTGTTCTGCTCCAACAGAAATGTCGAATATGCCCTTTAACTTTTTGTGGTGATTAATAACACCGCCAATGTTAGCGTTAGCATACCCATTGGTTGTTCCGCCCGAGACCAGTGCTGTGTATGCAGCGCTTTCAGAATCAGCTGGGAAAAGCCTAAAGTGTGTATTGAGGTTTGCGTTGGAAGCATCACCGCGAATGATTAGGTATCTGGAACCGCTAATTGTGAGTTGTTCAAAGTCCTCAAAGCCGTGGTCGGTAGAAGACTGAAACACCCTGTTGCTGGTTCCGCCAACTGTGGAAAGACTCAGAGAAAGAGTTGTTCCTGAATCCAAAGCCGGAATGTGCCGCACTACGTCGTTGGCTGTGGATCCGTTTCCGCCTTGCCCAATCCCGTTGTATCCAGCGAACCAAAGTTCGTTGTCGCTTTCATTACCGGGTTTACCAACTATAAGCCAGGTACCGTGACCATTAATAACGTGCTTTTTAATGTAGTAGGAAAAGTCATCAAATGTTTCTGACCCGCTTAAACCAAGCTGGGTTTTCCAAGCTGCGAGAGCGGACGAATTGTCAACTCCAAGACCACCGGCAAGAGTAGCGTTACGCTTGTAGTAGTGAAAGCGTTTGTTAACTTCTTCCTTGAATACTGGAGTGGATGAAACGGTAGTGGTGATTCCGGTTGTGCGTTCTGCATCAGTTACACCGAACACTGCCCAAAGACTTGATCCTGCGCTGTTAAGTCCAAAAACAAGTGGACCTGAGGTCAGGTAGGATGTTTCTCCGGTACTTCCAGTTCCAAGCGCGCCAAAGTGGTTATCACTTGATCCAATGAGCCAACCCCTTGTGTAAGGAACGTCGGATGTGGTTTCGTATTTGGTGAAACCCTGAAGTCTGTCACCGCTGACGTATGTATTACCAACGCCATCTTTTGTCTTGATAATAAGACCTGGTTCTTGCTCTTCGTTTGTGTAAGAAACTGTGTCCACCGTTACTGCGTTTGCGTCCCATTCTGTTTTTTGAGGAAGCATTGCAGGAAGGGGTGTTTCAACGCTGTTGTCGTTGTAGATCGAGCTGCCAGCCTGGAATGTGTAATAGTCTGTAAAGTCTGTTCCGGTTCCGCGATCACGTTGGCCGAGCTGACCCTCGTAGTTGCTTCCGGATCCATAGAGAATACCGTCTGTTTCATCAATAAAGAAATATTGGAATGCGGTTGTGAACGTGCGTGAAAAGACAGCCTCACGGTCTGTAACCGGAGATATGGCGTTAAACCAGCCAGATGGGAAGTTAGCACCGTTTGAGCCGCCACGTTCAAAAACGTTTTGGCCGGAGAAAACGCCTCTTCCATAGCGATCCACAAAAGTCATGGATTGGTTTGCAAACTCTGAATGACTTTGGTGTCCATCCATAAGCTCTGGAAAGGCGCTAACACTTCCTCTTTCACCAACTGCACGGTCAACGAATGCCTTTGTAGCTGCGTGGCCATCGGCGGTTGGATCAGCAACTGTAAGAGCTCCTGCTGAATCTCTTTTAGCAAGAGTGTCTGCGGTTGCAGCTGTGTCAACCTCTGCGGTAAGAGCTCCGCTTCCGTCGAATGAGAAAACCGTTGTGTCGATGTTTAGTCCGACCTTACCACCGGTAATATCAAAGGAACCTACCTCTGCGCCGGACGTGTTAAAAAGATTAATTCCAGAAGCTCCAGCAGATCCGGTTGTTGTGGTAACTGCGAATGCGGTGGAATCGTCACTCTTGTATTTAATAAGATAAACAATGTCATTACCACCGATAGGGTTTTCTGCGGGAGAACCGATCGCGTCGGGAAGTGTTGTGCTGCCGCTGGTAGAAGCGGTGTCGCCTTCAAGCAATTGAACAAGTTCTTTGTAAACAACGTCTTCTGGACTTGCGTTTTCGTCGTAAGAAAGAGTTTGTCCGTCGCATGGAAGCCAGCCAGGAGCTCCACTCCATGCTGTGTATTCAGCAGGACTTCCAGCGGTGTCCCAAGAATCGAGGATCCTTGTATCCACCGCGATCATCGTTCCTACGGGGATAAGATTAACTGGCAAAGTAAAGTTTGAGCTCTGAAGGATATCACGAACATCAGTAACGATGTCAGCAGCCAGTGCGCTTTCAGCAAGCCAATCAAGATTGCTTCCGCTTCCTGTCCATTTCAAAAGAGAAGGTGTAGCACCTGGAGAAGTTGCGGGTAGCTTCCAGTCATAGTTGTTGACTGTTATGGTTGGAGTGGAACCAGCAAGAGCCAATTTGTTTCCGTCCGCGATCTCGAATATACCGCCTGATCCAGCGTAATCGAACTGAAGTTTTTCTGGTGTTCCCGCGTTTTCGAACGCAAGTGTAACAGCGTTTGACGTGTCTAAAGACTTGAGAGCGATACCTCTTGCTCCTTCAAACTCAACTCCGTCGCCAAGTGTAGAATTACCGGATCGGATTGTGAGAGTCGGAGTGTTGATCACACCAACCGAACCGCCAAGTGTGTAGTTACCGGAGGTATTGAATCCTCCCGAAAATGCAGTGGATTGAGTAAATGTTTTTACCCCCGTTACCGTTTGGCTGGAGGACAGAGTCATTATACCCTGTGTGTTTGTAACAAAATCTGTGGCGTTAAGGCCGTCGATTATCGCATTACATTTATCCGCCCACTCCTTAAACGTGTCGGTGTTATCAATTCGTGTTAAAGTAAAGTCAAAGGCCATAGATTAATTTCCTGTGTAGTATCTATTTATCACTGTAGATCAGAGCTTCTAATTTAATAAGTCTTTCTTTTAAATCCTCAACCTCTTGTTTGAGAGCTTTAATTTCTTTGTTTCTTTTTTTACGAGCAAGGGCTGATTTGTAGCCGTCGTTATCCGTATTTAGGATAACACCCGTGTTTAGATTTTTTACCAAATGAGGATTGTTCTGGATTTGTCTTTTTGATTCGTCCATATTAAACCGTTGCAATTGCGCGAAGATCTTTAGCGAAAGGTGCATCGCCGTAGTATTCGCCTCGAAGAACAATCTTAATTATGAAAGAACTAAACTCTGTTGGATCGCTGTTAAGAGTGAAGCGAACCTCGCTGAATTCCGCTCTGTTTACATTGATTGGAATTGTGGTTGGGCTAGACGGACTAACTGTGTGCCAATCCGTGTCTGTTTCACTACTTGAAATAATGCTTCCGTTTGTATCCTTAAGTTGAGCGTATACTTCCAGCTCCGATGTGGAGGAAGGTCTGTTTACGTCGAGATAAACATCAATTTGGTCGCTGAGGTTATCCA
>VMHT01045197.1_pt1 | contig 11693 bp, 18 predicted proteins | sample 4693611 | NCBI WGS metagenome assembly VMHT01 (sample SAMN12280063, study PRJNA550983) | marine metagenome | isolation source: seawater sampled from same location over 5 years 0.02-0.2 micron viral filtrate | place: USA: collected off the coast of southern California halfway between the port... ...
ATTATGATACAAATATAAGTACTTTTATTTAACTACCAAACTTTTTTAAGACTTTTTTTCTTTTTTTTCATTATACTCTAGTAATCTTAATGCAATACGCTCTCTAATTAGCATTCTATCAGTATCAGTTGGTGTATAGTCATTATATAATTCAGCTGGTAAATCGCTAAAACATTCAGAATAGTCAGTAACATTAAAACCTCTAGCTATACATTCAGCATATATATCAAGGTATCTATTATGTAAATACTGTAATTTATCATAAAAGAATTTAACATGTCCAGTACCCATTCTAAAGGTACTAGGCATATTCTCTAAGCTATAACGTCCAGACTTAATACAGTTAGGTATACGTTTAATTTCTCTGTGTTCAGCTAATAGATGCATGTCTACTAGCTCAGCTGTAGGTATTCCACTATTTATTCTAGTCATGATGTATTACTGTTATTAATCGATATAAGTATTGTTCTTCTGTGAATAGTGCATTCCATATATCAGAAGTCATTTTATTATCTTGTAGAAGCTGTACCTTTAATTCATGTATGATACAGCTCCTATCGTGGTTAAGTGATTTTATCTCCATTATTCGAATGAGTTTAATGCAACTACAGAAGCATAAGCTTTTAAAGGAGCTTCTCCAAATTGCTGGTGAAATATAGTGTAAGCGAACATCATATCGTCTTTACATGGTAAGTAGTCTACTGAGTTTAGTACTGTTAGTGTGAATTCGTTGTAAGTCATTTTTTTGTTTTTAAGTTAATTATTATACTGCAAATATACAAGGTTTTTTTTAATAACCAAATATATTCACAGTTTTTTTTTATTTAATATCCTTCCTTAAAGTTAACACTAGTAACATTGTCTGAGCATAATTCTTTAACTATTTGACATGCCCATGCGAAACTCATAGGAGCTTCTGAACGTATAGTAGCATGATTTCCTACTTCCATTACTTTATATATGTTAAAGTTTTCTAATTGATGCTTTTGAGTAGCTGGTGATAAGTTTTCTAAGTTGTGAGTAATTTCCATTTTATTATATTTATTAAGTTAATTATAGTGCAAAGATAAGGAAGTTTTTTAAACCTCCAAATCTTTTAGTACTTTTTTTTAATTTATTTTGCTATGAATTTAGCGATGTAAGTGAAGAAGTGCATAACATCACCGTTCTTAAAATCTATCATAGTTAAGTTAGATACACATTTCTTTTGAGTAGCTGTATCCATATTACAGATAGTCTCTACTATAGTCTCTAGAGGTATGATGTTTAATCCCCATTCTTTTCCTTCTACTTCTATTACAGTATCCATTGAGATGTTAGCTTTTTCTTCGATTAAGTTTGTTAGGTAGTTTCTTGTAGTCATTTTTTTTAGTTGTTTAATTATACTGTAAATATACAACATATTTTTAAACTACCAAACTTTTTTAAATAAATTTTAATTATTTTTTTTACCCTAGTAAATTGTAATAATTGTATAGATATTGTATACCAGAACTAAAATTAAGCACTGTTAAATTCCACTGTTTCGCTCTAATTGTCTGTCCATTTAGTAATAAGCAGCCAATACCTAATAGTAAGAAAGCATTATCATTTGGTAGCATATAAGGAGCTATCATTAACATACCAGTACCTAAATAAGCTATTCTCTGTATATAGGGATTTTCTTTAAAGTTAATTTTTGTCATAGTATGTTTTATTCAGAACTTTAGCTATAATCTCTATTCTACTATATATACATAATCTATCTGTAGCTGTAGGATTATTATCTAATAGCTCATACTCCATGTTAAGCATTTCTAATAATTGTAATTTTAAATCTGTCATTTCTTTATTCATTATTTCTAGTTTTAGTTAGGTTATTTAAAAATTTAGCTCTTTCATCTGTTCGTATTCTGTCTAGACAGTGTTGCTCAGCTGACATTAACTTGAATACTAGGTTCTGGTCGTAGCTCTTAGGATTAGCTTCTACAATAGCTGAAGCTTTCTTATATAGTCTATGAGCTTTATCCCTCCATTCCTGCTTCTCTTCTTCTGTCATATATTTAGCTTTCATAACAGTCATAGTCTAATAGGTACTTTCTAGTCTTCATAGTAGCGTCTTCTTGACTTACAGCGTATAGGATAACCTCTTTATCGTTTAAATTAAATTTAGATATATGAGAGTACTTAAGAGCTGTAATCTTTCTACCGTCATTAAATGATATAGCTCCTGCTTTTTCATTATTAATAAAGATAGATACTTTATTCATTTTTATTGTATAGTTAAATTCTAGTGTATTCATTTTTTTATATTTATTTAGTTATTATTATTTATTTTTATTTCTTCTAGCTTTACGTCTAGCTATTTCCATTTGTTTTCTGTCATTATTTTGTGAGTTGAAATTATTTGAATTTCTTTTTCTCATTTTTTCTTTATTTCTCATTTTGTTTTTTTATTTATTAATTATAGTACAAAGATACATCTTTTTTTTATACTACCAAATTATTTATTAATTATTTTTTAAATTCAATACTATCTACTTTGAAACACTCAGTCCACCAGTCAGAAGTATTAGCTTCCCAGATAGATTTAGTTTGTGAAGTAGTGATAGTCATCTCTGGAAGACTTTCTCCTAATTCTCTACCATCTAGCTCAGTTTTAAATAAATCTTGTAGCATAGCTTCTAATACTCCTCTGTCGATAGCTCCTTCGTTGATTAAAAATAGGTTAAAGTTTACGTTGAAAAATTTTGTAGTTTGCATGATTTCTTTTTTTTTAGTTTTATTTATTTGTTTAATTATTTGGTAAAAGTAAGGAGAATTTTTTAATCCTCCAAACTTTTTAGTGTTTTTTTTATTAAAATTGTAATCCAGCTGCTAAAATGTTATTAGCTGTTATTTTTTCAATTCCAAAATTTCTAACTCTATCTTCGTCTAAATTCTCAGCTATAAATTTTAAATCTGACATTGAGTGAGCTGAAGTTACTTTAACACAGTGATGAGTGATGCTTACTTTAATTCTTACTACTGTATTACTTCTGTACATTTTATCACACATGTCTATACTGCATTCAGCGATAGGTACTCCAGTTGATGTTTCAGATATTTGGTTGAAAGTTATTCTTGTTCTCATTTTGTTTTATTTTATTAGTTAATTATTATGATACAAATATACGACCTATTTTTTAATCTCCAAACTTTTTTATACTTTTTTTTAAAAAACTTTCATTTACTAGAGTAAAATAATTTTAAATTTCTTTAAATAAACTACTTTTTAGCTAATTCTATTAGTATATATGAATGTAATTGTAGACATAAATAAAGAAAAAAAGGAGTATTCCCTAATTAATAGTTGGAATGATGTAACTTTAAAGGAATTAGGAAGATTATTAGAATATAGAAAATTAACTCCTACAGCTGAAGCTATTAATACTGTTAATATGTTTTCTGATATACCTAAAGATATAATTAAGAAGCTGAGGTTAGAAGATGTATTAGGAATGTTAAGAATACTATCTAACATGGAAGAAGATAAGGATACTACATTTAAAGCTACTTTTACGTTACATGGAGTTAAATATGGATTTATTCCTTCATTAGAAGATATATCTCTCGGTGAATATGCCGATATAGAGACATTTATAAAGAATGGAATAGAAAATAACTTAGCTAATATAATGTCTGTATTATATAGACCAGTTGTAGAAGACCATAAAGATTATTATATTATAGAAGGTTATGATGCAACAAGTCAACAAAGGAGAAGTCGACTATTTATGGATATGTCTGGAATGCAGGTTCAAAATTCACTGGTTTTTTTTTATCATTTCGTGAACGAACTATACAAAACTTTTCCATCGTATTTGATACAGAAGATGACGAAACAGACGAAGATAAGCCAGTAGTAAGTAATGATTTTGCTAGTAACTGGTCATGGTATGGAATAATATACAGATTAACAAATAAAGATATAACAAAATTAAATAAAATTACTAACACTAGTCTATATGAATGCTTAACATGGTTAACATACGAAAGCGAATTAGACGTTCAACATAATAATACAATATGACGCCAAAAACATTTAATAATGCCTTAAAACTCTTTAGAGACATAGGTGATAGCCATCTAATGATACATTCTACTACAGTAGGTGATATATACGAATTAGACTTAGAAAAGTTTACTGAATTTCCTCTACTCCATGTAAATCCATTGAATGTACAAGTAGACGAAGCTACGATGACTATGAACTTTCAATTATTCATAGCTGACATAGTAACAGAAGATACAGAGAGTGAAGAAGACGTTTTGTCAGATGTTTTACAGATAGTTACTGACATTCTGTCACTTTTAAGAAATCAAACTTATGAAGGATTTTATACAGAAGGAAATTATACTATTGAACCATTCGTAGAAAGATTTGATAACTCTTTAACTGGCTGGGTAGTAAATGTACCTATTATAGTTGATAATGATTATCAAAGTTGTGACCTTCCTATAGTATCATAATGAAAAGTTTAAAAGCAACTAAGAATTATTTACGTTCTGTAGGTAGACAGACTGTAGCTAATGCTAAGAATGTTTTAAGAACTAAAGGAGTTACTGGTTCTCAATTAGAAGATAGTATCTCATACAAATTAGTTAAGAAAGGAAATTCCTATATCCTAGAATTCTCTATGTCAGATTATGGGGAATTTATGGATAAAGGAGTATCTGGAAATAACAAAAAACAATATTATATAGATGAAACTGGTAAGAGAAAGCAATCACCTTATTCATATAAGAAATCACCTCCTCCAACTTCTGTATTTGAAAAATGGATTAAGAAAAAAGGTATAAGAGGACGTTCTAAAAAGACTGGACGTTTCATAACTAGAAAATCTTTAGCTTTTGCTATGTCAAGATATAGAATGGTTAATGGATATGGAGGATTATCTTTTTTCTCAAAACCTCTTTATACTGTTCTGACTAAATTTCCTAAAAATCTATTAGATAGTATAGAAAAAGACTTTTTAAAATCAATAGACCCTAAAATAAAATAAATGAGTTTAACAATTATACAAAAACCTCAATACAAGCTACTTCCTGCAGCTTCTTCTATGTTTTATACTGTTAGTGATACTAATGCTATCGCTACTAAGTTTAAAGTAAAATATGTAGCTGATATACATGTACTAGGAAGCTCTAATAACGCTATTACATCAAATAACTTAATTAATACAGTAAAAGTATCACCTAACGCTAATGGAGTGGGTATAATGGACTTAAAATCAATATTAAGTAGTCAAGTAGATACTATGAGAGTAGGTTCTGGTACTACATTCAAAGGATTATCTGTAGACCATTCAATACATTTGATAGATGAATTTTCTGATGACGATACTGGAATGAATTGGTTTGTAGTTAATTTTAAAGTAGAATATAGTGATACAGCTGGAGGAGTTGTATCTGATAGTGGACAATCTGTAGCTGATGACCATAGATTAATATATAATGGTTATTTATTTCAATCAGATGTATTAAGTAATGATGTATTAGACTATGGATATAATTTAGATGCAAATAATTTAATTTTAAATGATACAGATGCATGTTTCTTATCTGATATGCCTACTCAACTATATGCTAGGGTAAATGATTACGGAACTATAGGATTTTTTGATAATTTAACTACAGCTAAAGAAAGTTTTAAAGTAGGTACTTCTGGTTCTACTGATGCTAGAATATCTTTCATTAAAATAATGTTTAGAGGTGATGGAATAAGCTTATCAACTAGATTTATGTCTAGTCCTCAGACTAACAGTCAAAATAGAAATGATAAAAGAATTTACGCTGGTGTATTTCCTGCTAATTTAGAAAATGCTGGTTATATTATACCATCTGGTACTACAAACTATACTATTCAAGCTTTTGATGATAGTGGAACTGAAATATCTAAACAATATAATATTAGATTAATAGATAATGACTGTAAAGGTTATGAAGGTATTAGATTAGCATGGATTAATAAATATGGTGTATTTGATTATTATACTTTTAATAAAAAATCAACTAGAACAATAAATAGCAAAAGACAAAATTATACACAGCATTCTGGTACTTGGAATTCTACAAGTTATTCTATGAATGGTTCAATAGGAGGTCAAAGAAGCTTTAATGTATCTAGTAAAGAAAGTATAACTATAAATACAGATTATATTACTGAAGAAGATGGAATATATCTAGAACAATTAGTTATGTCACCAGAAGTATATATTATACATGAAAATGAAGCTTCAGATGTAACTGGATTAGTAAATAAATATGTAGAACCAGTATTATTAACTTCAGATAGTATAACTAGACAAACTAAAGCTAATGATAGATTAATTCAGCATACTTTTACTATAGAAAAATCTAAAAATACAAATACTCAAAGAATATGATACAATTAGCATTATATCCTCAATATAAAGACGGTTATTCTTATACAGCTACTCCTATACAGAATGAACACGCTACTGATGGTCACTTATTTCAAACAGTACCATTAGATACCTCATTTTCTGATACTACTTCTGATACTGGAGATAATGCTTTAAATTCTGATGCTGCTAATGGTAACTGGAAGAGATTTAATACAGCTGCAGGAGGAGGATTTTCATATGTACAACCTCCCAACTTATTTGGTAACACAAAAATACAACAAGGACTAGGAAGTACTCAAACTGGTGTACTATTCTTTAGTAATAATACATTTAACTGTCATTCTGGTATATATCAGAAGATTTATAACTTAGTACCTTTAAAAACTTATGATTTAACTATAAATTGTACTACAGCTTCAGCTAATGCTGGATTATTTAGTATAGGAGTAGCTGGACGTACTGATACACTTGGAGGAGGAGATACAGCTCAATTCTCTACTAATGCTGGTAGTAATACTATTACTTTTGAAGCTCAATCTACTGAAGAAATATTAATTATACAATATAATCCATTTACTAATAAAAATGCTTCTATTGATAGCGTATCTATAATGGAAAGTTTAGTAATTCCTACATTTAGTTATTCAGATATATATGATGGTCAAGAAATGTTAGATTTATTTAAAGATGATGATATACCTTTAAAATTAAGTATAGATAACTTTAAAAATGCTACTGAAAAAGTACAATCATACTCAAAAGACTTTAGTCTACCAGCTACTAAGAATAATAACAAAGTATTTTTTAATTTATTTGATGTAACTGTATCTGTAAAAGACAAAGTTAAAACATTTAATCCATTAATACAAACTAAAGCTAAAATATCTGAAGATGGTATATTAATATTTGAAGGATTTTTAAAATTAAACGATATATCTTTTGTAGACGATGAACCAGTTTATAATGTACATTTATATTCAGATGTAATTAGTTTAGCTGATACATTAAAAGAAAGAGCTTTTTCTGATTTAGATTTTACTGAATTAGAACATGATTATAACTCAGACAATATAGAAAATAGTTGGATAGGTGAACTAGAACTTACTAATACTTTGAATGGTAACTCATTTGCTTATGATGGTGTAGATTTAGATAGAACTCCAGTTTTAAAATATCCTTTTGTAGATTATACTGGTTCTTTAGATGTTTCTGGTAACTCATTCGATTTGAATAGGTTAGAAGATGCTTTTAGACCATTTATACAAGTAAAATATTTAGTAGATAAGATATTTGATGCTGCAGGATTTAAATATGAAAGTAATTTCATGTCTCAAGATAGATTTACTAAGTTATTTATGGATTTTAATTATGGTGAAGGAAATGGAGCTTCTATGTCAGTTGATAAGTTAATTGTACAAGAGTGGAGAGGAGGTCAAAGAGTATATTATAAAAATAATCATTCTGGAAATGGATTTAAAAACTTTTTTATAAATTCACCATTAAATCCTAATAATTCTGACTTCTATGATACTTCAAATAGAATATTTACAGCTACTACTAATAATCAACAAGTATCTTACGGAGTATCTTTACAATTTTTTAATGATGATGCTTTCACTACTAGAAATATTACTACTAGAGCTTTAGTTACTAGAGCTGATGGTACAGAAGAGGTATATGATGAAATGACTACAGCTATATCACCTAATAATAACTTCTGGGGAAGTGGAGGTATTGAGTTAGTATCATTTAGTAATACGGTAACACTTAATGCAGGAGAAACTTTAGAGCTTCAAGGTAAAGGTGATACTCATCAAAATGATATATCTCAAGTTACTACTGGAGACGTATCAATCTATCAACAATTATTCAATCGAGTTGGATTTGATGTTACAAGTATAGGAGTAGATGCTGAAAGCTTATTACAATCAGCTAGAGGAGACATTAAACAGTGGGAATTCATTAAATCACTATTTAATATGTTTAATTTAATTACTATGCCTAATCCAATGGATAGTAAGTCATTTTTAATAGAACCATATAACGATATATTTGTCTATAATAGCGATATTAAGACGCATGACTGGACTTTAAAAGAAAACAGAGGTCAACATACTATAAAGAGCTTAGAACTCGTTAAATCGTCTCATTTTACTTATATTCGTGACGAAGATGACCATGCTTCTAATGTTTATACTAAAGCTATACCTCAAAATAATAATAAACCTTATTTATATGGTTCAGAGACTTTTGATGCTAGTAATTTAACAATATTAAGAGGAGAACAAACTATTGATACTGTTATATTCGCTCCTACCTTAATGAAACCTATAAAACAAGGACAATCTTCTATGATTACTCCAGTTATGTATAAATCTAATGAAGATAATACAGAATTAACAGCATATGAGAATTTACCTAGAATATTATATGATAATGGTAGAATAAATGGAGGTTTTCCTTATACTTCACCAGCTCAAAATGGAAGTATGTCTTTTTCTCAGAAATATACTTACTTACAATTCTCTCACTTCTCAGATTTTCCTCAGAATGTAGGTTCTTTAGATTTAAACTTTAAAGCATGTCCTATGATATTTGGAGGTTATGGAGGAGTAAGAAATTTATTTAATGAATACTGGGGAGCTTATTATGATGAATTATATCATGTAGATACTAAAGTAGTTACTACAGAAATAGTACTTAATGCAAATGATTTAGCTGCTTTTAGATTTTATGATAAAATAATGTTAAAAAATAGAGAATATAGAGTTAATAACATCGACTATAAGCCAAATGGAATTTCTAAAGTCGAATTAATACTAATACCATAATGGAATTTAAAAAAGGATTTAAAATAAAACCAGAAAGGATAGATGCAATGGGTAGAGTTTACTTTACAGACGGAACTAGTGAAGTTAATCCTAATCAACTATCATGTGAAGCATATGGATATAAATATAATAAATTTAACGGTACATGTTCAGTAGATAATGTATCATTTAACTTAGCTAAAGAATTTCAAGCTTCTAATAATAATTTATCTGGTATAAAAAACAAATTAAATGCAAAAGTAACTAATGCTACTATAAATGGTAACAATAATGAAGCAAAAGGACAGAATGATAGTATATTCATATCTGGAAATAATAATACAGTAGCAAATGGTGTAAATAATGCAGCTATATTATCTGGTTCTAATGCAGAAGCTATTAGGACTGGAGAAGTTATTATAGGAGGTTCTAAAGATAGTGGACTTCCTACTACTACTACTGGATTATCTGAATTTAGAACTCAGACTACTACTTTTCACTTAACTGGTGATACTAAGGTAGGTGATGGTCTTAATTACTTAACTTTATCTGGTAAAGATGGTATTTTTGGTATTCCTATGCATACTAACTCAATAGGATTTTTAAAAGGTACTGTAATAGGAGCTTCTGAAGGAGGAGGACAAAGATATCTTAATGAATTTAGATGTTCTGTTACTAAAAACGCTAACGGAGTTTCTAATATGTCTGATTTTACTATCGATACTCCTCTAATTGATAATATAGGTAACGTAGGAGTAGGAGTTAATGACGGTACTCAAGCTAATGCAGATACATCTACTACTGATTATGATACTGGAGAAATCTATGCTGTAGTAGTACAAGATTTTTTATCTGGTTCTGGAGCTACTAAAAACGTAACATGGTCTATATCTATTAATTTAGTAGAACAAATACATGATTTAAATACTAATATAACAACAAATTCATAAAATGGCTAAGAAAACAATCACTTACGAGGTAAAAAGTACCATAGGAAAGGTAGCAAAAGATACCGAAAAACTTGCAAAAAACACTAAAAAGTCTAAAGAAGAACTAAAAGACCTCAACAAAGAAGCTAAAGATACAGCTGGTTCATTTACTTTATTCGGAATGTCTTTAAATGGTATTAAAACTGCATTTTCTAAGATAATACCAGTATCCAAATTAATGTTTGGTAGTATAAAAGCTGGATTAATATCTACTGGAATAGGAGCTTTCTTAGTAGCTATAGGTTCTTTAACTCAATATTTTAGAGATAGTGAAGCTGGAGCGAGTAAATTTAAAGAGATTTCTAGTCAATTAGGGGTAGTATTAGGGAATATAACAGATATTGTCTCTAATGTCGGTAAATCACTATTTAAGCTTATGTCTGGTGACTTAGATGGATTTAAAGAAGGATTAAAAGAAGTAAAAAACGGAATAAAAGATTTTGGAGAAGCTACAGCTGAGGAAATGGCTAAAGCTAAGCAATTAGAAAAAGATAGATTAGCTCTTCAAATATTTGAAAGAGAAGCTCAAGTATCTAAAGCAAAAGCTGAAAGTGAAATGATGGAATTGAGATTAAAAGCTAGAGATATTGAGAACTTTGATACTGAAGAAAGATTAGATTTTATGAGAAAAGCTAATGAACTTGCAGCTACTCAATTAGAAAAAGATTTACATGTAGCACAAGAAAAATTAAGATTTAGAAAAGAAGAAAATTCATATAATAAATCTAGTCAAGAAAATTTAGACGAAGAAGCTAGATTAGAAGCTGAGGTATTTAGAATTAAAAGAAGTAACTTTAGTGAAAGAAAAAGAATGAAATCTGAAGAGATAGCATTAGTAAGAGAACAAGAAGCTAAAGATAAAGCAATCTTAAAAGAACAACAAGATGCTGAAAAATTAAAAGCTGATAATTTAAAAGCTGCAAATGATTTAAAATTAGAACAGACTAAATCTTTTCAAGATAAGTTATTAGCTCTAGAAAATGAGACCACTTTATTATTAATTGAAGATGAAAAAGAAAGAGCTGCTAAACAGTTAGAAATCCAGAGAGATATGCAATTAAGAGAGATAGAGAACATGAAGATAACTGAAGAGCAAAAATTAAAATTAAAAGAAGCTGCAGAAAATAGATATCAAGCTTTAGTAAGAGAGAATGCTAAGAAAACTACAAAAGTAGTTGAATTAACTGAAAATCAAAAATTAAGTATTATATCTAATTTTGCAGGAGCTGTAGGTAAATTAGCGAATGAAAATAAACAGTTAGCTGTAGCTCAGACATTAATTAATACTTATCAAGGTGTATCTGAAGTAATGAAAGATAAAACTATACCATCTACAGCTCTTAAATTCGTTGCTGCAGGTACTGTATTAGCTGGAGGTCTAGCAAATGTTAAGAATATATTATCTACTAAACTTCCTACTGGTGATAGTGGAGGTTCTATAGGAGGTGTACAAGCTCAAGCTCCTGCTCCTGCTATGTTATCTGGAAATTTTGCTTTAGGTAAAG
>VMHT01142937.1_pt1 | contig 11693 bp, 22 predicted proteins | sample 4693611 | NCBI WGS metagenome assembly VMHT01 (sample SAMN12280063, study PRJNA550983) | marine metagenome | isolation source: seawater sampled from same location over 5 years 0.02-0.2 micron viral filtrate | place: USA: collected off the coast of southern California halfway between the port... ...
ACCTTCACCCAACAATGGTCCAGTGAAAAACTCAGCACCATAACCATCAGCAGAAGCTGAGACGAGAGCTAACACGCCCGCCTGGTCGTTGTTGTTGGCTGTACCAGCACCATGTTGTACATACGCCTGTGTGCTGTAACCTAACTGGAATGAACCAGTCGATTGGACTGTACCAGCCGTAAGAAGCTCACTAATGGTAGCGGTTGAACCAACTTGGAGTGCGGCTTGGGTTGTAATATTACCTGCTGCACCAACAGCGCCTGCTGCACTAACGGTAAACTTGTTAGTTGCAACTGCAATAGCGCCGTCATCGTCAACTGTAAAGGCACTATCGTTTATATTAAGTGCTGCACCCGACACCATCGTTTGTGCCAAAAGCATACCTGTGATGTTGAGGTTACGACCACCTGCAATATCACCCAAAGCATCTAGGACCATTGCTTTACCAGCAGCGGCCGTACCAGCAGTGATACCATCAAGCTTCTCAAGATCAGCTTCGTTCATATCAGCACTACCAATGATAAAGCTTGTACCAGCGGTAATTGCCCCAGTACCAGTAACATTACGGAAGCCCGAGGCATCCTTATCAGCATCTACAACGACAGCCTTGGCGGCTGCAACAGTGCCATTAGTAATGCCATCAAGCTTCTCAAGGTCAGTTTCGCTCATCGAAGCACCACCGATAACAAGGCTACCAGATGTGGTAATGTTGCCTTGAATAGTAGCTGCGCCGACTAATTGAAGCTCACCGCTACCGCTCATATTACGGAAGCCAGAGAAGTCCTTATTGCCATCTACAACGATAGCCTTGGCGGCTGCAACAGTACCATTGGTGATACCGTCAAGTTTCTCAAGGTCAGCTTCACTCATATCAGCAGAGCCAATAATGAAAGAACCGACAGCAGTAACAGTACCCTGAGTGGCAAGATCACCACCAGCGTCAATCTTCATTGCCTCACTACCAGAGAAGTTGAAAATCAATTCATCCTCGGCTGCATCATTGAATGAGATATCAGCAATATGTGGGGCGGTTGGGGCATCGCCAGCAATACCGCCACCAAAGAAGACACCACCACCATCAAGGTTAGCAGCGTTCGACCCACTACCGACCAAGATCCTTTTGTCTTCGATTTCCAACTCACTTGTGTTGGTTGTAACTTTATTAATTGTACCTTGAACCTCTAGATCACCTGTAATCGATAGATTGTTGATGTTGGCAATATTTCTGCTGGCATCAAGTACAAGAGCCTTAGCTGCTGCACCAGTACCGTTTGTAATACCATCCAACTTCTCAAGGTCAGCTTCGCTCATGACAGCACTACCAACGGTAAGACCGCCTACTGTAGCGACGCCTGAAGCGGCGAGGGTAGTAAAACCACCAGCACCGAACGAAGCACTAGCACCAGTAACGGTACCATTTGATGTGACATGGCGCAGTGTGCCAATGTCTTTGTTGCTATCTACGACAAGAGCCTTAGAAGCAACGGCTGTACCAGCAGTAAGTCCATCAATCTGCTCAAGGTCAGCTTCGCTCATCGAAGCAGCACCAATAACAAGGCTACCAGATGTGGTAATGTTGCCTTGAATAGTAGCTGCACCAACTAGCTGAAGTTCACCGCTGCCGCTCATATTGCGGAAGCCAGAGAAGTCCTTGTTAGCGTCTACGACGACAGCCTTGGAGGCTGCAACAGTACCATTAGTGATATCATCCAACTTTTCTAAGTCAGCTTCGCTCATGACAGCACTACCAACGGTAAGACCGCCAGCAGTTAGAACACCTGCAACATTTGCAGTTGTTTCAATATCTAGAGCATGACCAGAAATGGCTCCTGAACCAGAAATAGTTGAAGCACCAGCAATGGCACCAGCGGTTGTGATGCCACCAGAAAAGACCGCACCAGCCTGGAAGGTTGGTACGCCCTCAACGTTGAGAGTGCCGTCAATGTCAGTGTTACCATCTGCATCAACGGTGAACTCGGCATTTGTAATAGTACCAACTGTCAAGTCGCCAGAAGCATCAATGGTTGTTGCACCTGCGATTGCACCAGCGTTGGTAATACCACCTGCGTTAAGGTCAGCACCCTTCTCAACATCTAGACTAAGGCCAGAAATAACCCCAGAACCAGAGATGGTTGTACCACCACCGAGTGCGCCCGACAAAGTGACAGCACCTTGTAAGAAACTTGCTCCAACAACTTCTAGAGCAGAACTACCAGAGATGCTGTGACCAACAACTCTGAATGAACCAGAAGCAGCCTGGGTTGCTTGGTTGACCTGCAAGAATGATGGATCAGAACCTGACATATAAGTCGCCATTTGGGCTAATGTCATAACTTTACCGTTATCAGAATCACTATCATCCATGATGACAAGTTCATCTGTGTGAGAAAGAGCGCCATCACTGCCGCCTGCCAGGTTGTAACTTGTTGCACCGCCGAGATCTAGATCAGCAACCGCAATTGATTGATCTGTTAAATCGAGAGCACCTGAAACTTCTAATCGACTGTCTAGCGATACTGTACCGCCAAGACGGGCTAAGCCTGATTGAAATTTATAAGCCATATTTATTTTCCTCCTAAATATGAGAAAAACTTATTATCTAAAAACACTTTTATAAACTAATTTTGTCAGCGTTGTTTGGGTACGCTAATCAGTTCATGTAACCATGTTAACCTATAATGTGTTGTTATATCGGAACCTATTTTGGTTAGTAAATAAAATAACCATTGCTACCATTTGTATATAGGTGGATAGCAGCAAAAGGAGAGTTCAAAAGAATAAAATTCTTTCCATCAATCGTTTGAGCCCCTGATGCGGAAATAGCGACATTGTGCGCCTGTGACGTACCAAGCTCATCCTTCAATACAAAGGTTTGCCCTTCGGTTAAATCAGAGGCATCGGGTAGTCTAACATCGATATCCCCGCCTGCTCTGATAGCAAGATAATAATCTGTAGCCGAGGCAGTTGTAGTAGCAGTCACTGCTCTCCTTTTTAATACTAGCCCAGCAGAGATCACTAGAGTGCTACCATCAAATGTCAAGTTAGCCTCCCCATTGATAGAGCCATCCCCGCCAGCAGTGGTGATTCTATTGTTAGCGTCATTTGCTATCGATACTGACCCACCACCACCAGTTGCTAACACTACTCTGTTGTTTGCATCTAATGCCAGGAAGCTGCCTGGCCCTGCCTCAGAACCAGTGGTCACGTCATTAGAAACAATAATATTTCCTGATACGTTAAGGGCACCCGTTAGCTCTAGATCAGTTCCATCAAAAGTTAAATTGGCTTCGCCGTTAAACGAGTCGGAGTCTACTGATGTCACAAGCCTATTGTCAGATGCATTAGTTACATTAGGTCCAGAACTAGACATGTTGATCACTGTGCTATCTGGAAATTTAGCAAACATTTGATTACCAGACATAAACATTTTTACTGTACCAGAAGCTGGAGCAGCAGGAACACTAGTAACCTCAGAAAGGTTGAGCACTCCACTTACTTCTAAATTACCAGTAACAGCAGCATCACCATTGAATGGAAATAAATCTACATTTCCTATGACTAGTTTTGCGCTCATATATTATTTTCCTGATTTGACATAGTAGGCATACAAAATAAATAGATTACATACAAAACAAAAAAGCCCCCTTTCGGGAGCTTATTGTTCTTGGTGCCCAAAGTAGGACTTGAACCTACAGCCTTTGGTTTACAAAACCACTGCTCTGCCAGTTGAGCTATTCGGGCATGGTAGGGGGTCTAGGACTTGAACCTAGAACCTACTGATTATGAGTCAGTTGCTCTAACCAATTGAGCTAACCCCCCTTAGTGATAGTATACCTCTTCTCCACCAACTTTTTAAATGTTTTTTGAATACCTGGGTTGACCATTTGTGCATGGGGCATCATGTCGTGCCTAATGATACTCCTCATAAACTTTTTATCATCATTACCAGGGTCTGTCAAGAAAGGAACTTTTTTTCTCTTACACCAATCTAGCAGATTTTTCTTTGGTGTGGACAGAAAAGGTCTAATGACATTTCTATTACGATATGGAATGATTTTACCTTTTCCATGTAGAGAAGAAAATAAGAACCATTCAATTACATCATCTAAATTATGACCTGTTACAATTGGCAGATTATAGTCATGAAATCTCTCGTAACGCTCATCCCGCCAGTGCTCCTCAAGTGATTTACCTTTTGGGCGATCTGCTGACAAAACGCTGGTTACAAATGGGATTTCTTTGCTAGCACAGTAGTCCCTAAGAAAACTGTATGACTTCTTTCCGAAGTGTGTACCGTGATCAAAATAATAAGCTGTTACTTTATGGTTATTAGAAAGAAAATCTAAAATAGCCATAGAATCAGGACCACCACTTACGGCAACAATCAGTTCCCTGGGTAGGTTTCCTAATACATTTAACATCTTATCTCCTTGGCGATTCAGGCAGGACTCGAACCTGCGACCCACGGCTTAGAAGGCCGTTGCTCTATCCAACTGAGCTACTGAACCAAATGGAGCGGATGGCAGGACTTGTCACCTGCGCCTTTTGAATGGTATTCAAACGCTCTACTCCCTGAGCTACATCCGCATAGTTGAAGAGTTTTTGCCCAAGTAAGTCTGGACTCCTGTTACATTTGTATCTAACCCTACAAACCGTTTTCCACACGCAACTCTTCAAAGGTATGTGGTTACTGTAGGTAGGGACGCTGGCTCTTTATGCTTCCTGCCAGATCGGTTCGGGTTTAACCCTAGCACTTATCTTCGTCTTGTGTATTTATTTTTCATTCTATTTTACTAACCTTATGGAGCAACCACAGCATCCTGAAGAGCAGTTAGGGTTGTTTGAACATTTCCCTTTACAATAACAAAGCCATTAGCACCAACACCTGTAATTCTAGTACCTTCTTTTGACTCTTCAAGTACCATCCTTACGCTTTTGGGATTAACCCAGATCTCATTTGCATTCGCACCACAGACTAAATCAAATTTTACAAACATATATTTCTCCTTAGTTAGTTTGTATTTAGATCCCGTAGACGCCAATCACGTCTCGGGCTTTGTCTTCAAGGATATTTCCACGAGGGAAGTTACGAGCAGGAGCCTTGTAGGAAGCAGGCTTCCAAATCAAGCCGTCCTCTTTGCTGACGAAGAACCAAACGTGCTTGTTGTATTCGCCCTGCTCCTTGATGACCTTGTAATATTTGCCACCCTCTTTGACTTTGACTTCAGGAACCTCAAGATTGGAAAACTTGGACTCATAGTGTTCGTTGAGTAGACCGACACACTGCTCAATAAAATCGGGAAGATGAAACTCAACTTCAGGATTTGCAATAGCCATTATACTTCCTTTCGTAATGCTTCTGCGTGGTGATGTTGGATGGGGTACATGCTTTGCTTGCTTACGCCCCAATCTACAACGACCATCTGGTGACCATCAAACTGGTGACCTTTAAGGCTAATAACTTTACCAATACTGTTGTGGTAAAGCGGGTGAAAACGGTGACTAACTTTAGAACCTACTTGGATCATTTCTCTCTCCCTTACAATTTATAATACCACACCATACCAAAGTGTCAAGTAAATATTTAAACTTTTTCTAGATTACATGCGTAGTCAACAAATGATCCGATGTTAGACTCTACAAAGCCTACTGGTTGCAGTCGAAACATCAAGTGGTCTTCAGCACCTTCGTAGGCCCGATCAAAAGCATCATCGTTAGCTGGTGATAAACTCTCTACCAAGCACATAACAGGAACTGCTTTGTTGCCTGCGTCGTCAAAGTTGGCACCTGCCATCACAAGATCCCCAAGTTTGATGGGGCACCGTGCTTTGATTTCTTCTAAGATTTCTTTGCTTCTCATTTATGCCGCCAACTCTAAGTCACGCTCGGAGTAGAAAGGATTGTAACTATCTTCACTACCTGGGTACTGAACCTTGTAGTTACCGCCAGACTCAGCTTGGATCACCAAGGCAACCTTGCCCGCCAGCTTCCAACGCTGATTACGCTTACTGTTCTTGAACTGAACAAGTGAGCCGACTTCGTACTTTGGTGGCAACGGAGCAAGCGAATCGAGTGCTTGCTTGAGATTATCGAGATGATAGCCAGCAAAGTAATCCGTGTGAAGATCACTGTGATCATTGAAGCGGCGAATATGGGGCGCTCCCATGTGACCGTCTCTATTGACCCAAAACGAAAGCTCACTTAAGGCACCCTCAAAGTGAACATAAACTTTGACTTGACCATTGCCATGATAATCACGGATATCGATCTCAACGTTACGGCCAACGATGCTGGCACGCTTATTGATTCTTTTGATAGCATTCTCTAACTTCATAACTCTGTCTCCCTTACAATTTATAATACCATAGCACGGCTATATGTCAAGGAAATCAAAATAAAAAAGATAAAAAAAAGACACCCCCGAAGGAGTGCCTTTTTAGAAACAATATGTAGACCCTACTAATCGACTTTAATAAATCTAATGAATGGTCTGTATACACCTGCTGTAACAGTAGCACCTTGCTCTGCTCGAATGTGAATTGTTCTTTCGGTGGCTGTGTGAAGTGCTGAGTTAGCTACGAAAGCCAAAGCTGCTTCCCCTTCACTTGTTAGCCCCTGGACTGAAATCCCCGTGCCAATTGCAGCAGCGGTAGCAGAACTCATGAGAGCAGCAGCAGCACAAATCTGTGCGCCGTCATCTGCTGTACCAACCTTAACATTGATGTTGCCACTTGAACCTGCAATTGCTGTTGTGAGAACAACACCAACATCGACAAGAACCGTGTTAGCTGGCTGCGTCACAGTCATTTGCTTATCGCCTGCACCAGTGTTAACAGCACTTACAGCAGTGCCGAGAGCAGAGCCTCCCATTCCTTCAGGAACCAGCCTTACTGCGTTTTCAAACCTAACACCAGAACCTGCACTTTGAACTAAACCTTTTCCGTCACTAAATACTGACTTTACCATAATATCCTCCTATCTTACATGCTTCCGACACGAGGCGTAAGTTTCCTCAATTATGGTTGTGTGTCGGGCTTATAATAGATAGCACATAACATGCACTAATGTTAAAATTATTTGCCCCAGTTGGGAAATCTTTTTTTGTAATATGCTCGCAACCTATTGACCTTGTTAGCGTAAGCTAGTATTTTAGCTTTGTTCTTAGATCTTAGCCACCCTGGCCCACCATTATAACAAGCGGGAAGATTTAGTCCTTGGCATGTTTTATATCTTCTCATTTCCTTAAAGACAACCATCGCTGCTACTGTTGCATGATAAGGGTTGGACATATCTCTAAAAAATGTTTTTCTGTCTTTATATCCCCACTCTCTGCCCCAGAATGTCCAGTTGATCTGGAATAGACCATAGTCATTAGTTTTAGATACACTGAATGGATTTAGTCTAGATTCTACCCATGCTGTTGCAACAAGCAAATATGGATCATCCCCAACATGCCTAGCCTTCTCAATAATAGTATGAGCCATGGAGGTCTGTTGAGCCGTAAAATACGACGGGAATGATAAAGATAAAATTAACCAAAACATCGTTGGTAATTAGAAACCTGCTGGAATATTGTCTGGCATGGGGAACTGGTCATTAGGTCCACATGTTACCAATTCCTTTGGCACTTCGTAAAACTCCATATCAATCATGAAGGTTTCTAGGGCATCCTGAATGGTAGGTGCCCAGATTGTAAAGGTCATACCACGGACTTCAATTTGATAGCAGTTCATTTGTTTTCCTTTCGTGAACGCTTATTACGCATATACCGATATTGTTCCCTCTGCAATTTTTGCAGAGTTAGCTTTTTTCTTTTGTTTATCTTCTTCAACAACTCTCGCTGCTTCTCTGCGTGCCTTGATTTCAGCCACACGATGAATATTAAAGTTCCACCAGGCAAAAGCAGGGCTAACAGAATACCAGCCAGTAGCGTAAATCCCGTAATCACTCATAAGATCCTCAGTAAACAGATTGGAAAACGAATGGCTTCCCCTGCTCGTCTAGCGGGACGATTAGGGAGAAGTCCGATTCTACAGTTGTTTTGTGCGCCATACCTTTCCTACCTTTGGTAGATCCACTGTTCAGCCACTGGACCATGTATGTGCACATCTTTCCTTCTACAAAATCCTTGTTGTCTTCTGTGGCATCCCTAGCTTCTAGGATTACACCCCAGCGATTATGATCAAGGAATGATTTTACCCATGTCCCGTATGGAAGTGCGTGTTCAGGTCGATCGGCCTCCAGCTTATCCATAATATCATTTAAAAGATCTTTAAAGCCTTGCGACATTATTTTACTTTCTTAGTTCGCTTAGTGGTGGTGCGCTTCTTAGTTGTGGTTGTAGTATTGTCAGTAGTGGTCTTCTTAGCCCTTGTAGTTAACTTTGGCTTTGGAGCCGCCTTGGTCTTCGTGGTAGTTGACTTTGTAGTGGTGGTTGGTTTAGTGGTTGTAGTCTGCGCCTTAGTCGTCGTCGTTCTAGTTGTTGGTGTAGGCGTAGTAGTCCTAGTGGTCGTAGTAGTACTGGTAACTTTGTTTTTACTGAATAACGTATCCTCAAAGACTTTAGTATGCTCCTCACGATTGTGTGGTGCTGTTCGATCAGCCTCTCGTAAAGCGTTCTTTACCTCAATTGATGTACGTGTTTTAGCGGCATCAAGAGATAATGTTGGATTCTCTTCTCGAATTTCATTCATCCGATTAAAGAAAGCAAGCCTTCTTCTTTTTCTTCTCTTAGACATTTCGTAACCCTCCTTAGTGGTTTTAAATAATAATCACATCATCCATCATGTCTTCATTTGTATCGATAATGTAAACGCCCCGATCTGATCCCGATGGCGCTGTAGTTTCTTCATATGTTTCTTGGTAGTGCGGAACTGGCAACTCCAATACGTTTTCTTTCTCACGCTCCTTCGGCGGCTTTCGGTTGGGTAATAATGGATAGATCTTCATGATCAAATCTCCAGTGTTGTTACTATAACCCCTTATAGTAGTTATACCTCAGATTCCGTTATTGTCAAGAGAATAAAAACTTTGATATGTAACCATTGTTTCATGTTTAGTATTTTTCTTATACCAGCCAGTGCTCTGAACGTAATAAGATCCCTCCTCTAATGACGCACCATGTTGACCGCAACAAAACATAATAACAACTTGATAAGAATGTTTGTCGGACATAGTATTATCTCGGATCAGCAAAACTTCATTTCCGCCTCCCGCCAAATTTTTTAGATCATTATATTCATAACGTAGAGCAGCGAAATGGTTCATACCGCTTTGAGCAGCAGCGGCTGCTTGATGTTGCCTTCGCTTGTTGCCAGCGATCATTACATCTAGATTGGTTGTTTGGAAAAGTAGAATAGCTAAACCACTAATAAGCATTGTCATAGAAATAACAATGACCAGAGCAAATCCTTTTCTCAACGAACCTCCCTAATGTTCATCGGCATAGGCCTGTTGGGAACAGGGGCAGCGCCACCAGCTTGCACCCAATTGGTAGGCAGCGCCAGGTTGCGCAGAATCCACGTTGCTGTCTTTTGCTTGCATCGCTCAACAGTATACCTACCAAACGCCGCAGCAATGCACCTGCGCTCCTCTTCCATCACTCGATTACAAAAGCACGCTACACGCTGCTTCAGTTCATCCTCTTGCGATAGGTGGACACCAGCAGGTAACGGGGTGTCACTCCCAGGCAGAACCCGTGGACATTCAATCTGCGGGCTCATCAATAAAATATTAGCCATCAATGTAATCATTATAAAACTCCGAATAGTCATCAACAATAACCTTGATTGATCCTTCAAGATTACCCGTGCCCAAGTACCACTCCAAATTATATTCGGTCAAAACGTCCATAACGATTTCTCGCATGGCATTGCTATGACCAGTGATCACCTCAAGCACACTCGCTCGGCGTAGATTTTTTTCAATAAAGCTCGCCGTTAAATTTTTTGCCTCATCGTGAGGCGTGCCGTGTAAGTCCAGCTTCGTCACTAACTCTTCTCCTTTTTGTTTGGCAGTCCAAAGAAAGCCGATGCAATAACAAATGTAATCACCGTACTAAATCCAACCCAGGCTACAAAAGCAAATAGCCCTATTACAATCGATTCAGCCATATAGTTCTCTCCTAGCTTGATGATACCACAAATAGTTCATTATGATAATGATATTTTTTAAAATCATCAGGATCACTTGCGGGCACTAAAACATAACAAAATGTATAATGCTCTGCCCTATGGTCATTTAGTTCGTATGGACTCATAGGCTCCAAACCTATCACAATATAAAGACATTCTTCCTCTTCAAAGTCGGCGTAGTGCTTAATACGAACCAGAGACCCTATCGGTATCCTCTCTAGCGGTTGAGACAATGTTATACTCCTCGGGGAAGATCCACCACCTTGGTCCTTTCGGCATCCAGTGAACAAATGTATTAAACGAACTTTTATCTATGACAACCCCTAGCGTACCCCTTTCCACACTTATGCTTGGTCCGCCGTAAATTTCGTCTAAGAGGTCGGCGTAAATTTTTTGTGAACTAATGCCAATCCCTTGGCTGCCCGAGGCAGTCCCGATAGGCCCAGATGCATAAGATGAACCGTACCCATCAAGCCCAAGTGCAGGACCGTAGATGACAAACTTTGCTTCCACGAGATCCCCGATCGACGTCTCCTCCAATTTCTTGATAAGTTTTTTACGCAGCGGTGGCGTAAATTGGTCATAGGTGCCATGAAAATATTCTTTGCTTGATCCACTGTTGTGTCCTTCCATATACTAGGTAGGCTAACGCAGGCAGCTTGGTCACTTATTTTTTCCATACTTTGCATTTATATCGTAGGCTTTGGTTAGCGGATCGCCTTTAGGGCGGCAAGGAGTATCAGCGTAGGCTCACTTAGCTTTTGCAGTAGAATAGCGCAAAGCGTTTTCAAGTTTTTGGTGCAGCAGAATAGATCTCAAAGTCATCTTCATGCATCATGGCGTAACCACTAGTAAGGTCCAGGTGATGCACATACACATAGGGCGCTTTTACTTTTGTAATGACGTACACAGACAATAAGCCGACCCTGCCAGCCAGGACATGGTTAGCCCTCCATTGCACTAAGTCACCAACTTTGAACTTTGCGTCGCCCTTTGGCATTGGCTAACCTCCGTAGGTTTTCCCAGTACCCGTCTTCTTTGGGATGGTTGCTGTCATAGTCCTTAAGGTTAACACCTTTTTTCCTAAGCACATCAAGCGTATATTGGATTTTATGTACGGACTCCGCTGGAATAGGCGTTTCCTCCTCGTGCGTGAGGGCGCATGTGCCACCGCCCATTGCCTCATACGACGCTTTGAACTGCTCAATGTCGTCACACGCTTGCCATAGTTCTACAAAGCTCTCATTACTGAGCTTGGCAAGGTAGAAGTAGTTACCCTCCCCTATCTTGGCTACATGCTTATACTGCCACCCTGGGTCTTCTAGGGTCACAATAGTATTTTCCTGCTGGATCATTTTGCCTCCATAAGATCGTGGGCATAGTACCAAAGCTTTTTGCCCGCCATATTGCCTTGGAACCACTCTACTTGATATTGTTTTACAACCGTGGGCGACTCTTGTAGCTGCCCGACGATCAATCCCATATGGTTTCCTGCCTGCTGGCCCTTTCGGAGTCCATTGGGGTATGTTTGGAATACCAAAGAGCCCACTCCCATTTTCA
>VMHT01167197.1_pt1 | contig 11693 bp, 5 predicted proteins | sample 4693611 | NCBI WGS metagenome assembly VMHT01 (sample SAMN12280063, study PRJNA550983) | marine metagenome | isolation source: seawater sampled from same location over 5 years 0.02-0.2 micron viral filtrate | place: USA: collected off the coast of southern California halfway between the port... ...
CAAAAGATTCTTACACTTTCTTATGTTATTCGTACCTGTCATGGGTATGTGGACATCATCAATAGGCATTGTAGGTCTTGCACTTAACTTAAGAGCATACGATTTCGTATCTCAAGAAATAAGAGCAGCAGAAGACCCAGAGTTCGAGACTTTCTACACTAAGAATATACTTCTTAATGAAGGTATGAGAGCATGGATGTCTTCAGTTGACCAACCTCATGAGAACTTTGTGTTCCCTGAGGAAGTATTACCTCGTGGTAATGCATTATAATTAATGTTGATAAAAACTAAATAGAATGTTATACTAGGGGGAACAATAGTTCCTCCTTTTTTTATGGAATGGAACTACATCTAAATAATTTTTAATATCCACGCAAGGAGATGAAGCAACATGTATGAAAATCTAGAACCAGAAGAGGATTGGTTTAGACCATCCCATAAAGAACATGTTAATGATCTTTGGGAAGACATGGATAGACTTAATGCTTTATATGAAGAGTTGATGTGGGATAGTCTTGATGTTTTAGAATTTGCTGCTGATTATGAGAATGACCGAATTATAATTACAAACAAAACCAGAAGGAAAGATAAAGATTCTAAATAATTTTAACTTACAATTTTATATGGGTATTCTCCAATCTTCTAAGGCTTATGTTTTTAATTTATACACAACGAGTTCAGCAGAGGCAAAAAGGTTATGGAGGAGAGACGTAAAAGAAAAATGGGATTGGAAATGTGCATATTGTGGAGATAAAAATAATTTAACAATTGATCATGTAGTTCCTAGATGCAAAGGAGGACCAGATTTTACTAAAAATGTGGTCTGTTGTTGTAATAGTTGCAATCAAAAGAAGGGACATGAACCTTGGGAAGAGTGGTATTTTTCTCAAGAATTTTTTAGTTTAACAAGATATAATAAGATTATCGAGTGGATGAAACCTGATCCTCCCAAAAACTTATTCATCTATAAACCAAGAAGAAATAACGTATCTTGATTTTTGTATAAATAAATGAAGGCAGTATATACTGTTCTTTCTGGTACATACCGACTTTCATAAATGGCAACACCAATCAGGATTAAAAGGTCTGCGGTTCCTGGTAAAAGACCTCAGGCTACGGACTTACAAGTAGGAGAATTAGCACTTAATACCTATGATGCAGAACTCGTAACTCTTAGAGATCGATTTGCTGCGACAGGTATTGCGACTGAGGTTGTTAGAGTCGGTGCAGGAGCAACAGTAACAAGCATATTATATGTAACGAAAGACGGAAGCGATAATAATACAGGAAAAAAATTAGGAGATGCAAAATTAACTTTAAAGGCAGCAGTTGGTATCGCAACCAATGGAGATGTTATTCGAGTTAGTGCAGGAACATATGTAGAAAATAATCCAATCATTCTTCCAGAACAGGTAAGTATTGTTGGTGATAGTTTAAGAGAGGTAACAGTAACTCCACAAAATGCTGCTAGTGATTTATTTCATGTTGCACCAGGTGTTTACCTTTCAGAATTATCATTTGTAGGAACGATGAACTCTGGTAGTGCGATAGTCGCATTCAATCCAGATATAGTTTACTACTATACACAGTCACCATATATTCGTAACTGTACTAACTTTGTTACGAATAGCACTGGAATGAAGATTGATGGTAGTAAGAATATCGGACCATTTAAGAGTATGGTGACTGACTCTTTCACACAATATAATTCAAATGGTATTGGAGTTTCATTATCAAATGAAGGATACGGACAGATTGTATCCATGTTTAATATCAATAATGATGTTGCGATTGCTGCGAACACAGGTGGTCAGTGTGATATAACAAACTCAAACTCATCATTTGGAAACTTTGGATTGATTGCTGATGGTGTCGGACCTAGAAAATACACTGGCATTGTAACAACATCACAGATTGCAGATAAAGATACCTTTGTATTAGATTTAAGCACACCGACAGTTAATATTCAAAACTTTGTTTATGATATTCGAAGTGGATTATCAACAGTAACAACAGTCAGTGATCATGGATTTCAAGTTGGAATGGGTGTTACTCTCGCAGGTATTGGTTTAACATGTCAATACGGTACTAAAAATTATCCTGATGGAAAGGTTGGTTATATTTTTGAAGTTCAATCAGTTTCAAATGCAACAACATTTACTGTAAATGTAGGACCATCAACTGTTCCGAGTACTTATACTTCTGGTGGAACTGCAAAATTAGATGTAGTAAGACCTTTTGATGGACAGAATGTTTTCTTTGATACTCTTTATGAAGAAGTTGAAAAAGTTAAATTAACAAATGGTGGATCTGGATATACAAGTCCACCAACTATAACTATTGCAGCACCAGGAACTGCATGGGGTGTTCAGGCAACAGCAGTTGCTTCGATTAAAAATGGATCTGTAGATGAGATTACTCTTGTTTCTTCTGGAAGAGGATATACCTCAACACCTTCCATAACTGTGAGTGGGTCTGCTACAGCATCATTAGTAATGGTGCCAAAATATTATTCAATTTTGAAATCAACTTTACCATCTTCAGCAGGTATTACAACTGTTACTGTAGATGATAATGTTCCATATGCTGTAGGTGCTGGTGTGACAGTTCCTTTCTTTAAACAAAGTAGGATCTTGGCATCCAGTCATTCCTTTGAATACATTGGAACTGGTGTAAATCCATTAGAATCTCTACCACAAAGAGGTGCAGTTGCGATTCAAGATAATGAAGTTGATGATCGTAATGGTGGATTGACAATCTTTACAAGCACAGACCAAACAGGTCAATTCAGGATTGGTGATGGTGTCATCATTGATCAACAAACGGGAACTATTTCGGGTAATTTCTATTCGAAGAGTTTGTTCTCAACCATGACACCATTCATACTAGCATTAGGAGGAGATTAAAAGAATGGCATTAGCATTAAACGTATTCCAGACAGTTACATTCGTAGCACCCACAAGTCCTGTTGGAATTTACACAGCACCTGTTGGATATACTGGTGTTGTATTATTAGCACAAGCTGCGAACGTGGGTTCTGTTACAAAAAAAGTTTCGTTATCACACGTAAGAACCACTGCTGGTATTGCTGTGACAACAGAAATTGTCAAAGACTTACCAATTGAATCAAGTGATACAGCAAATCTTCTTGCTGGAAAACTTGTTCTTGAAACTAATGATATTTTAAAATTATCTGCAGATACTGCAACTGATATCAAATTTATAGGAAGTATATTAGAAACACTAAACTAAAATGAAATACGTTAGCGGAAGAGTAAAAGAACTTAAAGTCGGTCTAAGTTCATATAGCGAAAGTAAAACAACACTCATTACTGTTGGTAATGTTAATGTAAGTGGTTCTGTTACTGCTACGACATTTTTTGGTGATGGATCAAGTCTGACTGGTATTGCTGCTACTGACAATGTGAGGACTAATTCTCTTGTAGTATCTGGTGTTTCAACATTTAATGGTGCAATCGATGCGAACGCACAGATCGTAGGTGCTGCGACAAGTAATATTATACCTTTCCTATATTCAAACTATTCATTATTCCCATCCGCTACAACTTATCATGGTGCTGTTGCCCATGCTCATAATACTGGAAAGTTATATTATGCACATGGTGGCAACTGGATAGAATTAGTCAGTCAAGAAACAACGGGGACTGTTGGAACAGGAACAGAGAGATATAATATAGGACCTGTTGACTTAACAACATTAGATGTATCTGGAATATCTACTTTTGCTGGAAATATAAATGCGAACGGAAATATAGTTGGTGATAACTCTACAAATATATCAGGTATTAATTCTGTAACTGCCACAACTTTTTATGGTAGTGGTGCAAGTTTAACTGGTATTGATGCGACTTCATTAAAAGATGCTGGTGGCAATGTAAAAATACAGGCAAATCCATTTGGTGCAGTTCATACTGGCATCTCTACATTTGATGTAGTATCTGTCGGTGGCACTTCAACTTTCTTAGGAAATGTAGGTGTAGGAACAGCAGTTGCTACGGATGCTGTAAAAACATCTAATACTACAAAGGTAGCTGCTGGTATTGTAACTTCATATAATGTTTTTTCACAAATATTCTCAGGCACAACTGGATATGCAACTGGTGGTGCTCAGACTGGAATGAATATTGCAATTGGTAATACTTCTACTGGTAATACACTTGATACTACATCTTGTTCTGGTAATCATAGTAACATTAGTATTGGAGAGTGTACAGGTTGCAGTCTAACAAACACTTGCAATGTCCTCATCGGTCATCGCACAGGTACGAACTTAACAAGTGGTAAGAGAAATGTTTTAATTGGTGCAATTACAGGAACTGGTTCACCTCTGACGGGAAATGATAACATAATATTTGGTAACGGTAGTGGGGGTTCTCTAACATCAGGTGGTCGTAATATAGTTATGGGAGATAATACAACTTACTCCCTCAATACTGGTTGTTGCAATATTATTCTTGGTAGTATGGTAGGGGATGATGTATCAAGTGGAAGTGAAAATGTTATAATTGGAAATAGAGGAGGATATGGTGCTGGTAATGGTAGTAAAAATATTTTTCTTGGTTCTTGTGCACGTCCATCAGCTAGTGGTGCATCTAACTGTCTAATTATTTCTAACGCTCTCAATGACCGTTGGATTATTGGAGATTCAAATTATAATGTTGGTATTGGTATTCTAGATCCCACAAATGCAATTGTTAGTAATTCAGATACTCAAAAATTAGCAGTTGGTATTTTAACTGCGTATAATATCTTTAGCACTAAACAAATAAATGTTGGTGAGAATGTAAAACTTGGAGCTGCTGGTGTTGTTACAGCAACTACCTTTAAGGGAGATGTTGATGCTGTAAATATTGATGTAGATGGAAGAGCAGATATAGATGATTTAATTGTTACTGGTGTTTCTACATTCCAAAGTGCAATTGATTCAAATGCAGGAGCAAATATTGCTGGTGGTTTAGTTGCCAACTCAGCACAGATTTCTGATCTTACGAATACTCGCGTTGTTTATGCAGGAGCAAGTGGAGAACTACAAGATAGTTCAAACTTAACATTCAATGGCACGACTCTAAATGGTACTTTTAGTGGTGATGGAACAGCATTATCAGTCACTATTCCTGGTATTAGCACTTCTGGAACTTCTGAATTTTCCAACTTAAATTTAAGTGGAATTGTAACTGCTGCAGGTGCAGTTTTTGGCACCGCTAAAGTTAGTGATTTAACGGATAATCGTGTTGTTGTTGCAGGAACTGCTGGTGAATTAGAAGATAGTACCAATCTAACTTTCGATGGTTCAACTTTATCGATTATAGGTGATGCAACATTCACAGGTAATGTCACGGTTGGAGGAACATTAACCAGTGAAGACAAAACTAACATTGACTCCATCGGAATCGTAACAGCAAGAACTGGTGTAAGAATTAATTCTGGTGGATTAGTTGTTACTGCTGGAGTTTCTACATTTAGTGATGCGATAGATGCGAATAATGGTGCGAATATATCTGGTGGTGTTGGTTTAGTTGCTGCTACTGCGAAGGTGTCTGATTTAACATCTGGTCGTGTTGTTGTTGCTGGAACTGCTGGTGAGTTAGAAGACTCTGGGTCATTCACTTTCAGTGGAGGAACTGTTACTGCGACTGCTTTTGCTGGTGATGGTTCAGCTTTAACTGGAATTACTGCTAGTGGTCTTGGTGCGATTGGTGGATTAACGATTAAAGATGAGGGTGTTGTTGTTGGAACTGCGGGAAGTGTTTCAACGATTGATTTTAGAGGAGGACTTGTAAATGTAATTGCGACTGCTGGTGCTGCTGGTGTGGCAACTGCAACGATTACCTCAGAATCTAATCCAACACTTGCGATGTTGAATGTAACTGGTGTATCAACATTCCAAAGTGCAGTTGGTATTAGTTCTGACGTTACTATATCAAGCACTGATACTAGTAATACTGCAGGACCAATCGTAAATCTTTATCGAAATAGTTCATCTCCTGCTGACGGAGATTATCTTGGACAACTTAAATTCCAAGGTGAGAGTGATACAGGAGCAACACGTAACTATGCGAAGATAACAGGTAAAATTTCAGACGCAAGTAATGGTGATGAAGATGGTATTCTTGAATTTGCATTCTTAAAAGCTGGAAGTCAAAATATTAACGCACGATTTAAGAGCACTGAGTTAATGATAATGAACGGCACTGATTTTAGTGTTGATGGTGATTCTACATTTACTGGTGATGCATCATTCAATAGCGGACTTGTAACAATTAATCCTACTGGAGCAAATCATGCTCAGTTAACTATAAATTCATTAGAATCGGGTAGCACTGCTGGTCCTATACTAAAACTTGCAAGAGATGATGGTGCACCAAATGATAATGATTTTCTTGGAATCATTAAGTTTGACGGAAGTAATAGCACTGGTGGTCAACTTGATTATGTACAGGTAATAGGTAAAATAGATGATGTAACTAATGGATCTGAGGATGGCACACTTATAATTAAAAATGTTAAAGCTGGAACTGCAACCACAATCGCAGAATTCCGTAGTGATAGTTTACAATTACTCAATGGAACTTCTCTCACTGTTGCAGGTGATGTTTCTGCACCAAATTTTAACTCAACTTCTGATGCGAAATTAAAAACAAATGTTGAAACAATTACATCTCCTCTTGAAAAGTTAAATCAAATTGATGGTGTATCATTTAACTGGATTTCAGACAATAAACCATCAATGGGTGTCATTGCTGATACGGTAGAAAAAGTTCTACCAGAATTGGTAACTAGCAATGATCCAAAGACAGTTAATTACAATGGTTTGATTGGTTTGTTAATCGAAGCAGTCAAAGAACAACAAGTTCAAATTACTGAATTGAAAAGTAAACTTGATTCGTTAAGTTGAAATCAAAATTATTTTATAAATACTAAAAAGTACCCAGTGTCAACACGAAGACGGTAAGTAAATGGCAATTAAGATATCAGGCTCTACCATTATAGATGATGGTAGACAACTAGTAAACGTTGGTGTAAGTACCATTAGTGCTTTAAGTGTAAGCGGAAATATAAATGCGAATGGAAATATAATTGGTGATAGTTCTACAAATATATCTGGAATTAGTTCTGTAACTGCTACTTCTTATTTTGGTGATGGTTCAAATTTAAGTGGTACTGGATTCCAACAAGACGCACAAGGAAATTTACTTGCTGGTAAAGAAGCTGGTCACTGTATTGATAGTAATGTTGTTGGTGATAATCTTTTCTTAGGTTGTTATGCTGGTAAAGCAGGAAATAGTAATGATTTAAAATTTAATATTGCACTTGGTTTTTCCGCAGCAAAGGGTGCTGTTGGTGGTTCTGAATTAACGGGAGCTTGTAACATAATAATGGGAGTGAGGGCTGGTGAATATCACACTTCTGGAATGAATAATATTTTCTTAGGAAAATATTCTGGACAAAGTGCGAATGGTTCTGGAGTGAGTGGTTGCAATAACATCTCCTTGGGACATAGTAGTTCTAGCAGTATTACAAGTGGTGATGATAATATTGCGTTGGGTCGTAATGCGGGTGCTTCTCTGACGAGTGGTAATTACAACCTTTACTTTGGTTTAGCAGCAGGATGTAACAGTGCCACTCAAAGTAATAACATGGGTATTGGAAAATACACAGGAAAAAATTACTGCACATCGGCACAATGTAATATTTCAATTGGTGTGTATGCTGCTAGTAACAGAGCAAGTGGATGTCATAATATAGCAATAGGTCCTTCAGCTCTTTGTGGTGCGGAAGGTCAAATAACAAGTAATACTGGTAAAGCTAATATTGCGATTGGTTATAACGCAGCATTCTGTATGAGCTCTGGTGCATGTAATACTTTCTTAGGAGAATCTGGAAAATATGTAACCACTGGTAGTCATAACATTGGAATAGGTAAGTTGGCAGGTGGATCTGCTGTTACTGCAACTGGAAGTTATAACGTTTCATTTGGATATCATGCAGGATATGATTTAAGTTCTGGTGGAGATAATATCTTCCTTGGAAAATGTGCAGGTTTTAATGCCACTACTGGATCTGATAATATTGCCATAGGAAATGTTGCGATGGGATACGGAACAGTAACTGGAGCTAGGAATATTGCAATAGGATGTTGTTCAGGACAATCAATTACATCTGGTGGTCGTAATATTTTCATTGGTGACTATGCAGGTAATCGTTCAACATCTGGCAGTAATAACACTATTCTTGGTGCGATTGCAGGATGTCAAATTGGTAAATTTGGGTATACTGGTGAAGGAAATACGTTAATTGGTAAGGGCACTGGTAGAAGTATGGGTGCTTCAGCACATGTGAAGGGTCATACCTTTGTTGGATGTTATGCAGGAAGATGTGTGACCGCAGGTTGTTATAATACTATGTTGGGTTCTTTTGCTGGTAGTTATAATGGAAACATCACTGGAAGTAACAACGTAGCGATTGGAAGGAATGTATGTCTTCCATCTTTGACAGGTAGTGATCAACTTGTAGTTGGTAGTGGATCTACTAATTGGATTACTGGTAACTGCGACTTTAACGTTGGCATCGGAACTACAAATCCAAATGCTACAGTAACTTCAGGAAATACTAAGAAGTTATCAGTTGGTATTGTATCTGCTTATCAACTCTATGGTGATGGTTCAAACTTAACTGGAATCTCTGCTGGATTTGAACCAGACGCAGATCAAAACTTAGTTGCTGGAACTCAGGCTGGTACTAATCTTGATGGCACCAATGCTTGTTGTAGTGTTCTCTTGGGTTATCAATCTGGTAAGGGTATTACTAGTGGTACTCAGAACATTGCTATTGGACCATGGTCAGCATGTTGTATGTCAACAGGAACATCGAATGTTGCCATAGGTATGGCAGCAATGAATGGTAATAGTACTACCATAAGTGGTAATTCGAACGTAGCTATGGGTGAGTTTGCTGGTGCTAACCTGACATCAGGTGGTTGTAATGTCTTCCTTGGTAATTATGCTGGTGCTAATTTTTCATCAGGTACTGGTTTAACTACGGGATGCTTTAACTTCATCGCAGGAAAGAGTGCAGGTTCAAATACAATAACAGGCAATAGTAATGTTTTAATAGGATGTGGTGCTGGTATTAGTGTATGTTCAGGTGGCGACAACGTTACGATTGGTCCTAGGGCTGGTAATGCAATAACTTCTGGATATTCAAACGTCTTTATCGGAAATACAGCTGGTAAATGCATGGATAATGAATACCAGGCTGTAGCGATTGGTGATTGTGCTAGTGCTGGTACTGGGAGTATTGCGGTTGGAATGTACGCAAACTGCACTGGTGGTGGTTCTAATAACGTATCGTTGGGTCCTTACGCTGGTTATAAAAATTCTAGTGCTAATGGCAATGTTTTCTTGGGTGTTTGTGCTGGATGTGCAGTATCTAATGGTGGTTCAAACATTGCAATCGGTTTTAATTCTCTTAAAGGTGCTTCTGGATCTGTAACTGGTGATCATAACGTTGTTGTTGGTTCGTGTTCTGGATGTAACATCACATCTGGTTGTTATAATTCATTTTTTGGACGACATGCTGGATGCACTGTTACAAGTGGTAATAATAATGTTGCGATTGGAAATCAAGTTCAAATTCCATCAGCAACTAGTAATTGTCAACTTGCGATTGGTGCTGGTGTCAATAGATGGGTGAAAGGTGATCAATCCTTTAATGTATGTCTAGGTAATAGTAATGCAATTAAAGCAATGGCAACTGGTACGATGTGTGCCACTTGTTTCGTTGGATGTGGTGCTGGTTTAACTGGACTACCTGGATTCTCACCAGATTCACAAGAAAACTTATATGCTGGAACAAGTGCTGGTAATGCATCTGATACTGATACTTGCTTTAACGTAGGTATAGGATACGAAGCACTTTGTGCTGTAAATGAAGGTGATAATAATATTGCGATAGGTCCACAGGCGGGTAAGAAGACAACTAGTGGTTATGGATTAGTTGCTATGGGTTGTGTTGCTGCTTGTAATAATACTTCAGGTAACGCTAATATTGCACTAGGATACTACTCCTTGAGGATGAATAGTACTGGTAGTTGTAATATTTCGCTTGGATGGGCTGCTGGTCAGAATGTCACTGGTAATTGGTCTACCTTCCTTGGTACTGCAGCTGGTAAGTATGCAACCACTGTAAAACATAGTATAGGTATTGGTTGCGGTGCTCTTGCTGGTACTAACTCTACTGCAAATAGTGGATGTTACAACGTAGCATTTGGACTAGATACTGGTACAAAAATGAGTACTGGTCATACTAATGTTTTCCTAGGACGAGGAGCAGGTTGTAATAATACTACTGGTTCTGAGAATATTGCGATTGGTTGTAAGGCACAAGCAACTGGTACGTTAACTGGTCAACAAAATATCTCAATCGGTAAAAATGCTGGTACAGACATCACTTCGGGTAGTTATAACATATTCTTTGGAAGAAATGCAGCACAGGGACTAACCACTGGTAGTAGTAACATTGCCATGGGAACTGGAACTCTTGGTGGTGATATTGCTGCGACTACAACAGGTAGTAGTAACGTCACGATTGGTAATTTGACAGCTGTTGCTGCGACAAGTCTAGCTTGTAATGTAATAATAGGTCATGCAGCAGGTAGATGTGTTTCTGAGTCTCAAAAAAGCATCTTCCTTGGTAATTATGCTGGTAAAAGCACCACTACTGGTGATAATAATATCTTCATAGGTAATCGTGCTGGATTTACAAATACCACCTCCAATTTAAATATTGGAATTGGTGATTGTGCACTGTATTCTTTAGATAAAGGTAATCATAACACAGTTATTGGTAATTGTGCTGGTTGGACATTAGTATGTGGATCAAGTGCTCAAGGTTGCTATAACACCTATTTTGGTGCTGAGGCTGGATATAGTGCTCTAACGGATAGAAGAAGTATATACGTTGGTCGAAGAGCTGGATACAACAATAGATGTACCACTGGTTATAATATTGCGATTGGAGATCAGGCATTATGTGGTAAAGGTAACAACACCACTGGAGGATGTAACTTTGCCTTTGGTTATAGAACCATGACTGAAATTACCTCTGGTAATCAAAATATTACTATAGGATATGACGGTTTATACAACATTACTTCAGGTTCACATAACATTGCGTTTGGTGGATGTTGTCCAGGAAAAAATATTACCACAGGATCCTGTAACATAGTTCTTGGTAGATGTACCGAAGTTCCATCAGCAACAGGTAATGAGCAGTTAGTCGTTGGTAATAATTCAAGTCGTTGGTTAAGAGGTGATAGTTCTTATAATCTATGTTTAGGTAATGGCACTGCGATTAAAGCAATGGCAGGTGGTACAATGTGTGCTACTTGTTTCGTTGGATGTGGTGCTGGATTAACTGGACTACCTGGATTCACACAAGACGGACAAGGTAACTTATATGCTGGAACAGGTTCTGGTAACGCATCTGATGCTGATACCTGTTACAACGTTGCTTTAGGTGAGTGTACACTTTATAATAATTGTGCTGGTGATTGTAATATTGCGATAGGAAGATATGCTGGTCGTGCTATAACCAGTGCTAATGAGAACGTCATTATTGGTAGTTCTGCTGCTTGTAACATGCAGACAGGATATGAAAATACTTTCATAGGA
>VMHT01080613.1_pt1 | contig 11690 bp, 14 predicted proteins | sample 4693611 | NCBI WGS metagenome assembly VMHT01 (sample SAMN12280063, study PRJNA550983) | marine metagenome | isolation source: seawater sampled from same location over 5 years 0.02-0.2 micron viral filtrate | place: USA: collected off the coast of southern California halfway between the port... ...
ATCTTTTAATTCTTCTAACTGTTCATCATTCTGCATTAAGTGTCTTATGTTTATACCTGTATTACCAAACAAACATAATCTTAAATCTCCTTTAGCAGTTATTCTTAATCTATTACAGCTTTTACAAAAATCTTTGGAGTAAGGTGCTATAATTCCAAATTTACCTTTAAATTTTGGATTAAGATAATTTTTTGCAGGGCCTGCATCCCTACCAAAGGTTTGGATTATCCAATTTCTTTTTTTTAAATAATTTGTAAATTTAGTTGCTGGCACATGATATTTTTTGAAATAATCTAAATTATCTCCTGTTTGCATTAACTCAATATATCTTAAATCAATATTATTTTTTTCAATAAAATTTGACCATTGATCAAAGTCATCTTTGCTATCATTGATCCCCTTTAATAGTACAGCATTTATTTTTATATTCTTAAAATTAAGACTTTGTAGAATCCTTATACCCCTAAGTATTTCATCAAGCCTGTCATGACTTGTTACTTTTTTAAATGTCTCTCTATTAAGACTGTCTATACTTATGTTAATACCATCTAAACCACTCTCTTTTATCTTATGAGCGATTTTATCTAAATGATAACCATTAGTGGTTATAACAGTTTTTTTTATTCCAGAATTTTCTTTAATTGTTTTTACAATATCAAAAAAATCTTTTCTAACTGTTGGCTCTCCTCCAGTAAGTCGAATTTTATTTACACCAAGTTCTGATAAAGCTTTTGCAAGACGTCTTACTTCATCTAGATGGAGAAATTTTCTGTTATCACTTTTGTCAATTTGATAACCATTAGGTAAACAGTAACCACATTTAAAATTACAGACATCAGTTATTGATAATCTAATGTATGGAAATGTTCTTCCAAAAGAATCTTTCAGTGTTTGCATTTAAAAAAATGATATCACATTAAATAAAATTTAACATATATCAAATTAAAAGAAAAAACTTCCAGTCCGCCGCTGGAAGTTTACATTTATTATTGTCCTGGTGCTTTATAACCAATTTTACTAGCTTTAGTTGTTGCTTTAGTAAAATCAATGGCTTCTAAAATTGTTAAATTTCTAACTGCACCAGATGATTCAACAACTAATTTAATTGCAGCAAAATCATCAAAACTTGGCATTTCAGAAACAACTATAAAATCAAAAGAACCTCTTACTATATCCATACTGTGAAATGTGCCGCCCATGGCTTTAGTAAGTTGTTCTACCACAGCTTTTCTATCACTTGCAGGATCTTTTAAAAATCCTTGAAAAGCTTTTTCTGTATAATTACCCATTATATATGCTTTCATAAAACTCCTTTCTATTTGTTGAATGCTACCATTGATTCAAAAAAATTTAATGTGTAAAAATTACATAGTAGACACAACCTAAAGTAATGTTAGATTGAGAAAATGTATGAAAAATTAGGTCAATTTATTGAAGGTAAGTGGTGTCATTCCTCTGATAAGAAAACTTATGAAGTTATAAATCCGGCAACAGAAGAAGTTATAGGCCATGCCTCAAAAGCTACTCCAGAAGACGTTGATAGAGCTTTAAGATCAGCCGAAAAAGGATTAGCAATTTGGAAAAAAACTCCTCCATGGCAACGATCAAATATTTTGAGAAAAATTGCGGACACGATTAGATTAAAAAAAGATGTATTAGCAAAATGGATGACTTTAGAAAATGGAAAACCATTAGCAGAAGGTGCAGCTGAAGCTAACGGGACAGCTGATATTTTTGAGTGGAATGCTGAAGAAACAAAAAGAATTTATGGTCAAACAATAGAGAGCAGATTTGAGGATACCAGGGTACATGTTTATTATCAGCCAGTAGGTGTTGTTGCAGCATTATCACCTTGGAATTTCCCTTTGATTCTTGCTGCAAGAAAAATTTCTACAGCATTAGGAGCTGGATGTTCAGTTATTATCAAACCTGACACTATTACTCCAGGCATAGTAATGCAATTAGTTGATATTTGTAGAGAATGTGGTGTACCTTCAGGAGTGGTAAACCTTTTGTCAGGTGATCCTCCTAGTATAGCTTCACAATTAATTCAATCAGATATAGTTAAGAAAATTTCTATAACAGGCTCAGTAAGAGTTGGAAAATTGATATTAAAACAAGCTGCTGACAAAGTTCAAAGAGTTACAATGGAACTAAGCGGCCACTCACCTTTCATTGTTTTTGATGATGCTGATATAAAAAAAGCAGCTGATATGGCAATTTCTGCAAAATTTAGAAATAATGGACAGGTATGTATCTCTCCTAATAGATTTTATATTCATGAAAAAAAGAAAGATGAATTTGTAGATTTATTTATAGAAAAAACAAAGAAATTAAAAATTGGTAATGGTATGGATCCAGAAACACAATTAGGTCCACTTACCACTCAAAAAAGATTAAATGAAGTTGAAGCTTTAGTTGAAAAAACCAAAAAAGAGGGTGCTAAAGTTTTATTAGGAGGAAAAAAACCAGCTGGTTTTAACAAAGGATTTTTTTATGAACCAACTATTTTTGATGATGTAAAAGATGACTTTACTATTATGAAAGAAGAACCATTCGGACCGTTGGTCCCAATGTTATCATTTAAATCTTTTGATGAAGTAATTGAACGAGCTAATAATCACGATCTTGGATTGTGTAGTTATGTTTGTACGAATTCTATGGAAACTGCACATTTAGCTTCAGAACAACTTGAAACAGGATCTGTTGCAGTAAATACAGGTTTTGTAGCTATTGCTGAAGCACCTTTTGGTGGTATCAAACAAAGTGGATATGGTAGAGAAGGTGGATCAAATGCTATTAAAGATTATTTGAATGTCAAATATACGCATTTGGGTATTAAAGGTTAATTTAAAAAAATGTTTGAATTGTTTGTTGCATTTAGTGCAGGTTTGATTAGTTTTTTGTCTCCTTGTGTTTTACCATTAATACCTGGATATATTTCTTACATAACAGGAAGTTCTTTAAATGAATTAATTGAAAAAAAAAATGTAAATTTAATCCCAATAATTTTATTTGCAGTTGGTTTTTCAATTGTTTTTATCATTTTTGGTGCAGCATCAACTTTTTTAGGTCAAGTGTTGCTTGAAAATTCATACGAGTTAAGAATAGCTGCTGGTCTTGTGATAATAATTTTTTCACTTCATATCTTAGGGTTGATTAATCTTAAATTTTTGAATTATGAAAAAAGAATTCAAACCAATGAAAATAATAATTTTTATAGCCCTATATTAATTGGTATGGCTTTTGCTTTTGGATGGACGCCATGTATAGGTCCTATCTTAGGTTCAATTCTTGCTTTAGCAGCTACCGAAGAAAGTATGAGTAAAGGAATTTCACTACTCATTTTGTATTCTTTAGGTTTGGCGCTACCTTTTATTCTATCTGGTTACTTAATACAAAAGTTTTTGATTTTTTCTAAAAATTTCAAAAAAAATATTACTCTAATATCTAAAATTGGTGGAATTATACTATTAATTACTGGAATTTTAATATTAACTAATCAACTGCAAGCTTTGGGATATTACTTATTGAATATATTTCCATTCTTACAAAACTTTGGATAAATAAATTATGAAAATTTATCAAATAGATTCAAGTGCAAGAAAAGAGGGATCAACTTCAAGAGCCTTAGCTAAAAAATTATTAGACAAAATTAAAAAACCTGAGGATGAAATTATTTATAGAGATCTTGATGATGAGATGGTTTTTGTATCTGGTCTTACTGAATCTGGTATGAAAATTGAAAAAAAAGATCAAACAGAACATCATAAAAAGATGTTTGAACTGTCAGATACTCTAGTTAAAGAACTTAAAGAAAGTGATGTAATAATAATTTCAGCCCCAATATATAATTATGGACCCCCGGCTACATTAAAAGCTTGGTCAGATCTTGCAGCAAGGGTAGGCGAAACTTTTAGATTTAAACCCAATGGGAGAAGAGAAGGGTTGTTAAAAAATAAAAGAGCCTATCTTGTAATCACATCTGGAGGAACAAAACTTAATAGTGATGAAGATTTTTTGACACCATGGTTAAAATTTATATTAAATTTTTTTGGGATTGAAAAAATTGATATTATTTGTGCTGATCAAATGGCATTAGATTATCAAAAATCAATCAAAGATGCTGAAAAACAAATTGAAAATATTTCTTAAAGATTAAATTTTCTTTTGAGGTGTTTTAGTTTTCCTTGAGTGCTATCATAATCTATATAACAACCCTGTAAAAATCTCATGCCTTCATTTGCATCATAAGAAGTTCTACCATGGAGTAATCTATAATTATCCATCATTAATAAATCACCAGATGATAGTTTAAATTCAATCCGGTATTTGTCTGAATTATAAAATTCAGAAATTTTTTTTCTAGCTGAATAATACAGTTCTAATTTTTCTTTATCCATTAACGGTACAAAATCTAACCTTGGACTAAATCTGACTTGTTTTAATTGACCGTGATCATCAAGTTTAATCATTTCTGCCCAATCTTCTAGTACAACATCTTGATCAATAAATTGAAATCTAACTTTAACTTCAGTTAAAATTTTATAGTAATCAGGATAATTTTTTTTAAGTTCTTCTGTTACAGTTAATCCATCAACTAAAGTAGAAAAACCACCATTAACTTCGTTTTCTATACAGTGAAGTATTTGTATACAAGGTACAGGATTTCTGTAAGGATTATCAGTATGAGGTGCAAGAGGTAAAGATGTATAGGCTAAATCATTGGGGTTTGGTTTTGATTTAACGTTAAAAAATTCTCCAAAATTTGTCCTTCTAATACTTCCAATGGAATTTGCAAAATTCACTATAAAATTATTTTCAATTGGAACATTCTTAAATATTACAAATCCATATTTATAAAAATTTTGAAGAGCTTCATACATAGTTATTTCCTCAAAAATATTTTCTTTATAGTCAAAATTATTTAAATTATTTAAAGATGAATCCCACTGAATTTTTTTAATATGTTTAACATCATTGATGTTAGAGAATTCTTTGAGAATATTATTAACTTCTAATTTGGTAAATACACCGTCACTAAATTTAATTTCTAAAAAATTATCTGATAAATTGATAGTATCAATTTGAATTTCTTTCTTTAAGTCTGTTGGATCAAACAATCTTTGCTGGGTATTATAATCAACAAAATCTTTACCATTGACCCTTTCCCTCAACCAAAATGGATGAATTTCGTTTTTAGAACCTTGATTTTCTATAAATACTTTATTTTTTGACAATTCTAATTTCATAAAGTTTCTAATGATTATTTAAATTTAAGCTTTAATCAATAGTAATAAGATAGTATTAGTCCACTGTACCAATGTTAAAATCTTCAGATTATAAAACTTATTCTAAATTTATTGAAAATTTAGCAAAAAAATTGACTAGATTTTATTATCTAAAATTAAACAAACCTTTTAAAATATCAAATAAACTTAAAGGGAGAGGTTATGATCCTGTTACAACTGCAGATAAAGCGTTTGAAAAATTTATAAGAAATGAAATAAAAAAAAAATTTCCCAGACATCAAATAATTGGAGAAGAATTTGGTCACAAAAAATCTCAAAGTGATTATTCTTGGGTTATAGACCCAATAGATGGGACTCGATCTTTTGTTATAGGTAACCCTACATGGAGCAATTTAATATCGTTAAATTATAAGGGCAACCCTGTTATTGGTCTTGCAAATTTTCCGATATTAAAAAAATACTATTTTAATTCCTCAGAAAAAAATTCTTTTGTTTTTGAAAATGGTAAAAAAAAGAAAATAAAGGTAAATTCTCAAGCAACATTTTCGAATATGAAAATGTCGGCAGCATTTCATGGTTCTTTAAAATTAAATCAACAAAAAAAAATTCCACAAATTTTAAAGCGAATGCAGTTTCCATGTGTAGATGCCTTAAGTTACTCACATTTTGCTGAAGGGAAAGTTGATGTTGTTTTACAATGTTCTAATAAAATTTGGGATATTCATCCATTGATACCAATCATCAAAGCTGCTGGTGGTGTTATCAGTACTTGGAATAATGGGAATGCAATCAAAGCAGGAAATATTATCTGCTCATCTAATATAAATATACATAAAAAAGTATTAGAAATTTTAAAACCAGTTTCTAAGTAGTTTTACCAAGAGTGTTAAGCAAAATCACCCCAATAACAATTAGGGCAATTCCAATCACTCCATATAAATTTGGTACTTGATTATATTTGAATACACCGAACAAAGTTACAGCTGTAATTGTAAGACCACCGTAAGTGGCATAGGTAAAACCAACAGGAATAATATTCATAGCTTTTGCCATGAAAAATATTGCCAAAATAATTGTGATTATACAAAAAATTGTTGGAATAATATTTGTAAAGCCATTTGTGGATTTTAAAAATCCATTTGAAGCAATACCTAAAAAAATAGTAAGAATTAAATAAATATATCCTGACAAATTAGTCATTATTAAGATTATGATTATTTAGTAATTTTATCTACAAACTTTTTTGCAATAGGACCAACCAATAATGCAGCTGTAATTGCAATCGGAAGTCCAATAGCCTAAGCTATAAAAAATCTACTTAAATAACCATTATTTATTCCAGTATTCACATAAGTAATTATTAAGGTCATTAATAAACTCATTCCAAATCCCATTACCAATATAAACAAAAAGTTAGAATATTTTTTTTAAAACATAAAATAGATTTAGTTTTATTATAATAATTTTGTTGTCCCTGTTTCTTGATTAACTACCTTGCCACATTTTCAATTATATACACAAGCTATCCTTTTAAAATTGTTAAAGCTTTTTTTAAAAAGATTTCAGACATTTCATGACTTCCTTCATCGTGAGCTTTTTTACCTTTATCTCTTAAAGTTTTTACTTCATCAATTTGTTCAGCAGTTTTACCACTATCTTTTGCTGTTTTAAGAAGGTTATCTACTTCTCCCCAAAGCATTGGACAAGAATAAGAAAATGCCGATGTTGTAAAAAGCACAAATGCTAATGTTGTAATTATTTTTTTCATTTTTAACCTTTCTTGTTAATATAATGTTTGAATTACTTTTTTTACTCTTTCAGCGCCATTAGGAATTAAAGTTTCAATAAAAGAATGACATGCTTCAGTTTTTACTTTGTCGTATTTAGATCCATAATGTTTATCTACAGCTTTATTTACACCATTATCCCACTTTTTTTCTGAAATTCCAATTTCCAAAGCATAAGTTTTTAGGACTTTAACAGATGCCATTGATTTTTCTTTCATACTGTATTCAAAACTTTCGCCAGATGGTAAGAAATAGTTTGCCATATAAATACCACTGCAATCCCAAGCTTTAGATTTATCACTGTCACTCATGCCCGCATAAGCAACACTGCTTATTAATATAAAAACAAAAATTGTTGAAAAATTTTTCATAGAAATTTTTAGCCTTTTTGTATTAATAGATATATGCGATATTATAGCCAACTTGGTATCGGAAGCTTTTTTTCTTGTAAAAAAGATTTGTTAAACATCTTTGAGTTGTATTTGTCAGACTTATCACAAAGAATTGTCACTATTGTTTTACCTGGGCCAAGCTCATTTCCTAATCGAATTGCACCAGCAATGTTAATTCCACAGCTAGTTCCTAAACTTAAGCCCTCATTTTGAATCAAATCATAAAGAATAGGTAAAGCTTCATGATCATCAATTGAATATGCATCATCAATTTTTGCGTTTTCAAAATTCCTTGTTATTCTACTAGATCCAATACCTTCAGTGATTGATCCTCCCTCAGATTTTAATTCACCATTTTTTATGTAATTATAAAGTGCCGAGCCTTTAGGATCTGAAAGATAAATCTTTATATTTTTATTCTTTTCTTTAAGTGCATTACTTACACCAGAAATTGTTCCACCAGTTCCTGACGAACAAACAAACCCATCAACCTTACCATCAGTTTGATCCCAAATTTCCCTACCAGTGCCTTCGTAATGTCCTTTAGCATTAGCTGTGTTGTCAAATTGATTAGCCCAAACTACACCATTGTTATTTGTTGGTCTTAATTCATCGGCTAATCTTCCTGCAATTTTTACAAAATTATTTTCATCTTTATATGGTTTTGCTGTAACGAGCCTCAATTCAGCGCCTAAATTTCTGATTGTATCTTTCTTCTCTTGTGTTTGATTATCATTCATTACAATTATTGTTTTGTAACCAAGTGAGTTACCTAGCAAACCTAATCCAATACCTGTATTTCCAGCAGTTCCCTCAACTACAATACCACCTTTTGAAATTAACTTTTTTTCTCGAGCATCTCTAAGTAATGCTAGAGCTGCTCTATCTTTTACAGAGCCACCAGGATTCATAAATTCAGCCTTACCAAAAATATTACATCCAGTTATTTCTGATGCTGCTTTTAGTTTTATTAAAGGAGTATTACCAATTGAGTCAATAAAATTGTTTCTAATATCTGTCATTATTCATCTTTGTTATCTGTAACAGCATAAGGTTTGAACCCTTTAGTTGCATCGCCAACTTTTGTTGCTGGAATTCCAACCATAATTGATTTTTCAGGTACATCTTTAGTTACCACTGCATTAGCTCCTATTAAAGAATTTTTACCTATTACTATTGGACCTAATATTTGAGCACCTGATCCAACAACTACATTATCTTGAAGTGTTGGGTGTCTTTTTATATTTCTTTGTTCATTTGAATTTATACTTGGAGCTATTCCTCCCAAAGTTACATTGTGATAGATTGTTACGTTTTTTCCAATCTCAGAAGTTTCTCCTATAACAACACCCATTCCATGATCAATAAATAAATTTTCTTCTATTTTTGCCTTAGGATGAATTTCAATTCCAGTTAAGAATCTTGAAAATTGAGAAATTATTCTTGCAATCAAATCAAATTTTGCCACAGCAAAAAAATTAGCAATTTTGTGAAAAAAAATAGCTTTCACACCTGGGTAAGTTAATATTAAACTTAATTTAGATTTTGCCGCAGGGTCTCTGTCAATTATAGATTGTAAGTAATCGTTCATAAATTTGTTAGCTTGATATAAGATTATGTGAGATATATAATAGTTATATTGAGAATTTAAAGGAGATAATATGTACAGAAACACTAATTGTTTTCATCTTGCAATACCTTGCGGTGATTTAGAAACAGCTAAAAAGTTTTATAGTGAGACTTTAGGATGTAGACTAGACAATTCTGCTCAAGAATGGGCTGATGTTGATTTTTGGGGCAACGAATTAACTTTGCATGCCAGTGAACATAAGTTAGATAATGAAAGACATGATGTTGATATGGGAAATGTTTCAGTTCCACATTTCGGTGTTCATTTATCAAGAAAAGATTTTGATGCCCTTAAAAATAGATTAAAAAAAAATGGTTACAAATATTATGATGAACCATATTTAAGATTTAAAGGCACTAAATATGAACAAGAAACATTTTTTATCAAAGATCCAAACGAAAATGTTTTAGAGATAAAAACTTTAACTACAAATTCAGAATAACTTAAAACCCAAATGGAATACCTAGTATTAGGTTTTTTTACTGGGTTAAGTTTAATATTAGCTATTGGGGCTCAAAATATTTTTGTAATAGAGCAGGGACTAAAAAGACAACATGTGTTTTTAGTTTGTACGATTTGCTCATTATCGGATTTAATATTGATATTTCTTGGCATATTTTTATTTCATTTTTTTCATCAGTATTTTGATTTATTTGTAGAACTAATTTTAAATATATTATTAATCATTTTTTTGATTCATTTTATTTATACCAAAATAAAATCTATAAAGAGAAATATTATTTTTAATAGTGATGTAAAAGATATATCTAAAATAGATATATCCTTTAAGACTCTTGGTTTTACATATCTAAACGCGCATGTTTATTCTGACACAGTATTTTTCTTGGGTAATTTTTCAAAAAATTTTCTTTTAGATGAAAAGATTTTTTTTGGAATTGGTGCGTCTGTAGCCTCTTTTATTTTCTTTTTTTTACTTGGATATTTATCAGCTTTTTTTTCAAAATATGCACAAAATGATAAAATTTGGAAATCTATTAATTTGTTTATAATTGTATTTATGTCATTACTAACAATTTATATAATTAGAGAAACTGTATATTTTCTTTGATAAATAAGATTTTTTAGAGCCAATTATGGCACATGTTAAAATTTAATTCAGTGACTATCTTTAACCCATGAATGAATTGAAAAAACACTTCGAACCTAAAAATCTAAGCGACAAGGTAGCATTATCTTTTACTAAATTCTTAAGATTTTTAGCTGATACTTTTTTTAAAAAAAGATATGGCCATAGAGCTGTAGTTCTTGAAACAATTGCAGCGGTTCCTGGTATGGTTGCAGGAATGTTAATTCATTTAAAATCATTGAGAAAAATTGAGGATGACAAAGGTTGGATTAAAACTTTATTGGAAGAGGCTGAAAATGAAAGAATGCATTTAATGACTTTTATTCATATTGCGAAACCAACTGCTATAGAAAGATTTATAATAATGATTGCCCAATTTATTTTCATTTTTACGTATGGTTTAATCTATTTAGTTTCACAGAGAACAGCACATAGAATTGTAGGATATTTTGAAGAAGAAGCTGTTATAAGTTATACAGAGTACTTAAGTGAACTTGAGGCTGGAACTATACCTGATCAACCAGCGCCGGAAATTGCAATAAATTATTGGAATTTACCATTACATGCTACATTGAAAGATGTAGTAAGAGTTATAAGAGATGATGAAGCAGGGCATCGTGATGTAAATCACACTTTCGCAGATCTAATCAATATGAAGAAAAATAAAGAGAGTATTAATAAAAAAAATAAAGTTAAAAAAGAGGATGGGGAAGAAATTTTAAATTAGTCCTAATTTGAAAACCCATATTTTCTTAATCTGACATCACCAGTTCTTGCATGCGCTTCCATTCCTTCGTATCTTGATATTCTTGCACAAGCAGCGCCAACTGATTTAGTAGATTCTTTTGTCATTCTCTGAAAACTTAAAGTTTTTATAAATTTACCAACAAACAAACCACCCGTATATCTTCCTGCTCCTTTCGTTGGTAAAATATGATTTGTGCCAGAACATTTATCTCCATAAGCTACAGTAGTTTCTTCACCAATAAAGAGTGAACCATAATTTTTCAATCGTTTATGAAACCATTCTAGGTTTTGTGTTTGAACTTCTAAATGTTCAGGTGCATATTCATCACTTATAGTTGCCATTTCTTCATCTGTATCACAAAGAATTACTTCCCCATAATCTCTCCAAGCTGCCTCAGCACTTGTTCTAGGGATCTCTGGTAATTCAGCAATTAATTCAGGAACTCTTTTAATCACTTCTTCCGCCAATCTTTTACTTGTTGTGTATAACCAAGCAGGAGAGTTATAACCATGTTCAGCCTGACCAACTAAGTCAACCGCAACCATTTCAGAATCAGCTTTATCATCCGCAATAACAGCTATTTCTGTTGGTCCTGCAAATAAATCAATACCAACTTTTCCAAATAAAATTCTTTTTGCTTCAGCAACAAATTGATTTCCTGGTCCTACCAAAATATCTGCTGGTGGATTTTTGAACAAGCCATTGGTCATTGCAGCTATTCCTGGAACTCCACCTAAATTTAATATTACATCAGCACCACATAAGTCAGCAGTATAAACAATTGCTGGATGAGC
>VMHT01202211.1_pt1 | contig 11689 bp, 4 predicted proteins | sample 4693611 | NCBI WGS metagenome assembly VMHT01 (sample SAMN12280063, study PRJNA550983) | marine metagenome | isolation source: seawater sampled from same location over 5 years 0.02-0.2 micron viral filtrate | place: USA: collected off the coast of southern California halfway between the port... ...
AGGCGAAGCAGCTAAAATAGAAGAAGCTGCCCAAGCAGCAGAAGCCTCAAAAGCAGCTGTAGTTGAAGCAAACGACATTGCAGATGCATTAGGTGTTGAAATTGAAGAAACTCCGGCATATGCAAAAGCTGCAAATAGGACTGCACAAGAAGCCGAAGCTGCGGAAGGAACAGCTGCTGAAGTTTCATCTGCTGATACCGCAGTAGATTTAGAAACTCGTGAAGCTATTACAGGAACTGCACCTCAAGGAACAGCAGCAGAAATCGGTGGTGTACCTACATACGAAGCTGCTCAAATGCAAGCAGTAACTTCTGAAGACAGAACTCTTAATGCTAGTGAAATGCTAGAAGTTGTAGCGGACCTTCCTGAAGAAATGTCGGCAGCTATTGCTCAAGACCCTGCTGAAGTTATGGCTCAGCTAGATGAAGACCCTGTTACTGAAGTTGTTGTTAAAGTTGCTGCACTTCCTCAAGAAGCTTTAGTATCTGTTCAAATGGAAACTCTTCTTGCAGGTATGGATGACGGTGAAATCCCTGCTTGGGCAAAACCGACAGTCGCTGCTTTAGACGGCATTATGGCACGTAGAGGTTTATCCGCATCTACTGTAGGTAGAGATGCAATGTTTAATGCTATTATTCAAAGTGCTTTACCGATTGCTCAAGGAAATGCCACAGCCTTAAAAGATATGGCGCTAGCTAACCTAAGCAACGAACAACAAGCAGCTATTACAAACGCTAATAACTCTATGCAGCTACGTATACAAAACTTAGCTAATAGACAGTTAGCTGTTTCTGAAACTGCACGAATGGCTCAAGAAATTGCTGTAAAACAATCTACATTCGACCAACAAGCAGCTGTAATTTCTTCTGAGCAGCAACAACAAACAGCATTAGTTAATACTCAAAATGCTCAAGCTAAAGCATCTTCTGACGCACAACTGGCTCAACAAGCAGCGATTGCTGAGTTTAGTGAAAACTCACGGAGAGATTACGAAAACTTAAAAGCTTTAAATGACGCAAATGTAAACAATCTAAATGCTGAGCAAGCAGCTAGATTAAAAAGCTATGATGCTCAAATAACCACAATGGTTCGTCAAGCTGAACTAAATCAAGATATTGAAAAGGCTAACTTGAGTGCTAGTTTGTCAGTAGAGCTACAAAATCTTTCGCAACAAAATGATGCTGCTAAAGATACTATGACTGCAGAAAATCAAGAGCGTTTAGTAAACTTACAAACTCTTGTAGACTTACGTAAAACAAACGCTACGTTTGCACAACAAATGGATATGGCTAATCTTACAAATGAGCAACAAGTTGAGTTAGCTATGCTGCAAGATAAAGCAGCTGCAGATACTGCAAACTTTACAGCTGATAATCAGTTTAGATTAAATGAGCTAAATAACAAAGTAGCTCGAAGCATACGACAAGCTGAGTTAAACGCAAGAACAGAAGAAATAAACTTTGATGCTTCTTTAAAACTAGAGCTAACTGAGTTGACTGAAAAGAACGCAACTAACAGAGCTAACATGACTGCAGAAAATCAAGTTCGTTTAGCTAACTTAAACTCTTTAATTGATTTTAAAAAGACTAATGCTTCTTTTGCACAACAAATGGAAATGGCTAATTTAAGCAACGAACAACAAATTGTTGTTGCTAACTTAACTGAAAAGGCTGCTGCAGATTCTGCTAACTTTACGGAAGCTAATCGTTTTGAGCTTCAACGTCTTACTATTGCATCACAGCTTCTTTCAAGCAATGAGCAGCTAAGACTTAACGCAGACTTAGCTAGATTAAATACAGAAGAACGTGTAGCGCTAGCAAACTTAACTTACACTAATCAGTTTGATTCTGCTAAAATGACTGCAGAAAATACCGCTGAGCTTCAACGATATGAAAAACAAATGGAAGCCGGTAGAGTTAATGCACAGCTAGCTCAACAAATGGGTTTGCAAGAACTATCAAACGCTCAGCAAACTGCAATGTTTAATGCTCAAATTAATTCTAACTTAGATTTCAAACAGTTTGATGCTGACCAACAGGTGCAGATAGCTAACAGTACATTTATGCAAAGCATGACAATTAGGGAGTTTGATGCACAACAGCAAGTAGCTATTCAAAATGCTACGATGTTAGCAAATAGAAACTTAGCTGAAGCAGACCAAGCAACTAAAATAGCTATTACTAATGCTCAAAACTTTTTACAAATGGACATGGCTAATCTTAGTAACGACCAACAGGTTGCTGTGTTGAATGCTCAAATGTCTCAACAAGCTATGCTAAGCGATTTGGCTGCTGAAAATGCTGCGGCTCAATTTAGTGCAGCTAATCAACAACAAGCTGACCAGTATATGGCTAGCTTAGGAGTTCAGATTGAACAATATAATGTAAGCGCTGCGGCAGCTAGAAGTCAATTTAATGCTGCTGAATTTAATCGTCAATCAGCTATTAAAGCCGGAAACACTTTACAGGCAGCTACTATTAGTGCACAGATGCAAGCAGATATTGCTAAATTTAATGAGCAACAAGACCTTGCTCGTGAACAATGGAATGCTGCGAACGCACAGGCTGTTGAGCAGTCTAATGTACAGTGGAGAAGACAAGCTAATACTGCTAATACTGCAGCTCAAAACGCAGCTAATCAGCAAAACGCACAGCTTGCATTTAACTTGACTTCACAAGAACAAACACAACTATGGCAGTTGTTACGTGACGAAGCTGCTTATGCTAGACAAGCTTATGAAAATGATGAGCAACGTAAAGCACAGCTGTACGCTACTGCAATTAGTAATGAACAGTTAGTAAAAACTACTGAAAGATTTGAAGAAATTTTAGACACTGATTTTTAATTAGAGGATACAAAAATGGGATTTTTTAGCAAAGTATGGAAAAAAGTAAAGAAAGGTTTTAAAGGTATTTTTAAAGGCATCGGTAAAGGCATTAAAAAACTATTTAAAGGCTTTGGTAAATTTATGAATAAAATAGGTGTTGTAGGTCAAATTGCAATGTCATTTATATTGCCGGGAATTGGAGCAGCCCTGTCTAAAACGGCAGGGGCAGCGTTTAAAGGTATTACAGGTGCTTTAGCTAAAGGAGGTAAAATAGCTCAAGCAGCAGGTAAAATGATAGAAGCTTCAGGCAATTTTGCTAAAATGGGACACTCAGCATTTAAAACAGTAACAGATGGTGTAAGTAGTTTTGTAACTGAAATGGGGGGTGCTGCACTAGCTAACATGCCGGGAGCTAAAACTTTATTTCCAAAACTTACAAATAAAAGTTTTAAAGCTGCTTGGAGTAATGTAGAATCTAAGTTTTTAGAAAATACTGGAAAAGTAATGGATAATTTTAACAATCTTATAGGTAACAATGTTGTCAATCCTACGGCTGTTGAGGCTGCAGCATTGTCTAAAGCACAGGCTGTTACAGGCGAAGGCTTAACTCCTAGCGCTACGGCAGAAGTTAAACCATTTGACAAGTCAGCTTTTGAAGTTCCTGATGCTCCTACTACTATTGATACTTCTAGTGGATTTGAAACTCCTAAAGGTTTTGGTATGGAAACACCTGAGTTTAAAGTAGAGGGTCCTGTTTTAGATAAAAGTTCTATACAGATAGATGCGCCTAAAGTACAAAAAAGTTTATTGGATAAAGCAAGTGATTTTGTTAAAGATACTGTTAGTAATGTAGTTGATGAAGTTAAAGCAGCTCCTTCTAAAATACCTGAGTATGCAGGAGAGTTAGCTGAAGATAAAATTAAAACTGAGCTTGTAGAAAAAGTTGTAGGCGAACCAGAAATGGTGGAAGAAACTTTAAGCAGCGGTTATGTTATGCCTTATCAAGACGTAACTGTTGGTCAATACCAATCACAAGCTATAAACGACAGAGCTTATCAAATGGCTGTAGACCCCGTAGGATATGGAATGTCACATCCGTTTGGTTATCCTGCTCAAGACTTTTACAAACAACAAATGTTACAGTTTTCTAGACCACAAGTATAAAGGATTAAAAAAATGCAAAAAGAATTTGATAAAATACAAGCAGGAATGGGAAGACCTATTCCGGGTCAATCACTAACAAGTAACCCAGATACTCCTGCGCCTTATGAGCAAGCTCCTATGTTTACTACGGTTGATGAAGCTTCAAAATATTTATGGGACTTTATTACTGATGAACCTAGATATGTAGCTATTATGCGAGCAGTTGACGAAGAGATTCCAGTTATGGAGCTTGTCAGAGTTATCTTGTTTAATCACTTTGTAAAAGGAGCATTTAATCCTGATTTAATGTTAATGATGGCAGAGCCTTTAGCTTTTATGATTATTGCATTAGCCGAAAGATTAGACTTAGATATTAAAATTACAGACGATGATGATGACGATGAAGAAGAAGAAATGTTTGGTACTAAACTAGAAACACAAAAACTAGACCAACTAAGAGCATCAGCTAAATCATCTAAATTACCACAAGGTTTTATTACTCAAGAAATGGAAGAAGAAATTAGAAATCTTCCAGATGTTTCTAGTCTATTAGCTCCTCAAGCTGAAGCTGTAGACGAAGGACCAGTAGAAAAAGTTTCACTAGACCAAGAGGCTAACACAACACAAGAGTCTTCAATGCTGTCACCACAGCCAGATTTACCGCCACAACAACCTACAGAGCAAGAGGTATAAGAAATGTCATCATCATCAGATTTAGGAGCAAGCTTGCTAGCAGACGTTCGTCAAAGAAACGACCAACGTGAAAAATCCGCTAGAGAACGAGCTAAGAAAAATGCATGGAAAAAACTAGGCGTTGAAGTTCTTATCGGTGCAGCCGACAGCATGCTTCAAAATCGCCAAGAAGAATTTTTAACTAACGAAGATAACATGAGAGCTAAGTTAAGTATTGGTACAGCTAATAAAAATGCTACTGAAATTTTTAATTCTGAACAAGCCGCTAAAGCTTTTAATGGTGGTCGGGAAGCTTACTGGACTGAAAAAGCTAAACCAATGGTAGAAGACTATTTACAAAAAGAATATGCAGCAGGAACTTACAACGAGTCAGACTATAATAAATTTGTTAAGAATTTATCTTCTAAGTATGGTCAAACTCTTTCTGACACGCACAATGAAAGACTCGGAATAGCTACAAACTTTTTAAATACTACAGGTGGTGGAGATGCTGTTACTGAGTTTAATAATTCTCTTAAACGCCAAAAAGGTTCAGGCATGAAAGGATACGTAGCTGAACTTTTAAACAGAGGCATCCCCGAGTCTCTTAAAGACGACACAGCTACTTTATCATCTCGAATGGTTACAAATGCTGAAACATTTCAAAAAGCTTATGATGAAACAGGGAATGCTGCGTTGTCAGAATTTATTTCTAAAAATAAACTATTGGAAAATGTAGACTTAGGAGACCCTGCTCCTACGTTAGGTACTCCTGTAAAATTACAAAACCATATAACAGGTGAAGAATATTTATCTATACCTGTAATACAAACTAAAGCAGACGGCAGTGTTTCAATAAATACTATAAATGCTAGCGATAACGGAAGTACAATTACTAACAGCGATGTAAACATGGCAGAACAAACATTTGCTACTATAGTTAATAACGCTATGGCTAAAGGAGATAGTCCGTTAGTGGCTTCTGGAATGACTAGCTTATCTAATTTAAATGCTGAAGATAATAAGCTTGTTGTAGAAAACATTACACAAAGATTAGATGACGCAGGTCTTAAAAGAAGTGAGCCGTATTTTGCTAAAGCTGCAGAAAAAGCTAAAGATAGATACAACGCTATTGTAGGAACAAGTATTTATACTTTACAACGAGACGGTTTTAATCCTACTCAATCTTCTGCTATTTCTAATGAGCTACTATTAAATAGTTTTAATACTCCTGTAAATAAAGTTTTAAGCGGTGCAGGGTCATCAAATCCGTGGCATACTTTACATGCTACGCACAGTGCTGTAACTAAAAAGAAAATAAATATACCCCCAACTATGCAATCTACATTGATTACTGATAATTCTTTAAATCTTTTAAGAGCTTATAGAAGCGAGACAACTGCCGGACAAGCGGCAATAGATAATATGTTAAAAGACAATAAATATTTCATTCAACTAGGCGTAGACGAAATTTTAAAACCTGCCCATTTAGCTATACAAAAAATAGCTACTAATCCGCAAGAATTTGCAGGAATGTCTGATGCTCAAGCTCTTGAAGCAGCCATTAAATAGGAATAATAAACATGACAGATTCTTTTTTCCAAGCTCTTGAAAAACAAAAAGGTGTGTCGTTAGAAGAAGCAGGAACTTCTAAACGATATGAACTACAAAAAAACGCAATCCCTACTAATTACACTATGGATGAATTTAAACAAGACCCAGATGTAATAGTAGGATTTGATAAAGTTAAAGATTACTTAGCTGAAAATAGAGGAGTGGCTGACGCTTTAATAGATTCAGGCGCTACACTAGGTGAACAAGATGACGTAGTTGAATTTTTACGTGACGATGTAGCTAGAATAGGTGCGCCTGCTGCAAAAGCTATGGTATTAAAAGATGCTCCAGAAGATGTAAAAGCAGCATATAGATTATTGCAAAGTCGTTTTGAAGCTGCTGAAGTAAAAGGTTTTGGTCAACAAGTAGATAGAGTTGTAGATTACGGGACAGATATGATTTTTAATCCTGAAGTAATAACTACTGTTGCTAGTTTAGTGGCTAGTCCTTTTAGTGGTGGGGGTGCTTTTGCGGCTCAACAAGCAACTAAAAAAGCAGCTCAAGCCGCAGCAAGACAAAAACTAAAAAGCGTTCTTGCAGCTTCAGGGGCAGCTATAAAAAATAACCCTAAGAAATTTGCAGCTGCTATGGGTGCTTACTACGGTGGCGCTGACAGTTTAGCTAAACAAAGCATGGACGTAAGTCTAGATAAAAAAGATGAAATTAGTTTTGGTACGGCAGCCGCTACAGCTGCAATAGGTGCTCCTTTGGGTGTAGCGGGATATGGCTTATTTAATGGCGCAGGTAAAATAGCACGAAAGTATTTTCAAAAATCTACTGACCCTGATGCTCCAGTACCTAATGAAAAGGCTGTAGATTTATTTGACTCTGCTTTAGAAGGCGAATTAATTCCTAAGTCTGCCGGACAGTTAGTTAGTCAAGCATTTAGGATAAGCGGACCTACAACAGAAGTAAAAAATGTAGGAGCTAATTTAGACAAACTAGCTAAAAAGTTTTCTAAAGAAGTAGGCGGTGGAGAACAAACTAAAACAGAAATTTTATCACGTATTCGAGCATTAGCTGATTCAAATGTTACAGACGATGTAGCTAGAAATGAACTAAAACAATACTTGTATGAAACAGCTGCAAATTTAACAGGCAGTTTTTTAGGTAAGCACTCCGGTATTTTGTCGCCACACTTAAAAGTTTCTGGTACAGCTAGAGAACTACAAGAAAAACTAGCTTATGAGTTTGGAATTAAAGGAAGACAGAAAGACCAGAAAATAGTAGCGCAAGATTTGTCAGAAGTTCAACGTGAAGTAACGGGTAAGTTTAATGAAAAATTTAGAGCTATTGTAGACGATTTAAACTTAGCAGATAAAAATGGTAATTTAGCTGAGCAGATAAACGATGCTTTAATGATTTCATTGCGTAGCAATCGTCCAGTAAAGCATGACGCTTTAGATAATATAACTAACGAAGCTATTAATAAAGCAGCTATGGGCGTTAAAGATTTATATAATGAAATGGGTGTTAAGCTAAAAGACATTGGCGTTATTGATGACCTTGTAGATAATTATGTTCCTCGTATGTGGGATAGAAAAGCTATTGAAGACAATCAATCTGGGTTTATAGACTTGTTAGTTTCTAAAGGCGGCATGAATCGAGGAGCTGCTAAACGAACTGTAGACTCTATGCTTGATATTAAAAATCAAATAGATACAGGCGGTGGCGGTGGTCATTTCTTTTCATCAAAACGTAAGCTAAATGATATTGCAGAAGATGCAGACTTTCAAGAGTTTTTAAATAGCGATGTTTTAGGTTCATTACACGCTTATACTTTCCAAGCAGGTAAGTCTTTAGCTAAACACCGTGTCTTAGGTGTAAATAATGTGCAACAATTTAATAAATTTTGGACCAACAGAATTAAAGCAGAAGTTCAAAAAACCGGAGGAAAGTTTACTAAAAAGCACGAAGACCAAATTACTTCTTTATATCAACATGCTACAGGTGAAGGATTAGAAAGATATGGTAGAACAGGTCAAAACATTGCAGATGCTTATGGTTTAGGTACTCGACTAGCTTATTTAGGATTAGCTACTGTATCTAGTTTAACAGAAGTAATGTTAAATCTATCTCGTGGTGGATTTGTAAACAGTGTAAAAGGTTTAGGCGAAGCAATGAGCATTAGCCATAAACATATTACAGGTGATTTGCAGAAAAAATTAATGAAAGACCATAACTTAACGGCTGCTGAAGCTTTGTCTGAAATGCGTAAGTTTAGTATTAATGTAAATCAAGGTTTATCTCAAATAGGTAATAGACTAGCAGGTGATGATTTAGTTAATGAAAAAATGCAAGACGTAAGCAATAAGTTTTTCCGTGGTAACATGCTAGACCAGTGGACTAAATTTGTACAAACCGTTTCATTTAGTACAGGTAAGCGTTTAATACACGAAAACTTAGAAGCTTTATCACATTACAAAGGCGGTAAACTTGATGAGCGTGGAAAAGTATTAGTAGATGAATTAAAAGAACTAGGCATTGATTATAGACAAGGCGTTAATTGGCTTAAAGAAGGCGCTAAAACAAATACAAAGTTTTACAATGAGGCGTATTTAAGAGGCGCTGCAAGATATACAGATGCGTTAATTCTTCAGCCTACAGCTATGTCGGGATTAAAACCTAAGCTTCACTCTAATCCTAAATCAGCCGTTTTGTTTCAGTTATTAGGCTATCCTGTAGCGTTTACAAACACTGTAATGAAGCAAACAGGTAAGCGTTTAGCTAAAGCTCCTTTGCGTAACGGCTATAAAGTTATTCCTGCAGCAATAATGATGACAGGCATGGCACGTTGGACTAACTATTTACGTACTGGCGGTAAAAGCGAAGAGGGTAAAGAAGATTCTGAAATTATTATGGACGCTATTACACGTTGGGGTGGTAACGGCATTCTTTTAGACTCTATTCAAAGAGCTTCAGAAAATGCTAAATACACTAAAAGCAATGTACCATACCTCACAATGCCGTTTGGTCCTGCAGGTTCAGATGCTTTGAGCTTAATACAGCAGGGTTTGATTCCTACAGTTGCAAATAAAGTTCCTGTAATGTCTGGTTCGTATTTTGGTAATCAAATATTAGGAGAGCCTACAGTTAGACAGTTTAAAGCTGACGCTAAAGACTTGCAGAAAGAAGTATTCGGTGGTTTGATTCCTAAGTTTGACAATGAAGTAGCTCCAATGGGTTATGCTGTAGGCGGTTTAGTAGGCAAGGCAGCTAGTAAAGGCTCTCAGTTACTTTCGGATATGTATAGCAATATTCCTGCCAGAGTTCAAGACTCTAGTGAACTTAAAGAAGTTGTTTCTAAAGCTACAGACGGCATGTTTGATTCTAAGTTTTTAAATCGTGAAGTTGCTGAAATAGATAATAACTTAGCAGAATTAGAAGCTGAGGGAGTAGTAAACTTATCTGACCTTGACGATGTTGATTTTGTAAATGCTTTAATAGTTAATGAGGTTAGAAAAAATAACAAGCCTTTAGCCGAACTAGAGAAAATTCCTGCGTGGAAAAAAGCTATGGAAAGCAAAAGCCCAGAAGAACTAGAAACTAATTTCGGTAAAGCTCAAGATGCTATGGGTATTTCTAAATCTCACAAAGAATCAATACAAACTATTTCGCAACTGAAACAGTTAGTTGACCCTGATGGTGAACTTCAGTATATTGTTTCAGATTTAGTTAGAGGGATAAGAAATAAATACCAAAAGTATAGTGTAGATGCTATACCTGCTGAAAAACAAAAATCTAAGCCTGTTAAACTTAATAAAACTTTATTAAATACTCAAGACTTTGTATCTAATATTATACGCACAGGCTATCACGGGGAAAATTTATCTGAAAGAGGCGCAAGTAAACTAGCAGCTGATGTTATTTCTAGACTAGCGGCAGAAAAAGAAATTAATTTTTCTAAATTTGTAGCTCCTAAACTTAAACCAGAAACTACAGACTTGACAGTGTTGCCAGAAGCTAAGCGTAAAAAAGCTTTAATGAGATTTATTAAGGACTCTGCAGAGCAGAACCCTGTTTTCCGTGGAGTTACTTCAATGCAACAAGCAGAATACAATGTATCTTTTGCGTTTCCTAGAGAGGTAGGAACTCACGTAGGAACTGAGGGTGCAGCAACTGTGGTGCTTATTCGTGGTCTTCCAAACAATCTAGCTAAACAAGACCTTAAAGAAATTATAGATACAGGAAACTTAACTAGAAAAGAAGCTACTGATAGATTTTCAGATTCACGCATTTTAGATAGAGACATGCCAGAAGTAAATGAGTTTACTACAGTTACTGACGATATTCCAAACGATGTGTCTGGATATTTTGGCAAAGATATAGATGTAGATGCATACGGTGAACCGTTAGTTAAACCCTTAACAATGCAGAAAGGGTACGTTAATGTTAAAAATCCGCTGTTTATTGATACAGACTTAGCAGGATGGGAAGCTGAACGTATTCTTACTGGAGGCGACTGGGACGAACACTTTATGAAAGCTATTAAAGTGCAAGGCAAAAAGCTAACCCCTAAGCAACTAGAAAAAGTAGACGAGTTGACTTATCGTTCACAAGAGTTTGAAAGATACTTTAGTGAAGGAAGTGTAATGCCTGAAAATATTTTAGATGCCCAACGTGATAATTTAAAACGTGCGGAGTTAAATATAGACTTTAGAAACTTAATAAATGATATAGGTTTTGATTCTATTATGTATAAAAACGAAGTTGAAATGGGACTAAAAGGAGAGTCTGAGTATTCCTATATTCTATTTAAACCACAACAGTTTAAAGTTATTACATCAAAAGGGTTTGACCCTGACGATTTAAGGGAAGGTTTTTTCCTCGGTGGTCTTGTAAATAGAATAAAAAAGAAAGTCCCTTTAAATATTAGACAGCTAGCGGCAGATATAACTGGCGATGAAAACACAATAACAGAGCATGACTTATCTGAAAAAGAACTGGCAGCTCTTACAAAGACTGTAAAAACTGCTCGCTCTAAAAAGAAAGAAGTTATTGAGTATGAAGACTACGAAACACACGATAAGTCTAAAAAGAATGCTCAATATGTAGACATAGGCGCAGGCGGTTCAACTAAAGACTTTGTTAAAAAACTTAGCGACCCTGCTTATTCTATGAAAACTACATTGGGTCAAGCTCAAATAACTATGGATAAAAAAGGCAACACAATTATTAAAGATAGATACAACTTTAACGATGCTGAAGGTGATTTTAAACTAACCAGATTTTTAAAGGGTATGAAAAATGCAGGTCTAAGTCCATATAAACAAATGAGAAACATAGCAAAAGAGTTCGGAAGCCCAGAAGGTTCTGGTGCTGAAGTTGAAATTAATCTAGGCAAAATAAATGAAAAAGAATTAGCCTTAGTTAAACAGGAGTTTGATAAAGTAATATGAGTGAATTTAAATATTTTAAGTTAAGTGATTTTGA
>VMHT01112201.1_pt1 | contig 11687 bp, 10 predicted proteins | sample 4693611 | NCBI WGS metagenome assembly VMHT01 (sample SAMN12280063, study PRJNA550983) | marine metagenome | isolation source: seawater sampled from same location over 5 years 0.02-0.2 micron viral filtrate | place: USA: collected off the coast of southern California halfway between the port... ...
GGAGTGTGGTCAATAGTAGCCCCTCCAATCGTGAACAAGGCCGTTTGATCGGCTTCTGCAGTCCCAAAACTAACGGCATTGCGGTACCAGCGCATACCAAGGCGCGTGGTTGTGACTTCGCCATTCCAGGCAGGTGGTACGTTGAGGTTGAGCATGAGTTCACCATGGCGGAATGCAGTCCTAAGCGCTTGCTTTGGGTCGTCACGCCAAGCCGGGTGTTCTGGCACATCAGGCCATCGAGTCAGATGGCTGGCAGACACATCGACGTGGGGTCGCCGTAGATTTTCAGGAACCAATGGAAGAACATCGAGGACGACTTCAATTAAATCAACGGTGGCCTTCACCGCTTGTTCCATGCCTTCCAATTCAAACGAACCAAGGGAAGAGGCGATGGCTGGCATCCCATACAGACCTGCTTCTCGTGCTGCTCCCATGGTTCCACTGTGATAGGAATCTTGCGACATGTTTGGCCCGAGGTTCACACCCGATACGACGAGGCGAGGAACGATGTTCGGTGCTACGTGTTCTATTCCACCGTCTAAGGCGACAATCATTGTGTCGCATGGCGTCCCGTCTAATTCGAACAAACGGACTGGAGCCTTGCTTTCATCTAAACTCCATTCACTGATCAAGTCATCACGGGCACGGAGGTTCATGGGTTTCATCAGATTGATTCGCATTCCAGCTGCAGAATTGTTGTCCGATGGTGCGAAGGCGATGATGGCATGGCCTGCTTCATTCAGGGCTTGAGCAAGCAATCGAAACCCTGGTGCTTCGATACCGTCATCGTTGGTGAGAAGGAGCCAACCGGCTTCGTGAGTGTCATTGACCATGGTGCTCAACTTCACTGAAGCACCGATGCCGTTTCATCCTTCGTATCTTCCTCACTGGGCATAGCCGTAACAATCAGCATCAAACCAACCATCAATACCGCCCCACCAATCCATGTCCAACGGCCCGGTAAATCCGTGTCAAACAGCACATATCCGATGAAGGAACCGATGACTGGTTCCAATGTGACGCAAGCTGAAATCACCAGCGGTGAGAGGTACTTCAGACAGGTGTTCAGTCCTGTATGACCGAGAAGGCCTGCGATCAAGGCCAAGGCAAGGAACCAATAGAAAAACTCAGGTTGAACCCAACCAAAGACACCATGAATGGCAAAATCGCTCTCAACCAAGAACGAAGCGGGTAGCAAAAGCACTGCCCCTAACAGCGTCACAGGGAACGCATAGAGGAAGATGGGCATCCATGTCCTAAGAATACGCCCACAGACAATGTAGCCAACCACCGTGAGTGCGCCCAGCAAAGCGAGCGAATCCCCCAAAATTGTGACCGTCTGGTCCCCCTGTGTCGTCCCTTCATCGAACAACGTCAATTCTGCGCCACAGAATCCAATTAAGGCGCCAGAGAGTTCACGCCGTGTTGGTTTACGCACACCAGTAGCCATGAAACCAAGGAAAAACATCCCCGCTACAACGATGAGCGGATGAGCCGTTACAAACAGCAAGGAATGCGTCAAGGTGGTGTACTTCAGGCTGGCCACCCAAGAACCGAAATGCAACGCCAACGCAAGACCACTCAACGCAAGAATACCAAGGGTACGGCGTTCAAACATCTGTTGCTTAATCGCCTCTGGTTGTTGACGCCACTGCCAAATGGCGAATGGAAACAGCACCAAGGATGTCAATTGTAAGCGCCATGAGGCTTTGAGCAAGGGATCCAAATCAATTTGTTGAAGAAGTGTTCCAGCGCTCGAAACACCGAGCACCGCCGCAATGAGGAGTCCCCAAACCCATGTGGGGGGTTTGGTTTGGCTCATTCAATCACGCTCAGTTATCCAGCACTGCATCGACGGTTTTTTCGCCGCCAATGACGCCTGCTCGCTTGAACAGAAGGTAAATTCCTCCACCAATAGCGAGGTTCAATCCGACAAAGGAAACCATGCGGCCAATGTACCATCCTGCCCCATCTGGGTTTGGCACAAGGGTATCAATGAAGGAAAGGATACTCGATTCTGTGCCGAAGAAGGCTTCGCCGGTCAAGAGACCTGCTGCCACCATGAAGGTGCTGAGGAGGATGAGGGCTCGTTTCTTTTCAGCAGCAGTCGTGCCCTCTTTTTCTTTGATGGCATCGATGCGAGGCTTGAGTTTCTTCTCTTCCCATGAATCACGAGCAACACCGCCAATCAGCATTGGGAGTGTGTGAGGTACGTCGAGGTACATACCAAGACCGAATGAAGTGCCCATTCCCGTGGCCCATTCGACAAACATTCCGAGCAAGAAACCGAGGGCAAGGAGGTAGAGGTTGCCTTGACGTTCTGCGAAGATCACCGAGAAGGTAGCAAAGGCGTTTGCTTGAGGGGCCATCAATGAGATGTTTCCATCCGCCAATTGCTTTGAGAGGAAGATGGCAACACCAGCACCAATGATAGCGCCAGGAACAACACCCATGATGTTGCCCTTTGAGATGTGGTATGGCCGGTTACCAATGTACAAGCTGTTCTTGTAATCACCGATGACAGTTCCAGACATTGAGATGGCGGAGCCGAACACGGTTGTTCCAACAAGACCCAAGAGAACTGCGTCTTGGGTGCTGAGCTGGAGTAAATCCTGTGCGTTAAGGAAGACACCGAGCAGCATCAAAAGCACGATGAAGGAGGTTCCAGAAACAGGTTCAATTCCAGTTTCACCCATCACCCGGACTGCGATTGCTCCCAGCAAGAAGGTGGTCATGATGAGTACCGTTGCGAACACCAAGGATGCAAGAACAGAGAATCCACCAACGGTAAAAATCAACAACATAGCAACGAACGTCACGCCCATGAAGATTGGAATGTGTTTGAGAGGCCATTCATACCATCCCTTGCCTTCCATGTACTCTTGGCTGCCTTCGCCCTTGAAGGCAGTCCCAATGTCGGAAAAGATGTTGAGGAACGTTTTGTACATCTTTGCCAGGCCAAACATTCCACCTCCAACAATGGAACCGATTGCAATGGTTCGCACGGAATTTGAAAAGGCGATCATCTGCAACGGTGCGCCACCGCCGCTTGCGTAGGATTGGATTGGGACATTGGATTGCGACATTGCATCGTAAATGGGGAAGTTGAACCAGACAACGAGCGGCACGAGGAAGAACCAACCAACAAGTGTTCCAAGGTTAACAAGGAATGCAACTCGGGTTTTCATGAACCAACCAATGGCGAACATGGAAGGCGTGAGGGCTATACCGACGTAGGTGTAGGCAAATGGATTCCAAGCGGTTGATTCGGTCCAATTGGTGTACCCAAGCGATACACCCTCGTTGTCAATTCCGGATGGTTGGTGAATTTTGCCACTTGAGTAGAAACTGGCGAGGCCATAATCACCAATCGCCAATGTTTCTGCGAGCCAATCAAGCAGGGCCAACTTGCGGTCGCCGACCCAAATGAGAGGGTATTCGACCAAAAACAATCCAAACATGGTGACGCTGGTCCAAACCCCGATTGTCTTGAGCGATTCACGTGCGTGTTCCACTGCACCAGTATTGACATCAGAGGCGATATCAAGCATCTTGAGTGTGGCTTCAAACCCGGGCAATGGCAGTGGATCTTCGACAAGCCAAACACGCCTGAAGATGATGAAGTACATGATTCCCAAGAAACCAGCAAACATGCTGGCAACAATACCGACAAAGGCCAAATTGAACGTATCGGCGTTCGAAATCAGTGGTCCAGTTGCCAATTCATATCGAGCATCAGAAGCGAGAAGGAAAATCGCTGGGAAGGTGAAGATAAATCCAGTTGAGGCGTGGGTCGCACCGGTGGTTGCTGAAGTTGCGATGTTGACTTCAGAAGGCGACCATTTGAGGGCCATACCAAGCAAGTAAGCGATGTACCACGCTGCTGAAATGGCAAGACCAAGTTTGAGACCAATGTAGGCTGTAACACCTGAAAACACAGCTCCAATAGCAATCCCGTAGAGGACCTTTGATGTGTTCCAATGCGAGACTTCAAACGATTCTTCAAGGTTCTTTTCCTCAAGGTATTGTTCCAAAACTCCAGTGTTGAGGTTGTTGTACATGTCGTCATCCAACCATGTCAACGTACCCTTCTCAATGGCCTTCAGACCTTGAGGTGTTACGGGTTGGCGGTATGCAGATTTTTCGACACCCATTGTTGGACACATCCAGCGTGCGCACGGCGCACAGATTGTCGTATCCGGAGCCACTTCAAGACCATTGCTGTTGATTGATGAAGCAAAACGTTCGAGATTGAGCCCGTATTCATCATTCAACGGTGAGAGGAATCCTTGATTTTGACCGCAGGAATACCACCCCAAACCTCACCAGCAGGGATCACCTTGTACTTTGGAACAACAGCACGCGAAGCGATAACTGCACCCTCACCGATTTGAACGCCTGGCTGAATCATTACACCCGTTCCAATCAAGGCATTGTCGCCGATGGTGATTGGACTCAACACCAGTTCGCCTCGTTCGACCAAATGACCATTGAGCGTTGCAGCCCCGCCAATGACGACGTTTTTTCCAATGCTGATCAAATTGGGGTCGTTCAAGTTTGGTGTGTTGATTTGTGCTCCATTGCCCACCTTGGCCCCGCAGGCCTTGTAATACAGATTAGCCAAAAAGGAGGGGGCGAAGTGTTGCAATACAGGACGGGTGCAACGTCCGATTTGTCCGCAGAAAGCCCAACGTACAGTCGTCATTGATTGGAGCGGTACGACTTTTTTCTCCTTGATCCTGATGGTGAACAAAAACTGCAATGAGGCAGACAACACCAACATCGAAATCATGTAGATGACTGCAGATGTTGACAGCAAGAGTGCTGTCATTGAAGCTTCAATCCATGATGGTTCAGAAGTGACTGCTTCGCTTGCCCACTGGAAAAACAGCAAGGCAGGTGCCGCAGGAAGACCCCAAACAACAATCATCACCCCAAGCACGATCAAAGAGCCGAGGTTTTGCACCACAGCGAAGAGTTTCATGAACAACCCTCCTCATCAGCGTAAGACGATGCTTACTTGGATTCCTGTGTGGGTGTTTCACCAGCCATTGCCATGCCATTTGCACGAGCCAACCTGTCTTCTTCTGCAGCCACTCGGATACCCTCTTCAAGGTCCACTCGGCTTGTCAGGTAAGTACCTGCAAGAATCACGATTGTGATCGTTAAGATCGCCACACGGCTATCGAATGTTGAACTGGCAATACCATACAGGAAGGTACCAATCATGGCCGCAGACTTTCCAAGGAAACCAAAGAAACCAAAGAATTCAGAGGTTCGAGTTTCAGGGATGAGCATTGAGAACATCGACCGCGCTTGAGCACCAGCAGCACCCATGGCGATACCAACAAATAGACCCAAGATAATCCACTGCATCGAAACACTGATTCCGAGAGGTGCCCATAGGTTGTCTCTCATGAATGTGGCATAGCCATCAACTGGTCCGCCTTGGTCAACGACGCTTGGGTGTGTGTCACCAACAGTTGCGTTGCCGTCTTCGGGACCACCGATAAAGACAATTGAGAACCTGTGGTCGCTGGTGTTGTCGAATTGCGTTACGATTGCCGCAGCGTCAAGAGGTGTGATTTGTTTGACAACTACTTCTTCACTCGACGCTTCATCAGCGAGGATTGATGCGCCGAAGAGGCCAACCAAAACAATCAGCATAATCAGAATAGCCCCTGGGAAGCCAAATTCCTTTCCTTGAATGAAAACCATCGCTCCGCCCAGCAAACCGAGCATGACGAGAATGAATAAACAAACTAAGATGCCCGCACCGAACGTGCTTGAACCTGCATCTTCAGTGCTGTAATCCGGTTCAGGGAAATTTTCTTCAAATGCATTTCTGAACGCATCATCGCCCTCTGACGATTCTCCAATCCAGCCTTCATAGCCACGATCATACAGTGTATCGAGCTTGTAGTAAGGCTCGTCAATGGCTTCACCCTCAATTGAGTCGACCCACGTGAATTGGAAGTCGTATCGCTCGGAGTCTTCAACTGCGGAATCTGCTTCAAGTTCCAGCGGAGAGAACCCTGCGGCAACGACTGCCACTGCGGAGTAAATCAACAATGAGAGCATGAGGGCAAACTTGGTGCCCTTTACATTGGCCAACTTGCCAAACAGCAAGGTCATTGGAATCGCTACAATGTTGACGGTCAAGAGCAAGAAGATGTTCATTGCAGGGTTGAGCCTGAGCACCGATTCACCGAACGCACTCGCCATGCTGGCAATGGTGTTGACACCGTCGTAGAACAACAGGTAAGCCAACAAAAAGAGAGCGAGGACTTTGAATTTCTTGATTTCCATAAAGGTCTGACCAACTTGCATGTAGGCCAATTTGGTTGCATGACCAATGCCTTGCCATTCCATATTGGATGGAATTTCTGGTTCTGGAGTCCACTTGAACATCAGCATACCATAACCCCACCACCACAAGGATGAGCTGACAAAGATCGCTGCAAGGCGGAAGTTTGTGTCCCATCCGAATGGACCCATAAGTACGATGAGGTGGAAGATGAGAAGCAAAGATCCGCCCATGAACCCATAGGCATAACCACGGCTTGAGACATGGTCCATACAGCGTTTATCTGCCAAATAAGGCATGAAGGAATAATAGATGACGTTTCCACCTGTGAACCCAACGGTACCAATTGAATAGAGCAAGGCGAGGATGATGTATCCATCCGGTCCGAAATACGGGGCTGCACCCATAAGGGCAGTGAAGATCACACCAACTGTGGTGTACCATTTGAGCAACTTCTTCTTGATTGGCATTCGATCGGCAATCACGCCCAATGCCGGTGCGGTGACGACGACAAGCAGCATGGAAGCAGTGAGGATGTACGCATAGAATGCGTCACCAGACTGAGTACCTGTGGCAAGGTTGTACAAATTGGCCATCAGTGCTGGCGCAATGACGGTCATCACCGTTAGTGCGTATGCTTGGTTGCCCCAATCGTACCAATACCAGCCCTGAAGGGCTTTTTTATCTGCTTCGGGCATTGCTGCAAGTGCGGCATCCACTGAGTAGGGAACTTCTGCTGTTGCTGTTTCTCCGCCGGTCATAGGCACCGATGGACCCGTTCGGCTTATCAATACATTTCCGGTGAAGAAGGAAAATCAGGCGTATTCAAAGAACAATCCATCAGCCGCAATTGGCAAAGCAGGTTTGTCGCTGTTGATGGATGACCAAATCAGCGTTCGATTTTGTATCGTCCGAGTGCTTCCATCCAAAGGATTTCTTGACCGGATGTAACTTCAATGTCCGGATCGATAGGTAGAATCATCATCGAGTGGTCTTTCATGTTCATGGCGTGAACTTCTTCCCCTTCGATGTGGGTGACCATTGCCTTTCCTTTTTCGATCATGGGAACGTTGATGTTGTCAGTCACGGTACCAACGTGTGAAATTTTCTTCGACGAAAACAGAGAAACTAATTCGAGGCGAGCCTTAGCAGATCCGTGCTTACCAGGCTTTGATTTTGAAATGCTCAGAATTTTGTAAGCTTCGTCGTCAACGACGCAAAATCGTCCAACTTTTAGGGTGCGAATTTCAACTCGGTCGGTTCCTGGCATAGAATCCCTCTAACCAAGCGCTCATGGTGCTGGCTTATCACCCTTCGCACTTTTCCCAATCAAAATTACAACTCTCGTACATCAAAGCGTTGCCCTGATTGCTCCATAGAGTGCTCAGTGATGAGTGGCATGAGTTGACCTGCAACCGTATCGCTCGCTACCAAATGCCCCTGTTCATGCAGATCGATGAACGATTGAAGCGAAGGGAAATCTTCCGCAGGCGTGGAGCGAATCTCATGTTGCATACCCGTGTCAACAACACCTGGTGCCACAGAAATGCAACTGATGTTGTTCCCTCGGCCTTCCTCCGCCATGCACCGGGCCCACATATCGAGGCCCGCTTTTGAAACGCAATACGCCGACCATGAACCAATAGGACGCAAAGAGGCCCCGCTGGAGATGGTTGTGATTCTCGTTTGTTTCGACCCACCTATGAGGTGGTGCAGGTGCTGGGTCAATGCTTGGACGCCAATCAAATTGACATGAAGACTTCGAGACCAATCGCTGGCATTCGCAGCCTGCATTGGTTTCACAGGTGCTACCGCACCAGCGTTGTGGACAATTCCGGAAATGAAGTCTGCATGCGTGCTGATGGTTTTTGCTGCGGACGAAATTGAATCAAGATCGCCCAAATCACATTCAATGCTCATTGAGTGTTTGGTATTGGCTTTGATCACACCCTCGAGTTCGGTTAATTCAGCTGAGGGGCGGGCTAAGGCAAAGACCGTGTAACCTTGTTGCGACATTTGAATCGCTAATGAACGACCTATGCCCTTGGAAGCACCCGTGATCACGTAGATTGGAAGCGTCATGGACCGCCATCGTTGGAGGGATTTTGATTCTGCCGTTTACAACCAAGGTCGAGTCAGTGGTGTCAAATCATGAATTGCATCGTCAATTTCTTGCCGCACAAGAGATGCTTCGTCTTGTCCGAGGTTTTGCTCTATGGCTTTGAGGAGTGTGCGACAACGTCGTGTGGGATCTCCAGACATGCAAGAAAGGGCCAGAAGAAACCTTTGACCCCGTCGCTGCTCTTCTTCGTTTCTCTGAGGGGTGCCCGGTGGTGAATCTGGCAACAGCATCAGAAATCGAATTTGATTTGGGTGCATGAAACGAGCGGTTTGGATATGCTCGTTTAGCCCTTCATACACCTCATGGAATAGACCGGAGGAGATGTTGCTGATGCCCTCGGGAAATGCATGATCGACGAGTTTGGGCGTTAATTCATGACCCACAAGCCTCGAGCGCATGTCGCGAACCATCGAACGCGTCCCGAGCATGTTGAGAAAAATGAAGAATGGGAGCGCAGCAAGCATCGAATAGGCACGAACAGCAACCCGTCCAATCAGCCTAGCCCACAATCGACGGAGAATGATTTTGAACATGGTTGCCGACACGACAATGCGAACTTTTCCTAATGCTTTACGAATGACATGACCAATTTTTCCAATATGGGCAAGTGGATCGATACCAAACATGGTTGCCTTGAACCCTGGTGCGCCAAGGGCAGCGTGAATCAACCAGTGAGGAATGGAATGTTCCAAGTCCACCGTTTCCAGTTCTTCCTTTGGAATGCCGAGAATGCTTGCCATTCGTGCAGCCGTTCGAAGAGCATCACGGTAAATGAACAACAATTCAAACGCCGTAGCAAATGAACTCAGAACGGTCAAAATCAAGATGATTTGAACATCAGAAAAACCGCTGGCTGAAGGATTTTCGTACAAGAAAAAAGCCAGACCGAAGAGGAGCAGGCCGAGAATGAGGCCAATTAAACCCGCCCGGACAACGACAAGCCGTCCAATCAAGTCAAGGCGAGCATCTGCTTCCTTTCTGTCAGGGATGTACACTTCAGGATTCGAATTCACAGAGTTGATGAAGCGGGCGATAGCCCAGTCCTGAACCTTAGTGAACACAGCCTAAACCCGCATCAGTAGGTGTAAAACCCTTGGCCCGTTTTACGACCGAGTTTTCCTTCCTCAACCATGTCAACCAGCAATTGCGCAGGAGCGTACTTGTCGTCACCCATACCGTCGTGAAGGACATTCATAATGTGGAGAACGGTGTCCAACCCAATCAGATCTGAGAGCGCAAGGGGGCCAATTGGATGGTTCATTCCCAATTTCATGATGCCGTCAATGGCTTCAGGCTCAGCAACGCCCTCTTGCAAGGTGAGGATTGCTTCGTTGAGCATTGGGCAGAGAATTCGATTTGAGACAAAGCCCGGTGCATCGTTGCAAGAGAGGGCTGTTTTCCCCATGGTTGCAGAGGCTTCGATGACTGCGGCGTTTGTTTCTGGACTGGTGTCCTTCCCGTTGATGATCTCAACCAATTTCATGATTGGTACAGGATTCATGAAATGCATTCCAATGACGCGGTCAGGACGACTGGTGGCTTCAGCAATGGTAGAAATCGAGATGGATGAGGTGTTTGATGCAAGAATCGTTTCTGGTTTGCAAATGCTGTCAAGTTCACTGAAAATGCTCTGTTTCAATTCTAAAATCTCAGGCACTGCTTCGACAACCAAGTCGCAGTCTGCACATGCGGTGCGATCAATGGCGGTCGAAATTCGAGCACGGGCTGCGTCAGCGTCTTCTTGCGACATGCGGTCTTTGGAGACGAGTTTGGCAAGCGATTTTTCGATTGATGCGATTCCTCTGTCAACATAGGCCTGTTCAATGTCAATCATCGTGACATTGTAACCAGCGCAAGCAGCAACTTGCGTGATTCCATTTCCCATTTGTCCTGCTCCTAAAACGGCAATTTTTGCGATGCTCATATGACTCAACGGCCATCCCAAGCGGAGGGGATTCATCAACCTGCTCCAACGTCGATGTTGGGCAGTTCTGCGTTACGTTCTGCGCAAGCGAGGGGCTGAGTGAACCGGTTGATGCATTCCGCAGGGCTAGGAAGTTAGAGGTAGCCCGACTCGGATTTGAACCGAGGTCGGCGGGACCAAAACCCACCATGATGGACCCCTACACTATCGGGCTATGAAACAAGGGCGGTAGGCTCACCCTTTTGTTTTTGTCGGCTCAAGAATGTGGAACTTCAGTCCAAATAGGAACTGAGTGTTGATTCGCTTATGCGTTGTTTCGCACTGGTGATGAACTCGTCCAAGTCAACACCTTGCTCCTGCTGGTAGACTTTTGCCTGAAGGCCCATATCGAGTTTATCCAATTGTTTGACGAAGACAGCCTCTGGAGTGCTGCCGGCCTCATACTCATCGAAAAGACTGAGCCACTGAGGCGCCATATCCTTCATGGCTTGGCGTTCATCTTGCGCTTTGGTGGAGCAATCATCGTGTGGAGTCAAGTCGCCAACACGGACCTCAGGGAGATCGTGAACCAAACAGAGGCTCAACACTTTGGACAGGTCAAGGTGTTGTGGACAAAGATGCAATGCAAGCAGGCTCATGCCCCAAGAGTGTGCGGCCACAGATTCTGGTGCTTCTACGCCTGCACGAACCCAACCTGCCCGTGCTACGTTTTTGAGATGGAGCCACTCCAAGATGCCTTCGTCCATGCCCAAGCCAACACACAAGCCCTCAAAACCCCCACCCCTGTTCGCATAGCATGGAACTTGGTGAACCGTCGTGGTGGCAAGATGCCCTGGTGCAACTGAACCAAGATGAATTGCTTGGCCCAATTGTCAAACGGTATCCTGAAGGTGGACTCAGCGGCAAGGGGAATATCTTTTCCACAATCATTCGAGCCATTGTGGGGCAACAAATTTCTGTGCTTGCGGCTGATGCAGTGTGGGGGCGATTGGAATCATTTGTCGGTCGCATTGATCCCGACAGCATCTCCAAGAAAACACCAGAAGAATTGGCTTCCTGTGGTTTAACCCGCTCAAAGGCCTCCTACATCCATGGTCTTGCAAACGATGCAGAACGATTGCTCACTTTCGAATGGAGCGAATCTTCTGACAAAGAAATCCACGCCCACCTCACTTCCTTTCGTGGAGTAGGGCCATGGACTTCAGAAATGGTGTGCATCTTTGCGCTGCTCCGCCCCGACGTGTTTAGCATCGGCGACATCGGGTTGATCAAGGCGGTCAAAATTCTTGATCAGAGCGTTGAGACCAATGACCAGGTGGTCAAAACCGCAGAAC
>VMHT01191805.1_pt1 | contig 11687 bp, 20 predicted proteins | sample 4693611 | NCBI WGS metagenome assembly VMHT01 (sample SAMN12280063, study PRJNA550983) | marine metagenome | isolation source: seawater sampled from same location over 5 years 0.02-0.2 micron viral filtrate | place: USA: collected off the coast of southern California halfway between the port... ...
ATAGACAGAGCTGTAATAGAGATTGTGGGTGGCTGCAATTACTCTTGTAGTATGTGTCCACAAGATTTGCGTGAGGGTGGCAGAGACAAAGGGTTTCGTCGTATGATGAAACTTGAAGAGTTTGAAAGTTATGTAGCCGACTGTGCGAAATACGGAGTAAGAGTTATAAATTTAGACGGTTCCGGTGAAGCAACTATGCAAAAGAAACTTCCTGAGTTCATTAAAGTTGTTAAAAAATACGGAGCTAAATGTTTTATCTTTTCTAATGGATTTAAAATGGAAGGTAAGTACATGAGAGATTGTGTTGATGCCGGTCTTGATTTTTATAGATTCTCCTTCATTGGTTCAAACCAAGAAGACTACACTAAATGGATGCACAATGCAGTAGGAGGGACATACGCTGGTATTCGTCAGAATATTGAGGAAATGGTAGAGTATGTTAATTCTAGTGGTTCTGATTGTGTAATTTCTACATATCATCTCATCACTGATAATAAAAATATCGATCAAGAGTTAGAACAGTATAAAAGAATTGTCGATGAACTGGGTGTAAAAACTGAGATATGGAAAATGCACAACTGGTCTGGTGTGCAAGATATTGAGGATGTGGGTGTTAGGTCAGGTTCAGTAAAAACATGTGGTCGTCCATTTTCTCCTGATGTGGTCATTCGCGCTGGTGGATTGGATGGTAAGAAGGGTGCGGTTCATCCTTGTTGTCAAGTTCTTGGTAGAGATACTGAGGCTGTATTGGGACATATGGAAGACAACACTATAGAAGAGATATGGAATGGTCCTCAATATACCGAACTGAGAGAACAACATACTTCCGGAAACTATCCAGATTTTTGTAAAGGTTGTGATTTCCTTATTGATGATCCGGAAGTGTTAGTATACACCAATCACGAAAGAGATCTTATGAAAATGCATGGAACTGAATTTGATTTAAAAGATTTCCAAAACCCAGAAAACTTGTGAAAATGTTGATATATAGTTGGTTATTTTTATAAATAGTATTAGAAAATACCTTTCTTAAAGGTCAAACGTAGAAGAACTAACGAGGAAAATTCTATGAAAACACAAGAACAGCGTTCAAGATTTGCTGTAAGTTATCCAGAAGGAGGCGCCTTTTTAGTTGCTTCTTTAGTCGGTCAGTACATTATTGAAAAGTACGGAGTTACAGGTAAATCTTCAGTAGAAGCTGCTTTCAATAGTAGTGACTATGGATTCCATCCTCTAGTTCCAACTCATTTGGGTGTGGATGGTATGGATCATGATACTGACGCTAACATTTTATGGAGACTTGATCCGGAACAGAACATTAAAATTGTTAGAGATCCTTTAGATTGTTTCGCAGTTTGTTATTTGTCCGATCTAAAAAGACATCCAGAATTAACCTTCGAAAATTTTTTCAGTGGTCAAGCTGGATTAATTAGGTACAGAATTTTTGAAGATAACATTAGAGATGTTAACTGGGGGGAAATAATTTCTTACGAAAATTTAGTGGATAATCCTGAGTCGGTAATCACTAGAATACTTCACAGATGTATAGGAGAACTTAACAATGATGGTGTGGATTTGTCAGTAGTAGATGTTGTAATAGAAAAATCCCAGATTAAAAATCTAAGAGAAAGTGAGAATATGGGGTATGATGACAGTGTAGGAATATCTAAGAGCGTCTTTACAGAAGAACAGATAGAAAGTATACTGCCTTATTTAAGTTAAAACTAAAAATGAATTTTATATTATGAATAACAATTACAAAGGACAGGTGGATATTTTCGTCTGTCCTTTTTATTATCTGTAGAATAGTAATATTTATTCTATGTGTATATAGATGTATGAATAATATATTTCTTACAGGTTGCGATAGAAATACAGAATGGCAACTACCTTGGTTTCTAAATAATTATTTTAGAAACAATAGTACTCCCATAAGAGTAGCTAATTTTGGTATGTCCGAAGAAATGTTGGATCACCTTTCGTCCATTGACGTTGATGTGTATATTCCATACAAAGTGGATCTAGTTGGAAAGGATCTGAAGGGTTGGTTCAAAAAACCTAGGACTATATACGAGGCAACATATCCAAACAAACTAGTTTGTTGGTTAGATACTGATTGTGAAGTTGTTTCTGATATAAGTTCTATATTTGACTACTACGTAGAGGATAAGATTGGTATGGTACAAGATCGACCTTGGTCCAAAAGAAGACCCGATAATGGACCTTGGTACAATAGTGGTGTTGTACTTACCAACAGAAATTGGAATCTGAGAAATTGGGTATTGGCTTGTGAAAAAAAACCTATTGAGGGTGATCAACAAGTCCTACATTACTCTATGTCGGAAATAGAGAAGATAGGGGTTATGGAACCCCTACCCCATAAGTTTAACTCTCTTAGATTGGATTATGTGGACGGTATAGAGGTTAAAAACCCTCTTATTATCCATCACACCGGAAGTAAGGGTAATGATAAAATTAGGAGTATGATGTCATGAGTAAGTATTCTGTGTTATTTTGTATTTTTATATGCGTTTGTTTTGGTATTCATTACAAGTATTCTCAATATAAAATAGAAACATTAGAAGAGAAAATCTCTATTCAAGAAAAGACTATGGGGACACAAAGAAAGACCATAGAAGCATTAATGATGACAACTGACAAAGCAACAAGAGCTTACAATATAGTACTACAGAATAATCGAAGAATTGGAAAGGAAAATAAATCATGTTCAACCAACTATTCATAGGGATAATACTGATTCTCGGACTTGGGTCTTGGTGGTTGTATTCTGAGAATGAAACATTAAAAGAAAACGCAGTAAAATTAGAAACTGCATTCGAAGAACAAAAAGAAACTATAAATGTTCTCCAAAGGTCCTATGAGAAACAGGGAGAATCTCTCACAAACCTACAAAGAAATTATAGCCAAATAGAACAGGAGAAAGATCAGTATCTTGCTATATTTTCGAGACATAATTTTGATAAACTTTCACAGGTAAAGCCGGGTCTTATGGAGATAAGATTTAACAATGGAACAGCAGAAGTATTCGGGGATATAGAGAATGACAGTAAAAAAATTAGTGAGCTTGACGCTCCTGACACTCCTTAGTGGTTGTAGTACTCTCCAAAATATGTTTGGGGAGAAAGAAATTCAGGTTATAACAAAACCTGTAAAGATTGAGATAATACAACCGACGCTACCGAGACCAATTCAATTGGAAAATCCCAAGTGGTATGTTGTATCTGAGGTTGTTGTTGCGAATCCTTGTAAAGCTACATTATCATTTGATCCAAAGAGATTTGATGATAAGGGTAACGAGAGATTTAAAAGACCGAAAGATTGTGACATGGATGAGAGAGAAAATCCCAGTTGGCCTGTGGGTTATACATACTTAGATAGATTCTTAGACGAGATGAAAGATAAGAATGATGGTAAAGTTGTGTTTGTCGCTATGACGGTTGGAGACTATAAAATGATGTCAACCAATACACAAGAATTAAGAAGATACATACGAGAGCTCGGAGAAGTGATTGTATATTATAGAAATGTCACTATTGATGACAACATAGAAGAAGAAGGTGGAGAATAATAATGTATGAATACAGTGCGAAAATTATTAGAGTCGTTGACGGTGATACTGTGGATGTTGACATTAATCTTGGTTTTGGTGTCGTTTTTGCTAATCAACGCGTTAGGCTATATGGTATCGATACTCCTGAGTCGCGCACGAGAGATCCTATCGAGAAAATCTTTGGAAAGACTGCATCAAAGTTTCTTACAGAGAAATTGGGGGAGAAATGCACACTCCGCACTAGACTGGACAACAAAGGAAAGTACGGAAGAGTCCTCGGAGAATTTGTTGTCTACGATCACGAAACTGATTCAGAAATGACAGTAAACAATATTATGATACGAGATCACTATGCTGTCGCATATTTTGGTCAATCTAAGGATGACATCGAAGATGAACATCTGGTAAATAGAGATTTATTGATGGAGAAACTCGGTCTTCCAAAATGCGAAGACGGAGAATATACCATGTTAGCTGAGAAGATGGGTCTGTAATGAGAGTTAATGTTTTAGGTAATGGTGATTGGGCGGATATCTTTCAGAGAGGAACTGAAGGTAAATTGTTAGTATGTAATATGCCTCCAATGCAGTTAACTAAACAAGAAGTATACGCTAGTTGCATGGTAGACTTTAAGATGATGGCTGCCTTGCAAGAGGGTAGTGTAAATCTAGGAATGTATGATTGGATATTAGGGAACAGACCTAGAAGGTGGATGGAACAAAATCCAACATTCTACTTAAAATACTCTCAGAATATTAAGGGATTTTGGACACATGTTCCTCCATATGCACAACTGCCGGGTCACGCTAAATCTCAGGCAGCGACCAACTATAGTTGTGGTCATATGGCAGTAGATTATGCCTGTAGAAAGATGCGAGCAACCGAGGTACATCTATATGGATTTGATTCTATGTTTGATCTAAATTTAAGAAGTTGTACAGATCTGGTATTAGAGTCCGATAGAAGTTCTTTAAACACTCACAGACTCGCCACAAACTGGAGACCTATCTGGTCAAACTTTTTTAAAGAATTTTCAGAAATAAGCTTTACAATTTATCACAGACATGATAAAATAAAGTTTCCTATTGGAAAAAACGTGAAAGTAATTGCTACTAAAGAGGATAAAAATGATTGATATTATGAAAGAATTTGCAGAAGATAATCTGCCTAAAGTGAAGAGTTTTATTGAATATACTTTACACGACTTTAAGAACGTTTGGCTATATAAACCAAACGTCCTAATTTGGTGTGCAGTCGCTTTTATTTTAGCATTAATATACTGAAATAATACGATCCATTAACATATACTCTTCCGGTCTACCACCAGAAGATTTTATATCAGAGTCCCATTCGCTACGATTTGAGAAGACTGTAGTCAGGGATTCTGTGTTGTCTTTCTTTCTAGCCAGAACAAATTTCTCAGAATCTCCCTGATTGTAGTACATATCTACTAAATCAAAATCCGGAGTACATATCGGAGAAAAACATTCTTTTACCGCAATCTCTGCGAAAGCTCCGGCATTCTTAGGAACACCCAAGAAAACCACTGCATCAAACTTTTCAGTGTTTGGCGGAAGACTGACATTCCACTCAAATTTGTCCATTCCGTGACGGTACTGTTTATTGCTTTCTATAGTACAATATCTTAAACCATTGTTCCTATACATGGAATGCATTATTCCTCGGTGACGACTTTCTGATGGACTACAGACCTTTATTTCGCCTTTGTATCCAAACATTTTCCACACCATAGGAATGAACTGTAATACTATGTTGGGGTCCGATACCTGATCTAAATGAGCTCTTTCTGGGGCCATAAGATCCACATGCCGAGCGGCATCTTCAGGAAGTAACCAAGATGTCTGTCCGTCATTAAAATGACCAACAAAAAGAATATTTTTATAATCTTTTGTTCTTAGGAAGTTACAATACATCGGACATCTTGATAGAACTTCTTCCACAGTATTTACCCTGTTAGAAGAATGACGAAGATAAAGTTTATTGTTTTTTATGTTATCGTTTAACTGTCCATTTAGGTTACGTGACATCTCTTCTTTCTCATGTCCCATAACATACTGATAGACCGGACCGTTCTCGTTGGTCTCTCTTAAAATTGTTTCGTCTTTTGTATTGAAAAACATTTATTAATTTCCCTTGTAGATATTTTGGATATAGTTTTCAAATTCTTCGATTTTGTTTAATCGATTAGGCCATAAAATATATTCCTTCTCAGGGTTCTGTTTTAGATTATTGAGAAGAGGTTGGATCGCATTAAACAAACTGTCTAACCGATCTTGTGTAGCGTCCACAGTAGAAGAAACGGATTCCAACTTAGAAGAAGCGTGTTGCACCGCCTCAAGTTCTTCCTCGTTTACTAGCGTGAAACCAAAGTCAAATAATTGTTCTGTCATGCGTATATTTATACAAATTAAACCTTGACTTTTGTTGTTTATGCGTGTATAATGTACTTATTATTTGAATGGGAGCGTATATATGCAACATGGAAATATGAGATGTTACCCTAGTGGTCGAAAGAAATCCTTTAATGCTTGGACTACCAAGAAGAAACCCACCCCCAAATTTGTTCCTATGGAAGTGGTAAACGAACCTTATCGTAGGCCCACACCAGTATACCAATCTGTGGATTGTGGCACTGTGCACACCACAAAGGAAGAGAGATCAGTCTATACTGGTACTCTAGTTAAAGGTATAAGTACCATGCACAAATCTAATATGGTTCCTATTATAAACGATCAGGAAGCTAAAGACCACGCGAGTATGAGGAGGTAGTATGGGACGTTCTCAATCTAAAAGGAGTGGTCGAAAGAACACGATAAAAGACTTCAGTAATCCAGTAGCTAAGAATATGGAGAAGTTTAATCGTCCTTCTACTCATACCGACAAGAAGAAAGAAGCTAAAAAAACGGGAGACTACAAATAAAACACTTGACAATAATGTTTTATTGTGTTATAATGTGTAACATATGTCGATATACGAAGATTCCTATTTATTGGTATGGAATCGACATAAATTTTAATATGGATAAAGTGAGGATAATATGACAGCAACTATTAGTAAGGAAGAACGATACGCTATGATACGACGAGCAGCTAAAAAAGTGCAGAAAGGTCGTAATTTGAAAAATAGTTCTAAAAAACTAACGGAAGAAGTTATACGAATTGATCGTCAAGATCATAAAGAGCGAATATCTTGGAGTGACGCTGGTGAATATGCTAAAGCTCATTACGGTGATATTTACAATGCAAATGTAAAAGAGGAATGGAATTAAGATGGATAATCTTATTGATTTGGGTAACTACCCACGTAATGATGTCGAGTTAATTTCTCGTGAGTTTATGCGAGTAGTTTATCTTGATGTGTGTAAGGATTACGCCACTGAAGTAGAAAAGGAAGATAAGGATGAAGCTGTCATCAAAAACATCGAAGACCTTATCCGATCTATTGAAATGGTTATTATTATGTTAGATGGTAATGATGATTTCTTAAAGTTCATAACTTCTGGCGACGAAGAATCCGAGTCTGAAGAAGATGAAGAATACGATAGATTTTAATTGGAGATCTGATATGATTGAATTATATGATGATGTTGTACGTGCGTTACAAAGCGGTAGAGGTAACGTAAAATTCATGAAGGTTAATGGAGATTTCCGTGACATGACTTGTACTCTTGAAGAGTCTGTTATTGGAAAACAGGAAGTTGATCCTAATGGAAAGACAAAGGTCAATCGTGAGGTTGTCCGTTGTTATGATACGAATGCTGAAGGTTGGCGTTCGTTTAGATTAGACTCTGTCCTAGAGTTTAGTAGTAGAACCCTAAGTTGGACTAAGTAAGATGCCTAGGAAACCAATGACAGAAGAACAACGTGCAGCTGCGGTCGAGAGACTTGCAAAAGCACGTGAAGCTCGGGGTCACGATGGATCTAAGTCAGTACATGAAAATCTTCGTGACATGGATAAGGATAGTCCTATACATTGGAAGAAGGTGAAGGGTTGGATAACGGAAATACAGACTGAGTTGAAATCAACTAAGGCTAAGAAAACATCCAAGGACAGAAAAGAACGTGCAGAATATATTAATCTGGAAGTTTACCTTTCTAATCTTAAGAAGTATATTGCGAGTGGTATCTACCATGACTCTCGTTATGGTCGACACCGTGAAGGTCGCATGAATACTGTAGTCCGTACCCTAGCATACCATCCAGATGGATTTCCTAAAAGAACAGTAGGATTTTATTACCCTGATCTTGGTGGACAAGTCTGGACAAAGGAGATGGATGATGAGTATCAAAGAAGTAGAAGTCTCGAAAGGAACCGAGGACGAAAACAAGTTTCTGAACAAGAAAGCGTTTAGTAAACTTATAGAGACCACAGTTTTCACAAAGAGACTTAGTTACATGGATGCTATATTACACGTATGTGAGAAAAACAATATTGAACCCGAAGATGTCAAACGGTACCTCAATAAAGCTATTCTCGAAAATGTTGAAGCTGAGGCAAGATCTTTGAATTTCTTGCCAAAGATGAATACATTAGATGTATAAATATAGTAGTAAACGCCAAATAATAGTTTACAAAACATACGATGTGTGGTATAATAAACCACAATACAATTTAATACACTGTTAATACTAAGGAAATATATATGTCTTTTGCAAGTCTAAAGTCCAATTCTATGGACATCTCAAAACTCGTCAGTGCCGCAAACGAAGCGTCTGGCGCAACTCAACAAACCAATAAGTACCAAGACGACCGTATCTGGAAACCCACTGTAGATGATTCTGGTAATGGCTATGCTGTTATTCGTTTCTTGCCTGCGATGGAAGGTATGGATCTCCCTTGGGTTCGATACTGGGATCACGGTTTTAAGGGACCAACTGGTAAGTGGTATATCGAAAAGTCTTTGACCAGTATTGGTCAGAATGATCCTGTAGGTGAGTTAAACTCACGACTATGGAACTCAGGTATTGAGGAGGATAAGGAAACTGCTCGTAAACAAAAGCGTCGGTTACACTACGTCTCTAACATATTGGTGTTGAATGATCCTTCAAACCCATCTAACAATGGAAAGGTCTTTATGTACCAGTATGGTAAGAAGATCTTTGATAAGATTATGGATTTGATGCAACCAGAATTCCCTGGCGAAACTCCAGTAAACCCATTTGACCATGAGAGTGGTGCAAACTTTGAACTTAAGATTCGGAATGTTGCCGGTTATCGTAACTATGACAAATCAGAGTTCAAGTCTCCTTCTGCATTATTAGAAGGTAATGAGACTGCACTTACGACTGCATACAACTCTATGCACGAAATCTCAGAATATGCAGATTCTAGTCAGTATAAGTCTTATGATGAGTTAAAGCAAAAACTAGAGATGGTCCTTGGGCTGTCTACTGGTGTTGGTTCAACTGTTAAGAATGAGTCCTTGAGTCAGTCCGCTGAGTCTGCTCCTCTTAAAGCAGTAGGAGAACCTACTATTGTTGAAGCACCCACACCAGAGATTCAGTCTGCCTCTGATGAGGAAGACACTCTATCTTACTTTGCTAAGATGGCCGCTGAAGATTAATTTTCGGTGTCATGTGTTACGAAGAGGGACTCGAAAGAGTCCCTTTTTTATGCAGTTCTTGTTCCCATAAATGGGTCCATAGAATCGTGTGAAGATAAACCATTACTTACAAAACTAGTGCTGTTGTTGACATTACTGGTTGAATTACTAGAAGGTGCAAATACCGCATTAGTCGATGCTCTAGAATTAGAGATTTCGTTTGTTGTATCAATGCCATCCTTCAATTTAGATCCCTGATCTGGTATCATCTTTGTTGCTTCTGATGAAGTATCGGATTGAGTTCCTTCTAAACCAGATGAAATATTTTTTCCTTCACCATTATTCGTAAACAACTCCGAAAAAGACATAGCGGATTCCTTTCCCCTAGCTAGTAATCCTAAATTAGTAAAACTAAAGAATTTTTTTAATCTGACAAAGAATGCCTTTAAATCTTCATATAAATCTGCAAATTTAAATGAATTTAAGGATTCTGAAATTCCAGTAAATCCTAATTTTTCTGATATCCAAGATATAACGTTTTTTATCATATCTGCCATATCGATAATAAAAAACTTTACTAAGTCATCTATGGTATTTTTTACTGTCTCAAAGGAAAATCCTGTTTCAAAAATATTTTTTATTAACATTATTCCAGCCACTACTGGAGCAAATAGTCTAGAAACTAATTTAAAAGCATTCCCTAAAGCTGCCCCGAAACTACCAAATTTCGCAAGTAAATTAGTGAATGTTTGTCCTATTTTAGAAAAAATACTTCCACTTCCACCACCTCCTCCAAAGGATAGAGTTTTTCTAAGAACTTCAATATTAGACTGTAATGAAGAAAATCCTTTACCTATTTTGGTAAACAATTCTCCTACAGATTTAAACTTAGAACCTATAAAAGCTACAGCTTTTCCTAATTTACCTTCAGTAAATATTGCTTTAAGTTTTTTTCCTAAATCAACAGCTGCTGATTGTAAAAAGTTTTTTACAAAATTGAAACCATTTTTTAGTTTTTCTATACCCAATTCGAATACCGCTTTTACCATATTTCCTATCATACCAGCTACAGAAGATAACATTTTTGTTGTAAAAAATTTCCTAACTTTATTTACTAATGAAACAACAAACTTAGTAAGGGACATTAGGGGTTTCATTGCTCCAACAATTGCTCCTGCAAATGCTCCTATTGAAATGGCGGCTATTGAAGCAAATTTTCCCAGTACGACAAAACTCTTTCCTCCCCCACTCTTTTCTGGAGTAGGTTTCTTTTTATCTTCAGATAGGTTTTCATTTAATTGACCCAATATCTCAAGCATTTTTTGATTATGTGCGTCCTGTTCTATCTGTTTTTCTAGGTCATCTCCCTCGTTGGACTTACCTTTAGACAAATCTCTACTTATCTTACCCATTACTCCAAAAATTCTGCTTAGTGTTTGTGCTCCACGATAAACATCTAAATTCATTTTTGTTATGCAATTTATCAGATCCACAGTGTTATCTAACGCATGAGAACTTTGTTCATCTAGAGTTTTATTGATAGTCTGTAGACCTTCGGAGACTTCAGTTAGAGTTGTCATTTTTTATCCCTGTTGCTTCGCTCTTTCGTTTTTTTCTTTTATATCTTCTATTAACATTGTTAAGTAAATCTCTCTCTCCCACGGAATCATTGTTTCGACTTCTTCCAAAGAGTAATTAAAATTATTTAACAATTGGAAGTTCACTTGATAATAATTCATCAAGCTATCATGAGAGAGATTTATCAAAAAAAATCGTCCATTCCTTTTAAGGTTATATTATTTTTATGTGAACAATTTGAACATTCAAATTCTATATCTTGAGATAACCTAGGCAAAGAGCTGATAAAAGTCGTTATCTTTTCGAATTGTTTTCCTGACATAGAATCTATAAAATTCACAACCTCTTCTTTGGGTTCATCCTTTAGAGAGATTCTTTCATCCTCCGTCAAAACAGAATCTATACACGATACTGATAGTTCTAAAACACCTTCCATTTCAGATTCGGTATTCATTATAGTATCATTCGTCAAGAAATCTTCATAAGACGGATATTTCATTTTGACTGATACATCATCAGTTATAGGTATTAAAGGATCTAACATTTCTCCAACAACTTCCACCTTATCTAAATCTACTATAACTTCATTTTCTTCGGAACATTCCGAACATTTTATTTTAACTTCGGCAGTTTCACCAACAGATTTTGCTCTTATTTTAGTGAACAAGTAATCAACGTCAAAAGTGGTAAGCTTTTCTTCTATGGGATCCTCTACACAAGCTTCTATGGTACGTATTACTGAACGTATCATATCTTTCTTATCTTGAGTTTCATAGGCAATTAATAGTGATTTTTGTTCCTTCACTAAAAATGGTCTGTAGGATGCCTTTTGTCCAGAAGAGGGTATAGTTATTTCATATGTGGGTGTTGAGTTTAACTTTGGTAATGCCATTTTATAAATCCTATATAATTTAAATTATTCCACCGGATAGACTTATTTTAGGAGAGAATAGACCTCTTTCATCTTTGATCAC
>VMHT01214429.1_pt1 | contig 11687 bp, 9 predicted proteins | sample 4693611 | NCBI WGS metagenome assembly VMHT01 (sample SAMN12280063, study PRJNA550983) | marine metagenome | isolation source: seawater sampled from same location over 5 years 0.02-0.2 micron viral filtrate | place: USA: collected off the coast of southern California halfway between the port... ...
GCACACAACCATCCACAATGATTTTAAAACAGTGAAGCTGACCGGTTCGGATCAGTACGGCAACCCGATTAAGGTGGTTGTCTTTATGGATGTTAAGCAGCCGCTGAAGAAGCTTAAAACATATGCTTTCAACCACAAGGAATAATCTAGTTACCCTGCCGGTGAGGGGCTAATATCCCGGCATCTCTCCTCTGTAACCTTGCCCCGTCATTAGTTTGGCGGGGTCTTTTTTTGTCTAGGCTTTGAATAACCAACAAGCCACTGGGGGGATTGAATAATGGCCGGGGGGGATTGTCTGCAAATCCTGTCCCAACTTCCCAGCAAAATTTTTAAACCATACGCCAAACGGGTTTACACGCGCATATCACGGGCGCGTCACGGGGCAATTTGTCGGGGGTCCGGTGTGTGTGTGGTGGGTTCTGGCAAGCTTTGTCCTTGCCGATGTCACAAAGCAAAACCAAAACTCTATATTTTCTGCGGGTGCGGGCGCGCGAAGGGCCACCGGGGGGTGGTAGGTATGGGGCTAGCAACACCGACAGCAATTTATGGATTTGGGAGTTACCGATATGGGCCAAAACAGTGCCCTACACACGTACCAAAACAGTGCGTATATATATCCCGGCGGGTAGTACCCTTATTCTATATGTGGATTCACGAAATGTCAAGCCCGAAAATTTTTTTGCTTGACAATTATTTGACACATACACATAATATGGGTGTAGGTTCGCTCACAAACTAGCGCATCTCGCCACCTTCACTGTTTTTCACACGGGACTGACGGCTTTCGGTGGGTCATAGCCTACACCTATACTGATTTGGTAAGTAAAATGAACCTTCTTCCACAACAAAAGAAGAAAGAACGGGAACTTACGCCACAACAGGCGCAGTTTCTTGACATTCTCTTTGAAAATGGCGGCAATGTAACCGCTGCAGCCGTAGATGCGGGCTACTCCCGTGGCTCTGCGGGCTGGTTACGCAAGAACTTAGCCGAAGAGATAGTCGAACGTACACGAGACGTACTGTCTGTGAACGCCATGAAGGCTGCTACGCGGCTAATCAGTACGATTGACAACCCTATGCCCGAACGAGGTGATGATCTGCGCTTGAAAGCAGCGGAATCGCTCCTAAATAGGGTCGGAGTCAAAGCACCGGAAGAAGTAAACCACAATGTAACCGCTATACACGGCGTGGTACTGCTTCCCCCGAAGAATGAAGTAGTCATAGATGGATAATCAACCCGCGTGGCTGCGTCGTGCTATGAATCCCAACACTCCGATTACGGATGGGAACGAAACAGTACGCACCATCGACTTTGAGATAGATGGTGTGCTGTATATCGCACCTACTCTGCGTATGGGTAAGGACGGCTTGAAGCGTCTCACTCGTAAAGAAGCAGAGGATGAAGCCATTCGTCGTGGAGATGCCATGCGCGTTCCGGACGGCATGACAGGCACGGAGTTTTCTAACTTTGTCAGTAACACAATAGATGATGCAAGGAAGCACCGTGGAAGACAAGCAGGATCAAGCGCCGAAAAAGCGCGGTAGACCTAAAAAAGACGCGAATGCGCCAAAAGCCACATATCACTTGTCTACGAAGGAACGTGCGAGACGTGCAACGCAGAAGCGTCTCACTGCTGCCAAGAAAAGAGCAGCCAAAACGTCACAAGCTGCAGTGGATAGAAAACAGTATGCGAAAGAACTTGAAAAGACTGCGAGTAAAGTTGAGAAAGCGCTGCAGGGCACTGACTCTGCCACAATCGATCTTGGGGATTTGGATGGTTTACCAAGCGCAGTCAGCGATCTTGTCGGAGAGAGTGAAGTCGTATTTCAGCCGAATGACGGCCCTCAGACAGACTTTCTTAGCGCGAGTGAAAGAGATGTTCTCTATGGTGGCGCTGCCGGGGGCGGTAAATCTTTCGCTCTCTTGGCCGATCCTCTGCGCTTCTGTCACAACCCTAATCATCGTGGGCTTCTTCTTAGGCGTACTCTCGACGAACTGACCGAACTGATCGACAAGTCGCGTCAGTTATATGTCAAGGCATTTCCGGGTGCGAAGTTTCGTGAGTCTAAGTCCACGTGGGTCTTCCCGTCCGGCGCTACGATTTGGTTTACGTATCTAGACAGAGACAAGGACGTCACTCGTTTCCAAGGACAGGCGTTTAACTGGATTGGTATCGATGAGATTACGCAGTATCCTACACCCTACGTTTGGGACTATCTGCGTTCTCGCCTTCGTTCTACTGATCGTGAACTCCAGCAACACCTGTACATGCGCTGCACAGCCAACCCCGGAGGAGTGGGTGGTTGGTGGGTCAAGAAGACCTATATCGATGACATCGAACCAAACGAGCCTTTTCCTGCCTTCGATATAGACACTGGAAAAGAATACCTGTGGCCCGACGGTCACGAGAAAGCAGGTCAGCCGCTCTTCTTCCGTAAGTTTGTTCCAGCGCGGTTGACCGACAATCCCTATCTGTTAGCAGACGGCCAGTACGAGGCTATGCTCAGATCGCTCCCGGAAGTCGAACGGAAGAGACTTCTTGAAGGGGATTGGGACGTGGCGGAGGGAGCGGCCTTCCCCGAATTCTCAAGATCGCGGCACGTGGTCGAACCATTCGATCTGCCAACTAACTGGCCGCGCATCCGCGCAGCGGATTATGGCTACGCTGCACCGTCCTGCGTTTTGTGGGGTGCAATTGATTGGGACAATAATATTTGGATATACAGAGAATTATATCAAAAACACTTGACAGCAGAAGAACTGGCGGATAAAATACTAGAAGCGGAACAACTCGACCCGCTACCTCACTACACTGTTTTGGACTCGTCGTGCTGGAATAAGACAGGCTTCGGCCCATCGATAGCAGAAGTGATGATGAGACAGGGAGTGCGTTGGACGCCTTCCGATAGAAATAGAATTCAAGGAAAGATGGAAGTTCATCGTCGGCTAGCAAAAGAGCCGTACAGCGGTGAACCCCGTTTGCGTATGTTCTCTACGTGTACAAACATCATCAAACAAATGGCAGGCATACCCCTGTCTAAAACAAACAGTGAAGACGTAGACACTAAGGCTGAAGATCATGCCTACGACGCTCTTCGCTACATGATGATGACACGAATGAGCGGATACGCATCTATACATCAACAGCTTGGTGCGATCAAGAACCAAGTATATCAAGTTCAAGACGAAGTATTCGGATACTAATCAATGGCACCCGCAGGCGGCTCTACATCTAAAATTTTGGAAATGGGTTTCGATCCGGATACGATGACTCTGGGCCGTCTCGTTGAATTGTATGTTGAAAAATCGGGAATGAGTGCAGGTGCAGGCAGTGCTATGCGTACTACCTTCAATCATCCTGCCTTTGCAAAGTATAAAGAACAGCCTGTAATTGAATTTATCGAAAGTGCCTTAGAACTAGATCAGCAGGGCATGGCGTCTAATCCGCTTACTGTATTGTTTGATGATCCCGAAAGTTCTGTAAACAAAAAGAACAAAGCCCTAAGTCACGTAAGGAATATCGAAAAGAACGTAGCGCATCAGCTAAAAGTTCAGAAGAAACTAGGCAAATACGCAGACTCCGGCGGTGTTCCTGCCCTAAGTGAAACCGTCATTCGTCCGGATAAAGCGCCTGCGAGATCAGCTAAAATCAGCTTCGATCCCACTAAGATGGGCGAATTCCAAGTGAAGCTGCTAGATTACGCTGCAGCTAATCCGGATGAAGCGCACGTTGTCCGGGCTATCTTTGCGAATATGTATCTAGGCTTTCGTCCGGGCGAAGTAACACAGATGCCTGCAACCGCGTTACACGCTGCAAAAGAAGGAAGCGTTTCTCCGGGAATATTCATCCCTCCTGCACTCACTAAAATGAATGCGCCTATCAATATTCCGGCAAATCCATACGTGACAGGATTTGTCGCTTCTCAGATGCAGTCTAACCTTGCTATCGGAGAAAATGTTCCGGACGTGATGTTTCTTGGTCCGAACGGTAAGCCTATCCCGAACGGCAAGATCACTAAAGTGTTGCAGAACATAGGCGAAGTTGATGGCATCCTGTTCGACAACGAAACAGGAAAAGGTATCAACAGGCTTACATCAGCGTACGACCTGCGTCGTATATTTGCTACCGCAGCCTTCTTCAAGAACTATAGTCTTGTCGAAGCCGGACGAGCAGTAGGCCGTCCTATTAAAGAACAGGCAGGCGCACAAGCAATTTACGCATCTATGGCTCCGGGCATATACTCTCCGGAACAGTTTAAGCCCGTCATGGGCGTTGGCACATACTACTGGGAGCAGCTTGGCAAGGCTGCGGGACTGCCGCAGGGTGAAATTTTTGCTCCCGATCAAGATATCGTACAAGCCTACATCGATGCAAAAGGTCAAAGTCAAATCCCTTCAAGCGCTCTGCGTAGTGGACCCTTGGCTGACGTGCTTAAATTTAACAACGTGACACCTCTGATAGAGGCAAGCGAAGCTATCGCTGTTCTGCCCTCTCCGTTCAGTGCGGCAGGCGAAGTCATTGAGGGCGAAGTTACTGACGTAACAGGACGTGGCCCTGTCAAAGAGATGACTATGGATGAAGTGTTCGAAGCACTGAATGAGGCCATAGACGAAGATAACGCGCAGAAGGCTCTACCCGCACCGGAGGCTGAAACTCCCCCCGACGATCCGGACAAACCGAAGGGCGGCGGCACAGGTAAAAAGGTCGCTGGCGCGGCTGCGACTGCAGCAGGCATTCTTGCATCCGGTGCTGCAAAAGCAGCCCCCGCCGTAGGAGTAGCAATGCTACCGGCACGGGTGCAGGAACTTCAAGACAGGTACGGTCTTACTCCTACTATGGCGATGGCACTCGCAGGAACAGAAGAAGCTGTTGCTCCTGTAGGCATAGCTACTGCAGTAGGTGAGACTGCTTATGATTTAGGTGAACTTGCTGCAGGTGAATTAAAAGAGGCAGCAGCAACATCGTTCGAAGAAGAAACGAATACGCCTCTTACTGACAGAAATCTAACTAGAGAAATCACTTCACGGCTGTCCGGGGGACGTTCTTTGTTCTCTTCCGGCGGTTTCATAAATAAGGGAGAGTAAAATGAACCTCAATATGGGTGAAGGGTATATCATGAACGCAGACAAAACGTCGGTTGACGATCAGATGGGTGCAGACAAGCTGTATCGTGAAGGTCTTGAATTCGACACTAAGACTGCCCAAGGTGTACTCACTGAAGACATGCCTAAAAAGCAGTCTAAGACTACCGTCGATGGTTCTGTATTCAGCATGGCTGAACAGCGCGATTACTAAAGGGTAATTTTATGGAAGATAGGTTTCTAGAACCTGCGGACGATGAAGCAGTAGACATTATATCCCCCGACGATCAGATGCCGAACTTGGCGGAGTACATCCAAAAGAAGTTTGAAGATTCTGAGAATGGACGGTATGCGTACGAACAGCGTTGGCTGCAAGCATACAAGAACTTCCGGGGTATATACGATAGTTCTACGCAGTATCGCGACTCCGAACGATCTAAGGTGTTCATTAAGATCACCAAGACGAAAGTTCTTGCCGCGTACGGTCAGATTGTTGACATACTGTTTGCCAACAAGAAGTTTCCTATCGTTGTAGAACCTACCCCAGTGCCCGAAGGTGTGGCAGAATTTGCCCACCTCAAGACGCCTGTAGATGACTTAGTTGAGCCGGATGCCGGTGTGCAAGACCCTTACGGTTTTGCCGGTGATGGACGACAGCTAGGGCCGGGTGGACTGACAGCAGAGAGTCCGCAGGACTTTTTGGGTGCCTACAAGGATGACTTTGCAAACTCGCCAGTCGTTGAAGGCCCAGCCCGACTGGGAGAACCTCAGTTCTCTCCTGCACAGAAGTCTGCACTACAGTGTGAAAAGATCATACACGATCAGCTTATCGACACAAATGCTACAACGGTAATTCGTAAGAGTATCTTTGAATCCTCACTTCTTGGCACAGGAGTTGTCAAGGGTCCGCTTAATATGTATAAGCGCATTCACCGCTGGGAAGACACCGGCAATGGGCGCGAGTACAATCCTTACGAGAAGATCGTGCCGCGTATTGAGCATGTGTCTATTTGGGATTTCTATCCCGATCCTGCGGCCACCTCTATAGAAGGCTGCGAATATGTAATCGAACGGCACAGAATGAATCAGCAGCAGCTTCGTGGTTTGCTGCTCATGCCGCACTTTAGGTCCGAAGCTATCGAAGCCGCTATAGCCAACGGCCCTAATTACACGGATAAATACTTCGAAGACACGATTAGAGAAGATGAAACAGAGTCATACTACAACGAAACTCGCTACGAGGTTATGGAGTATTGGGGGGTAATTGACGCTACTATGGCAGCGTCTGTAGGTATGGACCCCGAAGATATTCCCGATGGCCTCACACAAGTTCAAGTCAATGCTTGGATTTGTGGTAGTCAAGTTCTGCGCTGTGTAGTCAATCCCCTCACTCCATCCCGCGTCCCCTACTTTGCTATGCCATACGAAATCAATCCCTATCAGATTTGGGGTGTTGGCGTAGCGGAGAATATGGAAGATGCACAGATGCTGATGAACGGTCACGTTCGTATGGCAATCGACAATCTCTCTCTTGCAGGCAACCTTGTATTTGACGTCGATGAGGCTTCTCTCGTTCCCGGTCAGAACATGGACATATTCCCCGGTAAGATTTTCCGACGTCAGTCGGGTGTGACAGGAACAGCCATCAATGGCCTCAAGTTTCCGAACACAGCGCCGGAAAACATTCAGATGTATCAGATCAGTCGTCAGCTTGCTGATGAGGAGACAGGACTGCCGTCTATCATGCACGGTCAGACAGGTGTTTCCGGCACAGGGCGCACGGCTGCAGGGCTGTCCATGCTCATGGGTGGTGCTAGTCTGTCTATGAAGACGGTCATCAAGAACGTAGATGATCACCTTCTCAAGCCTCTAGGCGAAGCGTACTACCAGTGGAACATGCAGTTCAACGACGACATGCTAGACGTGGGCGGCGACCTTGAGATCAAGCCTCGCGGTGTAGCATCTGTCATGCAAAAGGAAGTACGCAGTCAACGACTGATTGGCCTTCTTCAGACCGTATCTAATCCTATGCTAGCCCCGTTCATCAAGATTCCGAATCTTATGCGGGAACTGGCTATATCGCAGGATATCGATCCGGACAGCTTGGTCAATAACGTAGACGAGGCACAGGTATATGCTCAAATGTTGCAGGGGATGATGGCGAATGCTCAACAAGGAACAGGCGAGGGCGGTGGCCCCGCTGGTCAACAACGACAAGGCATGGCAGGGGCTGGAGGAGTATCTCAGCAGCCTCAAGGAGATGACGGTGCAGGCACTGATGGTGGCGCAATCGGAGTCGGAACTGCGCCAGTTGCAGGGGAAGATGGTTTTACTGGAAACGCTCCTCAAATTGAAGAATAACCACGCGGCGGTTGTAAAGGCAAACACAGATGGCAACATATAACTGGTATCATGGCACTCCCGTAGACAGTAGCCCTGCGCCCGATCCGGCTCCTGCGCCCGATCCCGTAGTCTCTCCGGGTGCAGTAACCGCGCCTCAAGATCAAATCGATAGCGGACGCCCCGACGGACGTCCTGTAGACATTCACAAGTTCAGTAAGGGCGTTGTACAAAAGGACGGAACCTATAAGCGGCAATTTACCGTTGTAAATGATTTTTCTAATGTAAAGTACGCCTCTCTGAAAGACTATCTAAAGGCCGAACAGCTTGGCGACAGGTCGGGATATTTTTCGGGAGTAGACTTCAACACTCCCTTCGATTCTACTAAGGCCCGCGCAGCAGAGGCGTTTGGTGGTATGGCAGGTCTTGCAGGATCACTGGCATTCTCTCCTGTTATGGGAGCGGCAAATTCTCAAGCTATACAAGACCCCACGGGACTAGGAAATAGGTTTATACCGGAGGGTGGGCTAGGCAACGTCTTTGCTAGCATGGCTATCGATGATGAATTTAGAAATATATATGAGATAAAACAATACCGGCAGAACGCTGCCAACGTGGGTAAAGACGGTGGCTTTGTTATGAACGTGGGCGGTATCAATATATATCGTCAGCCCGGAAAGGTAGGGTACAGGGGTCAGTTAGATCGCCTTGGTCTTGATCAACAGGGCGCTGCACAACTAGAAGTTTACAGCAAAGGCACTGCACACGGCACAGCAATTGCTAATGCAATTCTTGGTGGGCAGGGCGTCACAGAGGATATGATCTCTATGATTGGAGATGATCGCGTAATCCTTGAGACTGTCAACGGCGGATACCTTCTTAATGGAAACTTTCACTACGGCACAGGCACCGCTGGCGGTGGTTATATGGAAGACCTAGATGCTGTTGCTATGAGCATGTTTTCTGTAAATAACACGCTTAATTTATCACAAGCCAAGGTATTCGCTAGTAGCTGGAGAAATTCAGCAAAAAGCATGTCCGGATTTTCGGGGCGTAATGCTACAACGCAGGAACTTATTGCAAATCTTCAGTCTTTCCAGCAGAAGGCTAGTGACTACGCTTCAAGCCTATCCTCGCAAAAAGAAGAAGCGATTCAATCAAAAGCTAGCACCTTCCTAGACAGTATTATAGCTGGGAAATACGAAAATACGGTAATGGATGATCTCAGACAAGACGTTAGAGAAACGGGACGAACAACTACCGAAGCCGTAGATCGCCTCATTGCAGAAGAGGATAGAATTGAGGAGCAAATGGCCGACGACATTGCAGAATCATACTCCGACTTTAACGAAGATGATTTTGATTTTGGTTATTCCGGATTTGCAGAAGGTGGCGAGGTTCCCAACGACGACTTTGATGCTTTGATTGCAGGCAACGAAATGATCCAGTCAGAAGGGGACGAGTCCGGGTTCGTAGGCCGACCACCCTCGCAAGTTACTGATGCAGAGTCAGTCGCTGATGACAAAGAGATGGTAGCCAAGGAAGAAGGCATGGTCCTCAACGCCGAAGCTGTCAAGCTTGCAGGCGAACAAGACGTAGCTGCTATGATGAAAGAAGCAGACGACTATCTTCGCAAGAACGGGGAAGAGATAGAGGACACACGCGAGTCCACCAACATTCGTATCTCTGAAGGCGAGGTATATATCTCTCCTCGCCACGCCGATGTAATTGGCAGATCACGTCTGCGTAAGATTAATGATCGGGGCGTACCCAAAACAGAAAAGAAGCTGCAAAAAGCAGCCAAGGGCGGACGTATTGGTTACGCAGAGGGTGATGAAGTACAGGGCTTCATAGATCAGCCGGGAGAGATAGCTGACACAGGTGATGCTCCCCGGATGAAAGCAGAGATTCCGCAGGGAGATATCGATCTCTTCAAGCAGTTTGCCGCTATAAAAGGTCAGCCTAAACGTGCAGCCGTCGAAGGCTTAATTGATAATCTGTCAGACGTAGGCAAGCTGGCCCTGCTTATAGTCACAGAAACCACAGCCCTAGCTGATCCACTGGAAAGTATGGAAGCAGTCGGACAGGTGGCTGTAAATAGAATGAATACAAACGATCCGGATTTTGACGACGTAGACTCTATCGTTGACGTTCTCAAGCAGCGCAGCAATCGCGGAACCGGATCAAAGATGTTTCAGTTTGACGGCCTAGAGCCTAGTACGGTTAAGGCACGAGCCAAAGACCTTACTGGAAACGTGGGACCGATGGCGCTCGACAAGATATATAGCGCTGCACAAAACGTAATTGATATGAATCCTCGACTGGGTGGCGATAACGTAGACGGTAGAGAACCAGCTATCCCACTCAGCGTCCTATACTACAAGAAGCCGGGATCAACAGGCGGCAACTTTATGGACGAAAGACACTTTTTTGAACCCTACACTACAATCGGCGGACATCAGTTCTACAATGTGAACTTTGAATTCCCCGGCAAGGCTAGTGGAAGGATCAGATACAAATAGTCGGCTACCCGTTATAACGGCCCCGACACAACCGGAGCGGCTACCCACAGCCAAGTGGCCCCGCGAGTGAGGTAAAACAAATGGCAAGACGAGTAAAAGGCCACCGTGCCAACAAGCCCAACGATTCTTTCGGAACGGTCAATGACGATAAATTATACCGGGGAAAGCATCGTGAAGAGGTCGATAAAGACGATGACGATGAAGAAGAGCAACTAGAAGCTGACGCGGACACCGACGAGGAGTCGGCTACTCCACAAGAAGCACCTAGCGAATCATTTGCGAGTGCGGATGAATCTCAAGGCTCTGACGAATTCAAAAAGCGTTACGACGATCTCAAGCGTCACTATGATAGTAAATTGCAAGAGTGGCGAGGTAAAGAAGAGGACTATATCGCACGATTAGCTTCCTCAACTGTACATCGTCCTACTGATGATTTTCCTTCAGACGGGTTAAACTTGGACAACTTCAAGCAACAATACCCGGACATGTATGACGCTATCCATAAAATATCTTCCTCGCAAGCTGAAGCACGAGTGAAAGATATGGAAGCTGAATTAGGATCAATTAAAGAGCGCGAAAAAAAGCTTGAAAAGCAAAAAGCGTATCAAGAATTGCTCCGTCTTCAGCCCGACTTTGAAGAACTAAAGAGTAGTGAAGACTTCACCTCTTGGTTACAGGACCAACCCAGTACCATTTCGGACGGAGTGTACAACAACGCTACGGACGCACGGTGGGCAGCTAGGGTGGTTGATCTGTACAAAGCGGACAAGGGCTTGACAAAGAAACCAACTCGTTCCCGCAAGAAAGAAGATGCAGCACTGTCTGTTTCTACTCCTGCCGCAAAGCAGGTAGCTACGACTGCGGGGGACAAGCGAGTTTGGAAAGCTTCAGAGATAGGCAAGATGAAGCCGTGGGAGTTCGAAAAGCTAGAAGCTGAACTGGACACCGCACGTTCTGAAGGCCGAATTGACTATAACTCTTAATCCACCTCTTAGGAAGGAATGACTAATGGCTTTTAATAGCGCGTCAGGTCACAATAACCTGCCTTCCGGTAACTTTACACCGGAAATATTTAGCCAAAAAGTTCTCAAATTCTTCCGTCGCGCTTCGGTTGCAGAAGATATTACGAATACCGACTATGCTGGCGAAATCGAGAACTTTGGCGACACCGTTCGTATCATCAAGGAGCCGACAATCACCGTCTCCTCGTATGCGCGTGGTTCAGTAGTAAACCCGCAAGACCTTGCTGACGATCAGACAACTATGGTTGTCGATCAAGCAAATGCTTTTGCATTTAAGATTGACGACATTGAAGAGCGTCAGTCTCACGTCAACTTCGAAGCCCTTGCTACTTCTTCGGGTGCATACTCGCTGAAGCGTAAGTATGACGGCAATATCCTCACCGCGATGTTCGACGGTGCGGGTATCTCTTCAGAGGCTAGCCCAACTACTGCTCAAGTCACTGGACTGGGTACGGTTGGCTCACCTCTGACTTCGCAGACTGGCGACAACCTCGTCAACATCATGCTCAAGATGGCTCGTGCCCTTGACGATCAGTCGGTTCCGGAAGAGAACCGTTGGTTCGTCGCTGCACCGGCTTTCTACGAGACACTGTTTGGCGCAGGTGCCAAGTTCGCAGAAGTACAGGTCACTGGTGACGGCACTTCGCCGCTGCGTAATGGCCTCGTCATGCAGGGCAACATTGCTGGTTTTGCTTGCTACAAGTCAACCGCAATGAACGC
>VMHT01074997.1_pt1 | contig 11686 bp, 9 predicted proteins | sample 4693611 | NCBI WGS metagenome assembly VMHT01 (sample SAMN12280063, study PRJNA550983) | marine metagenome | isolation source: seawater sampled from same location over 5 years 0.02-0.2 micron viral filtrate | place: USA: collected off the coast of southern California halfway between the port... ...
CGCTTACATGGGACGCGAATGGGAACTTAGTTATCGATTAGGTATGAGGCCTTGGATCTTTGTCGCATATTCAGCACCTGTTGCTGCGGCTACGGCCGTATTCCTGGTGTACCCCTTCGGTCAGGGATCCTTCTCTGACGGTATGCCACTTGGTATTTCAGGTACCTTCAACTATATGCTTGTCTTCCAAGCAGAACACAACATCCTTATGCACCCCTTCCACATGTTGGGAGTGGCTGGTGTCTTTGGTGGTTCTCTGTTCTCTGCTATGCACGGCTCTCTTGTTACCAGTTCGTTGGTGCGTGAGACGACTGAAGACATGAGCCAGAACTATGGCTACAAGTTTGGACAAGAGGAAGAGACTTATAACATCGTTGCAGCTCATGGTTACTTCGGACGTTTGATCTTCCAATATGCATCTTTTAACAACTCACGTAGTCTTCACTTTTTCTTGGCTGCTTGGCCTGTGGTGGGTATCTGGTTTACTGCACTCGGCGTAAGCACCATGGCGTTCAATCTGAACGGCTTTAACTTTAACCAATCTATCCAGGCTGCGGATGGCAGAGTCATCAACACCTGGGCTGACATCCTGAACCGAGCTGGTCTCGGCATGGAAGTGATGCACGAGCGTAATGCTCATAACTTCCCACTCGACTTAGCAACTACAGAGGAGAAGATCTATGCCTAAAGGTAAAGGTACTTACGGTACCCAAAAAGGACGTCCTCCTAAAAAAGGAGGTAAAAAATAATGCCTGGACCATGGAAGGTATGGAACGGAGTAACTGGTCAAGTACATGGTTACTACGATTCAATGAAGAAAGCCCGAGAGAAAGCTGATCGGGAAGATAAGAAATATGGGAAAAGCGTAAATGCTTTTCAAAAACAAGCTTCTAAGAAAAAGAATTCTAAACTAAAAATCGCATAAAATTATGTTTAACAAAATCGCTCTTTCCACTCTCGCGCTGTCTTCTTTTGCACTGCCTGCTATGGCAGGTCCTTACCTGAATGTCGAAGCCAACCAAGGCTGGGCTGGTGAGGACTATCAAGGTGCTCTGCTGGAGACTCACGTGGGCTACGAGAACGCTCTGGGTGACAGCGCAAGCTGGTATATCCAGGGAGGGCCAGCGGCCAGCTTTCCGGATGATGCTGAGCAAGTCGGCGCTGCCTCTGGCAAAGTCGGTCTCGGTGTCGATGTGACTAAGAAGCTCTCCGTTTACGGCGAAGTCTCTGCTATCACGTCTGAAGGTTTGGAGATTGAAGGTCTCGGCGTTGGTGCTAAGACCGGCGTTAAGTACAAATTCTAAGTAACGTACGTTCATCCTTATGGAAAATGTCTATCAATTGGAACTACCACCAGAAGCTCTCAAGTTAATCTATAAATCAGTAGATCTACATCACAAGAACTGGTCTGGTGGTGATGCATTTGAGCAGCAAGCTCTTCTGTATTTGAAGAACATGCTATACAAGTGTGTTCTAGAAGAGACATACCAGCAGGACGCATGACGCCTGATCATGGAACGGGGATCAGGTACTTCGGAGTATTTCAATGCCTAACGTTGAACTGCAAGCTCGCGTTAAAGAGCAACAGGCTGCTGTCAAGCAAGCCAAGCTGAAGTATCGCGGCGTTACTTATCTCAAAAATTCCGCTAAGTAATAATGGCAAGTAAGCCTGTAAAACCTATAGCTAAAAAAGCTGCACCTACGCGTGCACGTCATCAGTCCAAAAAGACTACAGCTACTCCTGTTAACTTTGGCTTCGACGACAACAAACCCTTCAAGCGCTGTGGACATTGTGGTGATGTAAAAGCCCAGTGCCGCGCTGAAAAGCGTTGCGTCAAAGGTCTTATGTAAACAGCTTGGGAGGCACCTCAGAGTCGGACCTCCCTTGCATTGGCATCGGCCCGTACGCGGATACCCTTTGCCGTCTAGACGGTGGGATAGACCACAAAATTTTGACTAAAAAAATCTGAACGTTCAGAGAGTAAACAACACTTTTATTCTCTTACAATGGCACAACAAAATAGTAACGAGCCGTTGGCCGATCTTACACGGCCAGGACAGGCTAACAGTGCGGGTGACGCCCGTGCTCTGTATCTCAAGCTTTTTAGCGGTGAGATGTTTAAAGGTTTCCAGAACAACACGATTGCTCGTGATCTGGTTATGCGCCGTACCCTGAAGAACGGCAAATCTCTTCAGTTTATCTTCACTGGTCGCACGACTGCTGAATACCATACTCCTGGTAACAGCATCCTCGGTAACACTGATGGTGCACCTCCGGTGAACGAGAAGACCATCACTTGCGATGATCTCCTTATCTCCAGTGCATTCGTCTATGAATTGGACGAAGTACTCTCACATTACGACTTGCGTTCGGAAATCTCCCGCAAGATCGGCTATGCACTGGCCGAAAAGTATGACCGTTTGATCTTCCGTGCTGTCACCAAAGCTGCACGTGAAGCATCTCCTATCACCAAGGCTAACTTCGTTGAGCCCGGTGGTACTCAGATCCAGGTTGGCGCCGGTTCTGACTTCAACGATTCCTTGAACGCTAGCAACCTCGTCGATGCATTCTTCGATGCTGCAGCTGCAATGGATGAAAAAGGAGTCAGCTCTGACGGGCGTGTGGGTGTCCTCAACCCTCGCCAGTACTATGCGTTGGTCCGTGAAGTTGGCAACAACGCACTGATCAACCGCGACGTTCAAGGTACTGCTAAGCAGTCTGGTGAAGGCGTTGTAGAGATTGCTGGTATCAAGATCTTCAAGTCCATGAACATTCCGTTTGCTAGCCGCTACGGTACTAAGTATCAACCTTCCTCTGGTGACAGCGCTGCTGTTGACACCAACGTGGTTGATCCTGGCAACACTGGTTCTTTCGTGTCTCCTACTATTGAAGATGCCGCTAACGACGTTACCGGTATTCAGAACGAGTATGGCGAAGAGACTGAGTTCGCTAACAGCTGCGGTCTGATCTTCCAGCGCGAAGCTTGTGGTGTTGTGGAAGCCATCGCTCCTCAGGTGCAAGTCACCAGTGGCGACGTTTCCGTCATCTACCAAGGCGACGTGATCCTTGGCCGTCTGGCCATGGGTGCTGGTTCTCTGAACCCTGCCTGTGCAGTTGAGCTGTTTGCTGGTACTACCACCAAGCCTGCAACCATTTCCTGATATTCGTATCAATACACGGGGACTCTTCGGAGTCCCTTTTTTTTATTCTTTGACAGATATGCCTTTTCCTACATATGCTGTGTCCACCGAACTGGATGCTGTAAATCAAATACTTAGCAGTGTGGGACAGGCTCCTGTCACCACTCTGGATCTGCAAAACCCTGAAGTCTCTATTGCTGTCAGCACTCTGCGTGAACAAAGCAAACAGGTTCAACTTGAAGGGTGGTCATTCAATACTGAACATAACTACGAGTTAGTTCGTGACTCCAATACAAATGAGATTGCATATCCTCCTACTGCACTGGCATTAGATGCCAATGTCCAGTATCACCGAGATCAATATGATCTAGTAAAACGTAGCGGCAAGCTCTACGACAAGTACAAGCACAGCTATACATTCGACGAGAACATCAAAGCTGACGTGCTTTGGTTCTTTGACTATCAAGACCTGCCTCCCGCTATCCAGCAGTACATCACTGCTAAAGCTGCACGTATGTGTGCAACCAAGATGGTGGGTGATGCACAACTCAACCAACTTCTACAAGAACAGGAAGCTACCACCAAAGCAGCTGCAATTGAGGAAGAGTGTCAACAAGGTGATTACTCCATGTTCGGTTTCCGTGATGGAGCTAATTACTACACAAGCTATCAACCTTTTCAAGCTCTTTCTAGGCAATGAGTACAGTCTCCCAATCTATTCCTAACCTCCTATCTGGCATCTCGCAACAACCTGATAGTAGGAAGCGTCCTGGACAACTTAAGGATGCAGTCAACGCATTCCCTGACTTTGCTCTAGGTCTACTTAAACGACCGGGAGGCAAGTTTGTTGCGAACCTACCGAACGCAGTAAGTAGTGGTAAATGGTTCCCAATCCTACGGGACACTAATGAAAAATACATTGTCCAATATGTCAATAATCGCTTTCATGTTTGGGACCTTGCAGACGGAGATGTTCGTGCTGTGGACATGGGTGCGGCTCAAGGCAGCACTGCTGATACTTGTTTGATTGCTGATCAACTCACCAAAGCTAACGACTACAACACAAAAGTTGCTGCCACTGCCACTGCTTTTACAGCACTTCAGGCTGCAGAGGTAACTCTGTCACAAGCCATCGCTGCACAATATGCAACGACAGAGAGCCTGTTTGAGTTCCGTTATAACTACAACACCAATGTTGTTGAGCAATTGCACAGCGGCATTGCAGAAAATGCTGATGGTGTCCTTACTGTAAAAGATAATGGCACAGTAGTTTCTGTAGCAACCACACTTCCAGCCAACTATGCACTAAGTACTGAGCGAACCAGTGAGCATCCGCTGATTGCTAGCACCGGTTTTCGTGTATATGAAGCTGAGAAAACTACAGCTGCAACAAATAGTCCGGTACTGTTAGACGATACGGTAACTCCAAACACTGGTGCACAGCCAGATTATGATACTGCCAAAACTGCTTATGACACTGCTGTAGCTAATGAAGCAGCTTCTAAGACAGTTCTAGATGCACAGTATACAGATTGTGCTATTGCAACAATTGCAACTACTGCTTACCTGGCAGGCGCTACTTCAGAAGATATTGAACTACTAACTATTAATGATTACACGTTTGTACTGAACAAAAAGAAGACAGTACAAATGACTGCAAATACTACCCATGCTACTGGCTTGGATGCAAACCGTGCACAGGTAGTCATCAACATTGCGAGTAACTCTACTAATTATGAAGTATTACTCACGCCTGACGGTCAAGCAACATTACCGTTTGCCACTACATCGTCATCTTCTGGTGCAAGTGCTGACAGTATTGCAGATGCTTTGGCAACTGCTATCACTGCTAATGCTAATTTTACGGCAACACAAGTGGGTGCTAGTGTGTATATTACTAGCGCTAATCCTTTCACTGTAGAAACACGTGGTGGCGCTGCAGAGTCTGCAATCTTTGCAATAACAGATACTATTGGAAACATTGCACGTCTGCCGCTTCAAAGTAAAAACGGATATGTAGTCAAAGTTGTTAATGCTGAAGACATTGATATCGATGACATGTATGTCAAGTTCACTACTGATGGTGGTGGCACGTTCGGCACTGGTCAGTGGGAAGAGACTACAGAGCCTGGTATTACATATGAATTTGATGAGCTAACTATGCCTCATCAGCTGGTGCGGCAGGCAGATGGAACCTTTGCTTTTGGTGTTGTTAACTGGAATGACCGAATCGTAGGTGATGAGAATACTAACCCTACGCCAAGTTTTGTAGACAACGAAATCTCACACGTGTTCTTTTATCGGAACCGTATGGGTTTTCTGTCTGGTCAAAATGTAGTCCTTAGTAAAGCTGGTGATCTCTTCAACTTCTGGAATACATCAGCACAGACTGCTACTAACGATGACCCTGTAGATATTTCAGCAGCAGGTAAGAAGCCTGTGTTCCTCAACTATGTGGAACCCACGGCTGTCGGTCTTGTACTGTACTCAACTACGGAACAGCTCCTGTTATCTACTGACTCTGATATCTTGTCACCCCGTAGTGCCAAGGTTAATACACTTAGTGGTTACGAAGCCGATGCAAATGTTGAGTCTGTCAGTCTAGGTACATCACAAGCGTTTGTTTCAAAAACACCTCTGTATACACGTCTGTTTGAGTTAAACGATATCTCATCAGAACAGCCACCATTGATGGCTGACGTGACCGCTACGGTGCCCGAATTGATTCCTGCAGCTATTGACAGCATGGTGGCTTCACCAGCGCTTTCAATCGTTTCTCTTGGGCAGATCGGTACATCAACAATTTACCAATATCGTTTCCTTGCAGAGTCAAGAGATAAACGGCTGGTCAACTCTTGGTACAAGTGGGAGCTTACTGGCACCCTGCTGACTCAGTTCTTTGACAGCAGCACCTGGTATGCAGTTGTTGCCAACGGGACAGATGTGTATGTGCAATCTTTCGACATGACTCAATCTAGTGAGCAGGGTTTCTTGACTCTGCCTACTGGAGAGAAGACTGATGTGTGCCTGGACTTGTTCGAAACAAACCCGCATCGCACCTATGACTCTGCTACTGATACCACTCGTATTTTCTTACCTTTTGACAATGTAACTGGTAAGACATTCAGTGTGGTTGTGTTGAGCAACTTTGGTGCTGTTATAGCAGGTACTATCGCTGGCTCAGCAGGTGCTCAATATGTAGATATTCCTAGTGACTATAGAGGTATCAATATGGTCATTGGTTTTGACTATGAGATGACTGTTGACCTACCTAAGCTATACAGATACAGCGTAAATAATAACCAAGTAACTAACGATGATGTATCAAGTCTGATCATCCATCGACTTAAAGTTAAGACTGGTCTGAGTGGTCCTGTGGATTACAAGATCTCCATCACTGGTCTGAATGACTGGACTAACACCGTAAGTGTTACCCAGCCTAATCAATACCAACTAAACAACGTAAACATGCAAGCAAGCTCTACTCACGTTGTTCCTATTTTCCAACGCAACGAGAACCTTGCTATTCGGATCATCGGCAATACGCCGTTCCCCGTATCCCTACTTGGTTTGGACTGGGAAGGAAAGCTGAACCAACGTTTTTACAGGAGGGGTTAAATGGTATACATTCCGCCAGAACTGGTGTTTGCTGGTGCTCAAGCTGGTCTAGGTTTCTTTGGCGATATGTCCGGCAGAGAACAACAAGAGCGTCAACAACGTGAACAACTAAAGTTTCAACGTAGAAAACAGCAACGAGAAGTACGTCGTACCAATGAAGGTATTGACAGGCAGAATGCTCTTGCTGACATTGTAGATAGAGTCAGACAGCGCCAGGCTGCTCAGAATAAACAGTTCGCTACAGATGCTGCTAACCGAGCCTGGCTTGGTGGAGCCATCAATAGAGATCGACAGCTCACTTCATTAGCTTTTGATCGCAGCGATAGACAAGCTCAGTTATTGCAAGCTGTAGGTGCAGGTAATGCAGCTATGGAAGGTGATAACAGAGCAGGCAGCCGCGCATTCATGATGGATACATATGGCAACTTTGGTCGTACATCATCACGTGACAAGCTTCGCATCAGTGACATCAATGCTGATGAAAGGTTTGCTGCTGCAGATGTACGTGGTCAATTAGGCGCACGTCTTGCACAAATTGATGCAAGTGTTTCTATCCCGACAATGAGGCGACGCCACGTACAGATGGGTTCGATGGCAAGTATGCCAAGGGCTAACTATGGCATGCAGAATTTCTTCTCTGGTGCCAACCACTTGATGGGAACACTGGGTACATATAACGATTTAGCACCTACAGGTAAAAAACTATTCGGTGAGTAATGGCAAAGATTGAAAGACAGAATTTATATCGGCCGCAACAAGTAAGCCAAGGCTTTAACCCCCAAACAGCGCCCGATGTAACTTCACTCCTACGGGAGAACAATCAAATAATGGAACGTGATATCGAAGCCCAGGAACGGGTTGACGATATGGCGTTTGACAATGAAGAGCAGATGATGAGTCTGCGTCAAGAACTAGAAAACAAAGAGTTTGAGCAACTCCTTTCATTTAGTCAAAAAGGACTCGAGTTTGCAACTAATGTTCGTAAGGGACAGATTGCAGATGAAGAGGCAGAAGCTTCTGCTTTGTTCTACGAAAATATGAGCGCTGTTGGTTCAGCTGAGCTAATGCACGATGAGGCAATGGCTGAGCTGGATGGCATGCGTGATTCAGATAACGAACTTGCTAACGCTGCATTCCAGAAGGGTGCACCGTATGACATTGTTCGCCGCATTCGCAATTTATCTGAACACGGTAGAGCTGCGTACATGGAAGAGATGGCTCTTAATGCCGGCACCATGTATCGCCAGTTCCAAGATGATCAGCTTGCCTCTAACCAAGGCACCATCATGCTTGGCAATACCGAGGTTCAGTTGAATGATCCTCAAGACATTCCTCAGTTTACTGGTGTACTTGCACACAACCGAAAAGAGTTCATCAAGCAACTAGGTATCTCTGGCATGAGTGCTGGCTTGCAAGCTAAGGCTTTCAAGCTGATGTACGAGCAGGACGCCAAGCTTAGCAATGAGTTTCAAACCAACTACAACATTGATAAAGGTGAGGAGGATCGTCAGACTTTCTCTCAACAAGTAAAGACTGGTGCTTTAAGTGCACAGCAAGCTCTTGACCAGATTGCCAACACCCCAGGTAAGAATGGTAAAGGATCTTATGGCTATAAGGAAGCACACAAGTTTTACATTGAAGAGGCTGTAGCTCTGTATCAATCAGACCCTATGCGGGCTGACTCGATGATGGAGGAGTACGGAGAGCTTGAGCTAAACGGTCGTAAGTTCAAGGATATCCATGATGACAAGATCATTGACTATCACACTAAAAAGCGTGAGGAAAGCGAAAAAGCCTTTAAGGCATACGACAAAGGTAATGCTCGTCAGTTAAAGGAGCGTAAGCAAGCAATCCTGACTGCTGCTTTACAGAACCCTAACTTTACTCAGGCTGATGCTGACAACGAGATTAGGGAGTATTTAAAAGAAGCAGTACGCTTACAGCAGCCAGCTGTTATACCTAAAGATCTAGAGAATATGTGGCAAAACCTCAGCTCTGATGCTGAGAAGATTGAGCTAATGATGCGTGAGCAAGAGAACAAGAAAAATGCTTATGCACTTGATCCTGAAGAACTGCAATACCTGCCACCTCAAGTACGTGATAAGTACATGAAGGACGCCCAGGCTCAGCAGAAAGCACGCCTAGGTGATCTTGATTCGATTCTTGATGCTGCCGAAAGTTTTATCACTAAGCACCCAATGGTTGCAGCTGATAGAGACATGGAAGGTGCTGGTCTAAGCAAACTTATTGCAGCTGACTTTAAAAAGCTTATTCGTCAGGATGTAATCGAAGGTTTAAAAGATGACCCTAACGCTAGTCCTCGTGTATTGGCAGAGCAGGCTTTAGCCAAACATACGGATACTTTTGCAAAAGGTATTGAAGACCCAAAAAGCCGTTATTACATTGGTGATGGTAAAGGTGGAAAAATTTTCACTAACTACCTCCCCGATTCAGGGGATTCTAACTCTAACAAAATTGCAGCTGCTAAACGAGCTATCCGTCTTAAACAGCGCGTAGCTAATGAAGGTATTACGGTTCTTGATGACAAACTGCTAGTAGCAAATACATACAAGGAACTACAGGAGCAAGTCAAAAATTACAGACGGACTGGTGTTCTACCTGCTGCAACTATTTCACTCGCCAGTACATATAACTGGGATCCGTTTGAAGTATTTAATCGTCAGATCGGTGTTTTTAATAAATATCAACAAGGTGATAAATTGGACGCTATTGAAGTATTCCACCAGTCACAGCAGGAGGTAACAAATACGCTACGAAATGCTGTGAAGTTTGTGATGCGTGGACAAGGAAATCAAACAATGGTCAATCGGTTGACTAACGATCGTTGGCCTGTACGTTCTGCACTTGCACAGGTTGTGCCTGCTAAAGGCGGTTTGCAGGGATTAACTCCCCAGGACTACAGAGACCTTGCTTATGTTGTTTCTGCTGAAGCAGCTCGCGGTACCAGTGACATCTATGCAGTCGCTGCTTCGGTGTTGAACCGTGTGGCAGATCCTCGCTTTCCTAATACGGTACGTGAGGTGATGATGCAAGACAAACAGTATGAAGCCGTTACTAAAGGTATGGCATACGACGATCCAGAGCTAGAGGCAGAACTTTCTAGCGAGAACGGGCAACGCATGATTGCCGGTATGTTGCGCCGCCTACAAGGTAGGACTGATTTTAAAGGCGTAACCCAACGCCACAATATGGGACCTGGAGATGTTCTTGTAGATAGTGCAGGTAACTTCTTCCATTATTCAGGTCAAACTCTTGGCAGCGGTCCTTGGACCGGAGAAAAGCCAACACACTACATGAAGTTTATTAGCCAAGAATAATGAATGAAGAAGAAATCCCTGGTTTGCCAGATGAAGATCTATTAAATGATCTGGGAGATGAACAAGCTGCGCGCTTAGGTAAATTAGAAGCTGAGCAACAGTACCTAGAAACTCCTAACGAAGACCCTACACCTGCACAACCCAAAGCAGCAACACCTGCACCCAAAGCAGAAAAGCAGGAAGAAGAAGGTGAAACTAATACTGTCCTAGACACTGCACAGACCGCTGCTGAGGTAGCGCTTGCTGTCCCTACCGGTGCTGTTGACTTTGCTGTTGATGCAATCAACCTCGTACCCGGTGTAGAGATTCCCAAGATTCGTGAGTTTGAAAACGGATTTGCTAGCGCTGTACGTGAGATCGCATCGTTTGTAGTTCCTAGCATTGGTACCGCTGGAGCTGCTACCGCTGCTGGTAAGGCAGCGCACGCAAAGGTTGCCTGGCAGTTTGGCAACAGAAAGCTAGTCAAGTTGTTCTCTAACGCTGGTATCAACGTTGGTACTGGTGCTGCAGTTGACTACATCAACAGTGCATCACAAGAGGGTGACAACTTGGGTGGTGTGTTGAAGGAGATGTTTCCTAAGACTTTCCACTGGATTAGCAATGACTGGGCAACACTGGATGGTGACTCACCAGAAGTGAAGCGTGCCAAGAGTATTGCTGAGGGTGCTGGCTTTGGCGTCCTGTCTAGCTTGCTGGAAGCGTCAGGCACGTTCATGCGTGCTGTACGTGGTACTGAGAAGAAGACACGCCTGATTGCTGGACCTGATTCCTCCAAGGCTTTGTTTGATGAGCTTGAGCGAGCCAAGTTTGATAAGAACACTCCAGAGGATGTGTTTGGTGATTCGGTCAAAACTCAAGAAGAAGCGCTGGATGAGATCGGTGCCTTCCTGCTGAGCAAGCAACGTGACCTGGCTGAGCCTGTTCCCATCCTTGGGGTACACGATGCATTTACTGAAGCTGAGTCTGGTGTACGAACTGCTGACCCTGGTGGTGTGTTAGGTGCTGCTGTCGATGCTGCACGCATCAAAGGCAACATTGATACCTCCTATGGACGGCTTGGAAGCATCATCACTGAAGCTGCACGTAAGCACGGTCTAGAGGCAGACAACCTCACCAAACGCTCTGTTGTTAATCAGATTGTCAAGAACATCAAAGCTGGTGGTAAGTATGGTGCAGAGCTGCCTTCTGGTAAGAAGATTAGTTTTGAACAGATTGATGAAGCTGGCACTGAGCTAGCTGAGATCCTAATTGATCCTCGAATGGATACAGGGATGCTCAAAGCAACTCTGGATGAGTTTAAGGATATGACTGCTGAAGCTGGTAAGAAGCTTACCCAAACTGGCTACAACGCTGTCATGAAGTCACTTAAGCAATACCTTGATGACTACGTAAATATGGATTCAGCTAAGGCTGCTGCATATCTTGTGACTTCTGAAGCTGGTCAAATCTCTGACATTGCAGAAGGTGCACGCTACATGGATGGCACGGAGGCTGTAGGTAGAGCACAGGAGCAAATCCTTGACCGTATGGAATATCTGATGGTTGAGAAGGGTATTGCTGCCAACTATTGGGGTACTGCTCTTAACTAC
>VMHT01205143.1_pt1 | contig 11686 bp, 9 predicted proteins | sample 4693611 | NCBI WGS metagenome assembly VMHT01 (sample SAMN12280063, study PRJNA550983) | marine metagenome | isolation source: seawater sampled from same location over 5 years 0.02-0.2 micron viral filtrate | place: USA: collected off the coast of southern California halfway between the port... ...
GAGCTTGGCTATGTCAAGCTCCTTTTTTATATTGGTATTTATAACAAAATTAAGTTATTTTAAATAAAAGATTATGAGCGAATTTAAATTCCCTACTGAAGAAGTAGAATTACCATCAAAAGGTTTAGTGTATCCTAAAGACAACCCATTATCAAGTGGTAAAATAGAAATAAAATATATGACTGCTAAGGAAGAAGATATTTTAACTAATCAAAATTATGTTAAACAGGGTACAGTTATAGATAAATTAATAAGATCCCTTATTGTAGATAAAAGCATAAACTATGATGATATGATAGTAGGGGATAAAAATGCTATATTAATAGCAGCTCGTATTTTAGGTTATGGGAAAGATTATAGTTTTAAATATTTAGGAGGAGAACAAGTTACAATAGATTTAACAGAACTTGAAACCAGGTATTTAGATGAATCTACAATGTTAGATAATAAAAATGAATTTTCATATACTCTCCCCCATACAAACACAGAAATTACTTATAAAATTTTAACTAATAGAGATGAAAAGAAAATAGATGCTGAAGTTAAAGGTCTTAAAAAGATTAATAAAACTGCATCTCCTGAACTATCTACTAGATTAAAATATATGATTACATCTGTAAATGGAGATACTGATAATAAAACAATTAGAGATTTTGTTGATAATTATATGTTAGCTAGGGATTCTAGATCGTTTAGAGAACATCTAAGAACAACTCAGCCTGATATTGAAATGAAGTTTAACTATTTAAATGATAGAGGTGTAGAGGAGGATGCTGTCGTTCCTATGACAGCCGGGTTTCTTTGGCCTGACACAGGAGTATAGAGTAGAACTATTCAAAATTCTACATGACTTAGTCTTTCACAGTGGTGGTGGATATGATTACTACACTGTGTATAATATGCCTATTTGGCTAAGAAAATTTACTGTTAATAGGATTATTAAATTTAGACAAGGAGAAAAAAAGGAAATAGATAATATGGGTAAAAAAAATAATTCTACATCTGCTAATTTAGGAGATCCTATTCCTGATCACATAAAATCAAAATTTAAACAAGCTAGTAAGCAGGCGGATTATATTTCAAAAAGAGCTAAAAAATAGTGTTTTTTAATATTTATAATAAACACCTATTAAATGGCTGATAATAAAAAAAGATTAGACGAAATTAATAAAGCTCTTAGGGATACAACCTTAACTCAGGCTGAACAAAATAGGCTTCGAAAAGAAGAAAATGACCTTTTAAAAGAGTCAATAGATTTACAAAGACAAAGTTTTGATTTATCTTCTTCATTAGTTGATTCTATTAAAGAAGTTTTAGGAATTAGTACAAAACGAACTACTGCTGATTCTAATCTTTTAAAGATTAATAAGGAAATCAATAAAACAATTCAGAATCAAGTAAAAGGTGGTTATGATATTAATGATCTTTCTAAACAAATTTCAAAAAATCAAAAGATTATAGAAAAAGCTAGATTAAATGAACTTTCATTATCTTCTTCAATTTCAACAACACAAAGAAAGCAAGCAGAAATAGCAAGAAAAAAACTTGAATTAGCCCAAAAACGTTCTAAAGAAATAGAAGCTGAATTAGCTAAAGCTGATAAAGGAGAAGCAATTGATGAACAGGTATTAGCTAAAAAACAAGCCCAATTGGCGGCAGCAGAAAAACAAGGTAGAGAATCTATGAAGGCTTTGGGCCCTTTAGCAAAACAATTAGTATTTACTGAATTAAATAGAAAAGAACTAGAAGCTCAAAATAAAGAAAGAGATAAAGAATTAGAAAAAATACATAAACTTGATAAAAATTTAAAGACTTTTGGATCTTTAATGAAAGGACTTTCTAAAATTCCTGTTATAGGAAAATTTGTTGATGCTGAAAATATTCTTAAAAAAGCAAGAAAAGCAGCGGATGATGCTGGGGGAGGGATTGCAGGTGGTTTTATAGGAGCTACAGCAGGAGCTAAAGAATTAGGAAAAAATTTAGGTAAAGCTTTAGGCCCAGCAGCTATACTAACAAGTCTTATTAAAACTTTCACTCAAATAGATAAACAATCAGCAGAATTTGCTAAAAATCAAGGTATATCTGCTCAGGCATCTGTGCAATTAAGAGTGGAAATGAGCGAAATAGCCCAAAATTCTGATGATATAGCAGTTAATTCTGAAAGAATGATGCAAGCTCAGGCATCATTAAATAGTTTTTTTGGTTCTAGTGTTAAATTTTCAGGAGAAATGGCTGCTGATTTTGCTTCTTTAGCTAAAAGAACAAATATGACAGCTGAAACTCAGGGAGTTATAGCATTAGAAACAATGAGAACTGGTAAATCTGCTAAAGATGTTACTAAACAAATAAATCTTCAGGTAATGGAGATGAATAAACAAAAAGGCCTTCAAATGAGTGTTAAATCTATACAAGATGCTATAGGTAAAACATCAAAAGCACTTCAATTAACATTTAAAGGTAGTACTAAAGAACTTGTTAATCAAGTAATGTCAGCTAAAGCATTAGGTGCTAGTATGGAACAAGTTGAAGCTATATCTTCTAGTTTATTAGATTTTGAAAGTTCAATACAAGCTGAACTTGAAGCAGAATTACTATTAGGTAAAGATATAAACCTAGAAAAAGCAAGACAAGCAGCTTTACAAGGTGATTCAGCTAAGGTAGCAGAAGAAGTTTTAAAGAATACAGCTATAATGAATGCCTTTGAAACTAAAAACGTTATAGCACAAGAAGCAGCAGCTAAAGCTTTAGGAATGAATAGAGACCAATTAGCTGAAATGGTTATGGAGCAACAAAAGTTAGAAACTTTAAGAAAATTTGGAGCTGAAGATATGAACGCAGCCCAAGAAAAATACAATGCATTAAGAGCAGATGGAATGACAGCTGAACAAGCTGCTGCTGAAGTAGGAGATGAAGCCTTAGCTCAACAATTAGAATCACTTGGTGCTTCAGAAAAATTTGAGGAAACAATGGCAAGAGTTCAGGAACTATTTGTACAATTAGTTCCACCTATAATGGAACTTATTGGACCTGTAGTAGATGTATTACTCCCAGCAATTAAATTTATTGGTGGAATAGTAAGTGCTATGACAGAGGGGATAAATATGTTTGCAAAAGGATTAAAAGAAGGTTCAGTTTTAGCTTACACTTTAGCAGGGGTATTAGGATTAGTAGCTTTACCTTTAATAATAAGTGCTGTTGCAGGTATATTTAGTACTTTTTCACAAATACCATTGGGTATAGGTATACCATTAGCACTTGCAACTCTGGCAGGTTTTTACTCTCAAGTAAGTAAAGCAAAATCAGTAGCTCCTAAAAAAGCAGGTGATATGTTTTCTCCTGCAGATGGTAAAACTCAAGTTTCAACTAAAGAAGGAGGATTATTTGAATTATCGGGTAATGATGATTTAATAGCAGCACCTGGAGCTGGCAATGCTGTATCAGCAGCTGCAAGAGGAGGAGGAGCAAGAAGAGATGCTGCTTTAATAGCAGAAATACAAACACTAATAGGAATAAATAGACAAATACTAGCTAAATCCCCAGTAATAGAAATGAATGGGAATAAAGTAGGTGAAGAAATTTCAAAATCAGACAGAGTAATTAACTAAACACAATATTTATAAAAAAACAACAATTATGGGACTAGAAACACGATTTTTAAAAAACGGATCTGATTATGGTGCAGGTCAAGGAGGGACATCCGCTAATTTACAAGCTGAAAGAGATGCAGTAGTAGGAGATTTGAAACAATCAAAATTACATTTTGATTATTCAATAAATGGAAACCCTGAAATATTAGGGGCTCCAACACCTTCTATATTAGATCTACAAGGAAAAACTCCTACAGCACCTAATAGAGATGGGGCAGAATCTCCATTAAATAATACATTTTCAAATGGTACTTATAAAAATAGTGCCCCTGCAGAAGGAGTAGGAAGAATATAATAAATGTCTAATTTAAGAAATCTTAAAACAGACCTTAAGTCTTTAAAGTATAGTAAAGATAGACCTGATTTAGGTTATAGTGGGCAACCTTTTCTTCAAAAAGATATAGATAAAGAACCTACTAATAACTCAACAGAGGATTTTTTGCTAAGGGGAGGATTAAATGCTATTCCTACAGCTGGAGAAGATGTAGCTAGATTAACAAAGTATTTTTTCAATTTAAAATCTCCAAGTGGTTTTTTATTTATAGCAAAACAAAACTTACTATCCAAAACATCAGTAAAAACACAAGCTTCTGAAGGTTTAGGTTATGGTGGTTTTTCCATTGATATAGGTGGGAATACTATAGGACCAGGACAATCTGGACCTATTAATCAAGGAGTTTATACACCTTTATCTACTTTAATACAAGCAGGTACGGGGTTTTTAGGAGTTCATGTAAATGCTCTAGGTGTAAATCCATTATCCCCTATAAATTCAAATGGTATTCAAATTCCAGATATAGGAGGAGGTTTAAATACTTATGAAAAATCAATAGGAAGAGGAGATAATAATAGATTATTATTTTTACAAGAATCACAAGCTCAAGAGGGTTATAAACCTACAAAAGGAGATATTTCTTATAATCCCTTAGGTGATGGAAATACTTTATTATCATATCAAGGCGGACCTGGGGCAATACTAGGTATTGGTACTACTAACATTAAAAAAGCTTCTAATCCAATAGGAATAAATTTAACCCCACCTCAAACTCAATCCCCAGATAGAGCTAATACTTCTAATGTATTTTCAGGTAATACTCCTGCATGGAATTATCAACAAATATCCTCATTATCAACTATATTTGATAAACCTGAAGGTTATAATGATTTTCAATTTAGTACAGGTTTTTCAAAAGCAGAAACTCAAATTAGAGATTTTAGAGTTCCACTTTTAGCATCTGAAGATGTTGTAGTTTCAACAGTTACAGGTATAGCCCCATCTTATTCAGGTAAAAATTCTAAATCTATTGAAGGTATAAGTACTTCCAGAATAAAACAAATATCCCCAGGACAAAAAGGGAATGTTATAAATTATCAAAATGGAAAAATATTATCTGATGGTAAGGTTTCAGTTGTTGATCAAATTAATTATCAACCCATATACAAATCTAAAGGTGTAAGAAGTACTAAAAGTGGGATAGCTAAAAATGATTTTGTAAAATTTAGAATAGGAGCTATTATGAGAGATGGACAAAAAGTTTATACTCATTTTAGAGCTTTTATTGATTCCTTTTCAGATAATTATAGTAGTAAATGGAATAGTATAAACTATATGGGAAGAGGTGAAGAATTCTATAAATACGGTGGGTTTAGTAGAGGAATTTCATTATCATTTACAGTAGCAGCACAATCTAAACCTGAATTAATGGCCCAATATAAAAAATTAAATTTCTTAACCTCAACTCTTGCACCTGATTATGGTTCAAGTGGTTTTATGGGTGGAGTTTTACATCAACTTACGTTAGGAGGATGGTGTTATGAACTTCCTGGTTTTATTAGCAAAATAGATTTAGGAGTACCTCAAGAATCACCTTGGGAAATAGCCATACCAGCTACAGATAATGGAGGTATTAATGATGATGGCATTTTTTCTGATTCTTCAGTAAAAGAAATGCCTCATATTGTTAAAGTAAGCATGGACTTTACACCCATACATAAATTTAGACCAGAATTACAAGATAATAGCTATACTGAAAATTTTGGTGAAGTTTCTTCCTATGGCCCACAACGATATATTCAATTAGAAAATGGATTAGGGGATAATTATCAAGTAATTTCTCTTGCAGATGCTCAAACACCACCAAATGAACCTGCGGAACAATTTAATTTATAAATGAATAGATACTCAAACATACCTGTTATTAAATCACTAAATGGTAAACAAATGTACCAAACAGTACGTTATCCTGAAATCCCAAGACTAGATAGTGATATTTATGTTCTTACTACTATTGGAGATAGATATGATACTTTAGCCCAACAATATTATGGGGATTCCTCATTATGGTGGATTATAGCTAATGCTAATGGAAAACTAAATAAAGGAACTTTAACTCCTTCTATAGGATCACAAATTAGAATTCCTAACAATCCTACCCCTACTTTAGCAGAATATAATGTTTTAAATCCACAAACTACTACTACAAATAATGATGTAGAAGGAAGTAATGAATATTAAAAATAAAAAGTTATGGGAAATTTATTAGGACAACCCTTTGATAAATTTGTAAATGAACAAATTAGAACAAGGCAACGTATTCATGGTGATTCTGAAAGATCAACTCAGGATATACAATATTTAAATTCACGTAATGCTTGGATAAAATTAGCTTCTTCATGTCTTTTAAATAAAAAAAGATTAGCTATGTTTAAAGGTAACCCTTTAATTTCTTCAATTCCAGGAGGTGCAACAGCTCAAAACAATGTTTTATTTAGTGGTTTATCGGATTCAAATAATATACCTAGAGAAGGAATAACAGGTCCAAATAGAGCTTATGGTGTTGGAGGAACTGACCAATTTGGATACTCTCCTATGCCTGGAATAATAGACATGAACTTTAAATGTTTAAATAGAGGTTCTATTAAAAAAGCCACACTTACTATTAAAGCTCATAATCGAAATCAATTTGATATGATTGATGTATTGTATATGAGATTAGGTTATTCTGTAATGTTAGAATGGGGTTATGATAAGTATATGGATAATAGTAGAAATCTTGTACAAGCTGGCCCATCAGTAATAGATGAATGGTTCTTTAAAACAAAAACTAAAAATTATAGAGATGCTATTGTAAAAATTCAAGAAAAAAGAAAACAAACACAGGGAAATTATGATGCTGCTTTTGGAGTTATATCTAATTTTTCATGGAGTTTTGCATCTGATGGAACTTATGACATTAAATTAGAAATTATAAGTATGGGAGATATAATAGAATCTCTTAGAATGAATTTACCTTCTACTATATTAGATACAAAAGATGTAAATGTTAATAAATTAAAAGGTTTTGCAACTTTATTAGAAAAAAATGGGGGGGATGATGTTTCAAAAAGTGATTTTTATGGAAATCTATACCCAGGTTTAAGGGAAGCAATTGAAAATTGGTGGAATGGAGTCCAAAATGGAACTTATAAATGGAATAACAAAGAAATGACTCCACCTGCAATTAATGCTGGGAGTTCTTTTACAAGAAATTGGACTGGAAGAAAAGGAGTTGATAGTGATGACCCCTTAACATCAGATTTTAGGTCATATGGTTCTAGCTGGATATATGAAAGTGATAATAATCCTGAATCAGGAACTTCAGGTTCTTTACCTGTACTATATAACACTGATGGAACTATATATACTAACCCAGATATTTCTAAAATAGATCCGGGATTTACATTTGATGATCAAAAATTAGCAGCAACTTGGAATGGAATATATAAAGCATTTAGTGCTGGGAAACGAAGAGCAAATGCACAAGCTGGAAATTCTAAAACTACTACTCAAAATATAATAGATTCTCCTTTTGGAGATGATTTTGTAGTAAACATGAAAAAATTACTATTATCGAATGGATATCAACAAGAACCTGTATTTGATGAAAATGGAATTGGTACTCAAGATGTATATGTAACAAAATCTAAACTTCCATATATGGATAAAGGAACATTAGCTACTGCTGATGTTTATTATGAAGTAGAAGAAAACGATAACAAAGCAGGTCAACATTATGAAAATAACTTTAGGGAAGTTTGGACTAAAACCTTTAAAGATTTATCAACTAAAAGTATAAGTTCAACATGGAGATTATTATTAAATAATCAAATTGGGGATAATAATTATAGTAGAGTTATAGGGATAACTTTAGAATCAATTTACCAATCAGTATATGATGAATTTGTAAATAGAAAAATAGCTGATGCTTTTCCGGGGGGGAAAGAAGAAGAAGCTAAAGCTGAAGAATTTGAAAAAAAAACAGAGGATGGTGGAGAATTAAGTGAAGCTGAAGAAAGAGAAAAAGAATTAAATGAACAAAAGTTACAAAGAAAAACTAAAGATTACGTTACTAAAAATAGAAATAGAATATATAGATACTTTTATGATATAAGACAAAAATATGAAAGCAACAGTGGGACTTCTTTAAATATTTTTGGGGGAAGTATTAGTGGAGTTAGTGGAGCTATAGGGCATTCTTACGATTTACATTCAATTGTAAAATTAGATATAGAACCTTTAGATAATCAATGGTATATAAAACTAGGTGATTTTTTAACTTTTTTAAATAACAAAGTAATCCCGCACATTGATAATAATAATGTAAAAGAACCAATTATCAGTATTGATAATGATATGGGAACTAACATTTGTTATATAATGGATAATGTTTATTCTTTAAATCCTAAAAAAATTATAGTAAGTAATCCTAATTTTATTATAGGTAAAAATAATAGTGGAGGTGATGTTGTAGCTCCTCTTTTTAAAAAACTACCTAGTTTTATAAAAGTTGAAAAAGAATTAAAATGGGGTAAAATAATGAACATATATTTTAATTTTAACAGATTAGAAGAAATATTTGACTCTACTATAGCTAATGAAGATGTAAGTTTATATAATTGTTTAAAACTTATGTGTGATGATATAAATGAGTCACTAGGGGGTATTAATAATTTAGAACCTATAGTTGATGAATCAAATAAAGTAAAATTTATAGACCAATCACCAATTCCAAATCTATCACAAATAGCAGTAAAGCTAGGATTAACTAAATTTGGAGATGATTATAAAAAAAACGAAGTTAGATTTGAAGTTTATGGTATAAATCAAAATAAATCTAAAGAAGAATCTAATTTTGTACGTGATATAGGGCTTACTACTCAAATTAGTAAAAATTATGCCACTATGATTACAATAGGAGCAACAGCTAATGGATCAGTACCAGGTACAGAGGCAACAGCTTTTTCAAGGTGGAATGTTGGGATTCAAGATAGATTTAAAAAAGCATTAGTAGATGCTGAAGAAAAAGAAACTCCGGTAGCTCCTATATCTTCATCAGTTGGCATTCAACAACAAGATGCATATGCTGAATTACTTGCTTCTAGAGATGATGTTTTTCAAAGATATGGCTTTAATAATACTAATGATGAATTAAAAACTGTAAACGATGATTTTATAAAATTTAATATTTCCACAGTTTCTGATTTTTATTCTTTAATGCAAGCTCAAAATTCATTTGAAAAAGATGAAAATGGAGATCCTAAAAATGACATAGAAAGTTCAGTAGGTTTTTTACCCTTTAATTTAAAATTAACAATGGATGGTATAAGTGGGATCCAAATATACAATAGGATTAAAATTCAACAATCTTTTTTACCATCTAACTACCCAGACACTTTAGAATTTATTGTAACTCAAGTTAATCATAAATTAAGTGGTAATGATTGGGTAACGGATTTAGAAACAACTGCAACATCAAAAAGTGTAATGACTAAATAATATATTATGGGGAATACAATAAAAACATCAAAATATTTAACAAAAGTAAAACCTGTACCTGCAATTGGTTCTGGTGGTACTTCTGTAGGGAATCATAAACCCCCAGATGGTACAGGAAGTAGAGTTTCAGATGCAGAACTACAACAAGCTGTACTAAAACTTAAAGTAATAAGATATTTAGATGATGGTCTTCAAACTTTAGGTAAAATGCAAATACTTAATGCTAATGGTACAATATCATTTGAAATGACAACAGCAGAACTACCTTATAGAGGAAATGCTAACAGTATTAGTTGTATTCCTCCTGGTAAATTTTTAGTTAGAAGTTATAATTCTGCAAAATATGGAGATTGTTTTTGGATATATGCTAATGAAGCAGGTGCATGGGAACCTAACGCTATATTTGGAAATGGGTTTAAAAGACAAGCTGTATTAATACATAGAGCTCCGGCTTCTACTTGGTTAATGGGTTGTATTGGTCCTGGATTTAAATTTGACCAGGCTAATTTAAAAGGAAGAACTAAATTTAATGCTAAATACTCCCCAGACTGGAAAGCAGGATCTGCTAAAGGAAATCCTTACGGAACAGGAGAAAAATCTATGAAAGGTATAAGTACATTAGCCCAAGTTCCTGGTTTATGGTCTATGGCTGATGTTGCTAAAAATTCTTTTTATATGACTATAGAAAATATGACATCTAAGGGATTATCAATGGACATCAATACTACACCAATTTACACAGAACCAAATTCAGCAGCTAAATTTATGAATATAAAAACTGGAGAACCTTTAATATTTATGGGTGGATCAGGAGAAAACCCATCATCAACAAATACTTAAAATGTCATTCTATTATCCTAAATCACAAGTTAAAACTAATCTCTATACTAATGGGGGAGAACTTATGGTGGAGGCTACTAAATTAGATTATGTAGGGTATTATTATGAAGTATCAACTGGAAAAAAATATGTAGGGAAAGTACCAAATAATAGAAGTTCTATTTTATTAATAGATTTTACCCCAATAGATCAACAAGAATTAACTATAGATGAATTAGGTGAAGCTATTATATTTAAACCTAATTATGATTCTGATGATTCTAGTTTATCTCCTAATAGTTTAATAATAAATGATACTTATCAAAATTTAACATTTACTAAAAATTTAACTAAAGATAGATTTTTACCTATACCCTATTATTCTATTCCTACAAAAGAAGAAGTAACTGTAGGTTCATATTTTAGATATTTTGCTAAAAGAAATAATGAATATACTTACATCGAAATTTCTAAAGAAACTTATAAAAAATTTAAAGGTGAAGATCCAACTGTAGCCTTTGAATTATATGATTGCCTTGAAGTAGTTTGGATATTAGGTCCTAAAACCTTTAATAATAGGATAACCGTTATTGAAGTTCAAAAAGATAATAAATGGTTTGGTTTTGTAAATTATTTTCAAGGTGATTTTAGCTCTCCTAGTAACGAAATAGTTAATCAACCAATTACTTCTTTACCTTCAAATATTTCAAATACAAATTTAACTTCACCAAATATGACAACAACCCCAACTACATCTCCAAGTAGTGGAGGAGGAGGTGGATATTAGAAATATTATTCGTATATTTAGTTATTGTTTTGGCTAATTGAAAATACAGACCAACTAAAAGGTTTTTACAATAAAGGTTACAAAGAAGCTTATATAGAAGTTATACCATATTCTTATAAAACGCATCCTGTAACTAATAAAGTATCCTTAATATATGTACATCCTATAGATGCACATAAGGGCTATATTATATCTATTAGTCATAGCGAATCTATGCCATTAAACAGCAAGTATATTGCTGAATTAATTAATGGATATGATAAATTATACGTTTGGGGTAAGAAGGAATTCTTACATTATTTTGTGCATAAAAATATAATAGATGTTTCTCTAGCATCCCCAGAATATGAGATGGAAACTACTAAAGCTCACCAAATATTATCACAAAGAGCTAAAGATAAGTTGGATATTAACAGAATAGTTCCTATCGTTAAACATTACGAAACGTGTGAAAAAAATTATAATAATTTAAAACAACATTTTAATGCATCAGTTAACGAATTTTACAATAGCAGAGTACCATTGGTATTCAACTCCATCGAAAGGAATGGTTTACGAGTTCAAAGAGAACTCTTTAAAGAACACTTCAACCAAGATTGGGGAGATAGAGTCTACACA
>VMHT01100108.1_pt1 | contig 11685 bp, 10 predicted proteins | sample 4693611 | NCBI WGS metagenome assembly VMHT01 (sample SAMN12280063, study PRJNA550983) | marine metagenome | isolation source: seawater sampled from same location over 5 years 0.02-0.2 micron viral filtrate | place: USA: collected off the coast of southern California halfway between the port... ...
TTATAAAGAAATAATTAAAAATTATTATTCTGGTAAATATGATGAGGTCTTACCAAATGCAAAATACGATAGTGCTGGTAAAAATGTAGGGCAACGAAGAGAATATACTTTTAACACAGATACTTCAGAGGGTATGTATAACTTACATGAAGCTATGCAAGGAACTTATGGTTCAAGAATGAGATATCTTGCAAATCAACAAATATATAGTCAATCACTTGCTAAAAAAGGTTTTGATGATGTTAGTTATTATGGCTCAAGTAAAAGTATTACTGATCCAGATTTTTTCTCTGCGGTGCCAAAAACTGCTGTATCTGATGAACCACCTAAAGACGATGACGATAGAGAACCAAATATTTCATCTAAAGGTAGCAGTAATAAAAAAATTTTAGCAAGTCAAAATCAAGCAAGTTCAGGTAGTGTAACACAACAAGCTGCTAATCAACAAGCAGCAATTTCTGCAGGAGTATCTAAAGAAGTTGCACAAAATATATCTGGATCACAAATGAAAGCAGGTTCAGATGTAGGAGCAGGTGTAGGAGGCAGTAATATAACTGGTCCTATGAATAAAGGTGGCTTAATGATGGCTACTTCAAAGAAAAAGAAAAGAAGTAGACCTAGAAAGTCTGGACTCGCAGGTAAACAATAAGGCTACCCAGTTACGGCTGGCCCCAACATAAGGAGAATAAAATGCCTGAACTAGCAGAAGTAGAAACTCAAAAGACTGCAGGATTTGTAGATAGGGGATATAACTATACACGAAAACAGCAGCGTTTAGAAGAGGACGAAAAGGAGATTAAACGTCTTGAAGCAGAAAACCGTGGTGAATCTGAACAGCAAGAAGAAGAAACTACCGAAACGCAAGAGGCCGATACAGAAGTTAAAGAAGAAACGTTATCTGCAGAAGAAAGAAGTTTTAAAAAACGCTATGGTGATTTAAGGCGTCATATTCAAAAGAAAGAAAAAGAGTGGGAAGAAAAGTTTGAAGCTCTCCAAAAACAATCTAAAAGACAAGGTATAGTACCACCTAAATCTGATGATGATATAGAAGAATGGGCAAAAGAACATCCTGATGTAGCTGGCATAGTAGAAACTATCGCTGCACAAAAAGCACAAGAAATGTTTTCTAAAGCTGAGATACGTCTACAGGAGCTAGATGAAGCACAGGCAGAACTTACGAGAACAAAAGCAGAGAATGAAATTAGAAAGTCTCATGAGGATTTTGATCAACTAAGACAATCAGATGACTTTCATACTTGGGCAGATGAACAACCTAAGTGGGTTAGGGATGCCTTATATGAAAACTCTGATGACCCTGCTTCAGTGGTACGTGTTATTGATTTGTATAAAGTTGATAAAGGTATTACAAACAATGACAGAAAAACAAAAAGAAAAGCAGCAGCCTCTACTGTAACTAAACGTAGTAAAACACAAGTAGATGTAGAGGACGCAAACAATGTAATTACAGAGTCTGAGGTTTCACGTATGACAGCCGAAGAGTTTGAAGAAAGATCAGACGAAATTAACAAAGCAATACGCTCTGGTAAATTCGTTTATGATATATCTGGCAAAGCTAGATAATTGTTGACAAATATAAAATCAACAGTATAACTAGGGGTATATGTACAAAAGCCTCTTTTGACCACCTTTTGTACAAACCTTTATTCCAAAAGTCTAATTTGATAAGAACTACCTGTTCAAGTATAGGCCCAGATATTATTTGGTAGGCCAACTAAATATTCCTGCACCCTAGAAAATGTAACAGCCTCTTGTAAACGTTAGCTTTGTAACCCGAAGCCAATTATAAGGAGGATTTATTATGGCTTTTCAAACAGCAGCGGGTTACGGTAATTTACCAAATGGTAATTTTAGTCCCGTAATCTACTCCAAGAAGGTACAGCTTGCTTTCCGTAAAGCTGCTACCGTAGGTGATATTACGAACTCTGATTATTTTGGGGAGATTGCTGCCCAAGGTGATACAGTCCGTATTATCAAAGAACCCGAAATTTCGGTGAAAGAGTATGCTCGTGGCACCACCGTCACAGCACAAGATTTGGATGATGAAGACTTCCAACTTGTTATCGATAAAAGCAACTACTATGCTTTTAAAATGGATGACATTGAGGAAGCTCACAGCCACATCAATTTTCTACAGCTTGCTACGGATCGTGCAGCGTATCGTTTAGCTGATCAATATGACCAAGAAGTTCTTGGCTACATGTCAGGTTTTAAACAGTCTGCGCTACATGCAAAAGCAGATACAGCTAATACTACCGTAAATGGTACAAAGGCTGTAACAACTGCAGGATCAGACGAATTGCTTTCTAGCATGAAACTGATCAAGAGCTCATTTGGCAACATTACAACAGCATCTGCTGGTGATCACTCGATTCCAGTAACTGCGCGTATGCCAGGTGCTACCTCTCTACCAACTGCAACTGTTTCACCTGCAATGATTGTTGCTCGTATGAAACGTCTGCTTGATCAACAACAAGTTGACACTAATGGTCGCTGGCTCGTAATTGATCCAGTATTCATGGAGATTCTATCTGATGAAGATAGCCGTTTCATGAATGGAGACTATGGTGAATCTGGTGGACTTCGTAATGGTCTTGTAATCAACAACTTTCACGGTTTCCGTTTGTACTCGTCCTCAAACCTACCAGCACTAGGCACAGGGCCAGGTACATCAGGAACAGCAAACCAAAACACAAATTTTGGTGTGATTGTTGCTGGACATGATTCTGCTGTTGCAACTGCAGAGCAAATCAGCAAGACTGAAACATATCGTGACCCTGACAGCTTTGCTGACATTGTTCGTGGTATGCATCTATATGGCAGAAAGATTCTTCGTCCAGAAGCAATTGTAACTGCCAAGTATAACGCAGCGTAAGGGAGGACATAGACATGGCTACTTTTGACTTAACCTCTAAAGCAACTGTTGGTGTTGATTCCAATTCTGTTGCTGTACCACCCTCACGTTTCCAAGGTTTTGGGATGTACATGCGTGAAGCAGTCCTTGACATTGAAAAAATGGTTGAGGATGGATACTCTTGTACTAACGGGGATGTTTTTCAAGTTTTGGAAATCCCTGCTAATACGATGGTGCTTTTTGCAGGTGCTCAAATCCTAAAATCTTTTAACGGTAGTTCACCTACTGTAGATATTGACTTTGCAGAAGGTGATGATATTGTTGATGGGGCAGATGTTACTGCTACTGCTGGGACATTCCTAGCAAGTGGTAGTAATGGTGCTGCAATGACAACATCAGGCACTATTACTTTTACACAACACGTAACTACAACAGACACTATTGATGTGGTATTGGCTGCATCTAGTGCTGATGTTACAGAAGGTAAACTTCGCGTAATGGCTTGTTGCATTGAAACAGGTATTCGCGGTGGTGTAGAAGCTACTGAAGTGGATCGTGATTTACTTGCATAAAAACTTTAGGGGCTGACTTAGGTTGGCCCCTTTAGCTTATCTTAGGGAAACAAAATGGCACTGACTTTTTTAACACTAACTAATGATGTTATAACTAGGATGAATGAAGTAGTGCTTACTTCTAGTAATTTTTCTGCATCTAGAGGTATACAGACACAATGTAAAAATGCAGTAAATGATGCTATTAGATATATCAATCAAAGAGAGTTTGGGTATTCTTTTAATCATGCCTCTAACAGTTCTACACTTACCCCAGGAGTGGCTAGATATTCTTTACCTACAAGCACAAAGTCTTTAGACTACAGTACAGCTAGAATAAAAAAAGATACATCTCTTAGCGTAACGGGAACTAACCTTACTAACTTAAATTACTATGAATACATTGATAACGACTATGCTAATGAAGAGGATGATGTCGCAAGTACAACTCTTAATGGTTCTCACTCAGATTCTGTTACTACCCTAACTCTTACATCTACTACAGGATTTGATGCTACAGGTTTAGTTTATATTGGTGGAGAACAAGTTACATACACAGGTATTACAGGAAATGATATAACAGGTTGTACAAGAGGAGCTAATAGTACAACTGCTGCTGCACATGATAGTGGTGTAACAGTTACACAATTTGAAGGAGGAGGTGTACCAAGACAGATTATTAGAAGTCCTGATAATAACTATATTCTTTACCCATATCCTGATAAACAATATACTTTAGCATTTGACTACTATACATTCCCTTCTGATTTATCTGCACATGGAGATACAACTACTATTCCAGATAGGTTTAAGCCAGTGATAGTGGATGGAGCGACAGCTTATGTGTACTTATACAGAGGAGAACAAAATCACTATCAACTAAATTTTCAAAGATTTGAGCAAGGAATAAAAAATATGCAAAGTCTACTTATCAATAAGTATGACTATGTGAGGTCTTCTATGATAACTAGGCCAGGAACTTCTGTCAACTTTACTAGTGGAGTTATTTCTTAATGGCAGATACCTCTCAAGTATTACCTGCAGCATTTAACTGTGAGGGTGGGCTTGTTTTAAATAGGTCCACTTTTCTTATGCAGCCAGGTGAAGCTCTTGTATTAGAAAACTTTGAGCCTGACGTTGAGGGTGGGTATAGAAGAATAAATGGATTCCGTAAATTTGTTTATCCTATAGTTCCTCAAACTTCTGCTTCTAGTGAGAAAGTATTAATGGTTGCTAACTTTGCTAATAAAGTATTAGCAGCTAGAGGAGAAAAGATATTTTCTGCTGCATCTACAGAATTAGTTATTAGTATATCATCTACAACAAGTATGACAGGTTCTGGTACGATTAGTGTTGATTCTACAGCAGGTTTTGCATCTAGTGGCACTGTTCAAATAAACGATGAAAAATTTACTTATACAGGGGTTACAAGCACATCTTTTACGGGTGTAACAAGGGCAGCATCTAGTACCACTGCAGCTACGCATATTTTTGATTCTACTATTTCTCCTGCGTCTTGGACAGAAATAGATTCAGGCAGAACTAGTGCTAGTAAATATTCTTTTGAAAGATATAATTTTGATGGTAATGATAAGATAATATTTGTAGATAGTGTCAATGCTCCAGTAATATTTAATACCTCTTTAAGTGCAACTGATGTAAGTGATAGTTCTGTGGCTGGTTCAAAATTTATTGCTGCATTTAGAAATCATATGTGTTACGCTGGCAAATCTTCAACCCCACAAACAGTAGTAATTAGCGAACCTTTTAATGAAGATGGTTTTAATACTGGATCAGGTGCAATTAGTATTAATGTAGATGATACTATTGTAGGGCTAAAAGTATTCCGTAGTAATTTATTTGTGTTTTGTGAAAATAGAATTTTTAAAATAACAGGCTCAAGTTCTTCTAATTTTGTTGTAGAACCTGTTACTAGAAATATTGGTTGTGTTAATGGAGATACAATACAGGAATTTGCAGGTGACTTAATCTTTCTTGGTCCTGATGGTTTAAGAACTGTTGCAGGTACAGCTAGAATTGGTGACGTTGAACTTGGCACTATTTCTAAAAATGTGCAGTCTTTATTTGATGAAAACATAAAAGACTCTTCACTTTTTGAAAGCGTTGTTATACCTGATAAAACACAATATAGAATATTTTTTACTAAGGATACTGTTTCTGATGGCTTGACAAGAGGTGTTATTTGTGTTATGCGTGGAGACAGATTTGAGTTTTCAGAAACTCTTGGTATAAGACCCTCTGCTACAGATACTTTTGTTGAAACAGGAAATGTTATAGTTTTGCATGGATCTTTTGATGGGTTTGTACATAGACAAGAAAAAGGTAATACCTTTAATGAAACGGTTATATTTGGTAGATATAGAAGTCCTGACCTAAGTTTTGGAGATTCTGGTATAAGAAAGCATATGCAAAGAGTTATTCTTAATTTTAAACCAGAAGCAGCTATTGACGCTGATTTATTTTTAAGGTATGATAACGAAGCTGTTGATTCAGCAAGACCTACTGCATATGCATTAGACACATCTAAAGTTGCTGCACAATATGGTTCTGCTACATATAGCACATCTTCCTCTGCAACACAATTTGTTTACGGTGGTAGTACACAACCTCTAGTAAGACAGTCTGTGGAAGGATCAGGATTTACTGTTGCATTAAAAGTTGATGATGGTGGAGAAACAGCACCATATTCACTAAAAGGATTTCAATTAGAATATCAATTAGGAGCTAGACGTTAATGGGAGCTACATATACAAGACAGTCCACATACACAGATGGTGATATTATTCAAGCATCTGATACTAATAATGAGTTTGATCAGCTTCTTGCTGCTTTTGCTTCTGGTACAGGACACACTCATGATGGGACTACTGGTGAAGGTGGGCCTATAACAAAACTTTTAGGTACATCTATTACAGTAGGAGATGGAACAGCAGGGACAGATATTACTGTTACTTTTGATGGTGAGAGTAATGATGGCACATTAAAGTGGATGGAAGATGAGGACTACTTTGAGTTTTCTGATGATATACTTGTGGCATCTACAGAAAAAGTACAGTTTCGTGATACAGCTATTTTTATTAACTCTAGCACAGATGGACAGCTTGACATTGATGCAGATACAGAGATAGAAATTACTGCACCTACTGTAGACATTAACGCATCTACTGCAGTTACAGTTAGCAACGATCTTAAATTAGACAGTGATGCTGCCGTATTAGGATTTGGTGCTGACAACGATGTGACACTTACACACGTAGCTGATACAGGGCTACTGTTAAATAGCACTATGGCTTTACAGTTTAACGATGCATCACAGTTTATTAATGCACCCAGCGCTACTGTATTAGACATCAATGCTACAGATGAGATTGAACTTAATGCAACACTGATAGATGTAAATGGTAATTTAGATGTATCGGGTACATTTACTGTTGCAGGTTCTCTTATCAATGGCAGCACAGACATTACACTAGACTCTTCTGGTGACATTATACTAGATGCAGATGGTGGAGATGTATTTGTAAAAGACGCAGGGACAACGTATGGTTCTCTTACAAATAGTTCTGGCAATCTTGTTATTAAGTCAGGTACGACAACAGCATTAACATTTAGTGGTGCTAATGCTACTCTAGCAGGAGATCTTACTATTGGTGGTGATGATCTTACTATGGCTACTAATACATCTGGTCACTTGTTGATTGCAGATGGTACAAACTTTAATCCTACTGCTGTAGGTGATTTAACAGAGATAAGCACGGTAGCAAACGATGACGTATTCTTAGCTGTTGACACAACTGATGGTGCACTTAAAAAAATTACACGTAGTACCATAGTTTCTGGTCTTGCTGTATCTGGTGCTGCTATATCAAACGTAGTAGAAGATACCACACCACAACTAGGTGGCAATCTAGATATGAATGGTCAAGATATTATTACCACATCAAATGCTGATATTGATTTAGCCCCTAATGGCACAGGTAAAGTTGTAGTTAAGGGTAATACTAATCCTGGTACTGTTGTATTTAATTGTGAATCTAACTCTCACGGTCAAACAGTTAAATCACAACCACACTCAGCTTCTGTTACAAACGTTTTAACTTTACCTCCAGGTGGTGATCAAGAGATTGTAGGAACTACAGCTACACAAACACTTACAAATAAAACTATGGGTGCTACTAGTTTTGGTGATAACAATATTACTAACGTAGGTGATATTGCTCTTGACTCAATTAGTGCAGATGGAACAGACATTAATATAGCAGTGTCAGATAACTCAGCAACTGCATTTACAATTAAACAAGGCTCAGATAATTATTTTGTAGTTGACACAGGCAACAGCAGTGAGTCGATAGCTATTGGAACAGGTATATCTGGTACAGCTATTACGATAGGACATAGCACATCAGAAGTAACCATAGCAGATAACTTAACGGTATCAGGTAACTTAACTGTTAGTGGTACGCAAACTGTAGTTGATACAGTTACTATGAATGCACAGAATGCTATTGTATTTGAAGGTGCAACAGCAGATGCACACGAGACTACGCTTACTATTGTTGATCCTACAGCAGACCGTACTATTAATCTACCTAATCAAAGTGGTACAATACCTGTACTAGCTGCAGCAAGTAACACTGCAGTTACATCTACACCAGATGAATTAAACGTATTAGATGGTATTACAGCAGTTGTAGGTGAGTTAAATGCACTAGACTTGGGTTCTACTGCAGTAGGCACTGCTATTGCTTCTAAGGCTATGGTGCTCGACTCAAACAAAGACTATACAGGGGTACGTAACTTTACATTAAGTGGTGAGCTTGATGCAGGTTCTTTAGATGTGTCAGGAGATGTAGATGTTGATGGTACACTAGAAACTGATGCTCTTAGTATAAATGGTACAACAGTTACTGCTACTGCTGCAGAACTAAATCTACTAGACGGTGGTACTTCTGTTGGTAGTTCAATAACAGTAGCAGATGCTGATGGGTTTGTAGTTAATGATGGTGGAACAATGAAAACTATTCCTGCCTCAGATGTAAAAACTTACGCTGCTGGTAGTGCTGCCACTAAGGGCTTTGCTATTGCTATGGCGATAGTGTTTGGATAAAAAGGAAAAGGTAAATGGCAACTCCAAATATAATTAATGTAGCAACTATTACACCTAAAGTAGCGGTTGGTGCGATTACTACAAGTAGGGCAGATATTGTAGATGTCCCTGCAGAGAACTGTGCTAAGATTAACTCACTTATCATAGCAAACATAGATGGCACTAATGCTGCTGATGTTACAGTAGAGGTAAGTGTAGACAACGGATCAAACTATGTAAAGATTGCTAGTACGGTATCTGTACCTGCTGATGCCTCACTGGTTGTTGTAGGTAAAGATAATGGTTTTTATTTAGATGAGACAGACTTGCTTGCAGTTACAGCCTCTGCAAACAGTGACTTGACATACTTAGTAAGTTACGAACTTCTAGTAGACTAAAGGTAATTAGTAATGGTCAGAAGAAACGCTGGTTTTATTGGCACTGATGGGATAAATGCACCTGATGCACCTAGTGTAGATTCTGTTACTCTCAGTGATCATGGACAGGTTAGTGTGGCATTTACTGCACCCACTGATACAGGTACATCTGCTATCACAGGATTTGTTGCAACAACTAATGATGGTATTGGAGCTACAGGTAGTTCATCACCCATAATTATTACTGGTTTAACTAACGGCACGTCTTACACAGCTAGAGTTTATGCCACTAACGCTTTTGGTACATCTGCTGCTAGTGTTGCTAGTGCTAGTTTTACTCCTGTTGCTGATAGCACTCGTCTGCTTAGATTTGGTGGTAGGTTAAATACTTCAGGAAATGACATAGTAGATATTAGATTTGTTACTATTGAAACATTAGGTAATGAAGCAGATTTTGGAGATTTAACTGTTGGTAGATCGCATTTTGGAGCTTGTAGTAATGCAACTAGATCCGTAGCAGGGGGAGGTTATGACGGTTCTAGTCAAAGCAATGTAATGGATTATGTAAATCCAACCTCCGCAGGGAACGCTACGGATTTTGGTAATTTAGCTTCAGCAAGAAGTTATACGGCAGGTTTAGCAAATGATACCAGAGGAGTATTTGCAGGGGGTGGAGGCCCATTAAATACAATAGAATATATAACTATAGGTTCTACTGGAAATACTACAGACTTCGGAGACTTAACCGTTGGTAGAGAAATTATGAACGCAGGGGCTAGTAGTTCAACAAGAGGTATGTTTTTTGGAGGTAATACCTAATGGGTGTTCAAAATACAGTTGATTATATAACTATCGGCTCTACTGGCAATGCAACTGATTTTGGAGATTTAACTGCATCAAAAACAGGAACGGCGTCATGTGCAAGTACAACTAGAGCTTTAGTTGGGGGTGGTTATACTGGTTCAGCAGAGGTCAATGTAATAGAATATTTTACTATAGCAAGTACAGGTAATGGCACAGACTTTGGTGATTTACGTTCGGCTCATAGTGACACGTATGCAGGTTCAACTAAAACTAGGGCATTGTTTCAAGCTGATGCTGAATTGAATTATGTTACTATCGCTTCTTTAGGTAATGCTTCTGATTTTGGTGATGTTGAAGATGGAACTAAAAGTGCAGGTACTTCTAATGGTCACGGAGGGTTGTCCTAATGCCCAACTATAATGGTGTGTGGAGTATTACAACTCAGTATCAGAACGCTAGTGATTGGCCTAAACCTCCCGTTAGAGGAGTATTTGCTGGGGGCATCTCAACTACAGACGTGATGGATTTCATTAACATACGGTCTGCAGGTAATGCGGTTGATTTTGGGAATTTACTTTCTGCTAAATTTGGTTTAGCGGGAGGCATAGCAAGTTCAACAAGAGGTGTATTTGCTATGGGACATGGATACTCTAATGTTATTCAGTTTATTACTATCGCAACTACTGGTGATGCTCAAGATTTTGGTGACTTATCAAGTGCAAGATATAATGGTGCGGGGGCCTCTAATTCAACCAGAGGTCTTGTTTTCGGTGGAGAAGAGAGTAATAGCTCTAAAAGTAATATTATAGAATATATTACTATTGCCTCTGCAAGTAATGCTATAGACTTTGGTGACTTAACAGTTGCTCGACAAGACCTTGCGGCCTCTGGTAATTCCACAAGAAGTTTTGCTGCAGGTGGTCTTGATAGTGGTAGGTCAAATGTTATAGACTATGTTACTATAGCCTCTACAGGCAATGCTATAGACTTTGGAGATTTGTCTGATGGTACAAATGGTTCTGCTGCTGCAGGGTCAGCAACTAGAGGTTTAATCGCATTAGGCGCACCTAGTGGAACTGCTGCTAATACTGTAGAACATATTGTTATAAGCACCACAGCTAATTCAACAGATTTTGGGGATTTGTCGGTGGTAAGATCAGAAGTAGGAATGACCTCTGATGGAATTACTGCCGTTTGTGGGGGCGGCTCTGGCACAAGTGATGTTATAGATAGTGCAACCATTGCAAGCACTGGAAGTTTTTCAGACTTTGGTGATCTTACTGTATCAAGAAGATTTTTAACAGCCCTCTCAAATGGTCACGGAGGACTAGCATAATGTCACAAACTAGATTCTTCAAAAGTGTGATAACACCTACACTAGTTCAACCTACTGAGGCGTTTCAAGACTCAGTGGCATCTGGTGTGTGGTCACTACAAGATCAAGCAAGGGCTAGACGTGGTGGTTTATGGCCCACTGCGGGTAATATAAATCTCGATGTGTTTGTAGAGAATGTGTTCGACACACAACTATGGGATGGAACAGGTGCAAATCAGACCATTACTAATGGACTTGACTTTAGTAATGATGGCGGCTTGCTTTGGATAAAGGCGAGAACATCTGACCCTAACGAGCAAGATCATCAATTACTAGATACTGAACAAGGTGCGTTTCGTTATGTTTTAGAGAGTAACACAGCTAATACTCCTTTTGATTTTGGAGCAAGTATGATTACTCCAAATACAGATGGTTATACTTTAAGTTCAGCAAGTCGTATTAATCAAAACACTTATCCGTATGTGGGTTGGGGTTTTAAAAAAGCCAGTAAGTTTTTTGACATAGTTACTTATACGGGGAATGGCACTGCGGGACGTACTGTAAGTCATAATCTTGGTGCAGTGCCGGGTATGATTATTTTAAAAAACATTAGTAGTTCATCAGAGGGTTGGAGAGTTTATCATAGAGGTGCAAATGGA
>VMHT01009583.1_pt1 | contig 11684 bp, 20 predicted proteins | sample 4693611 | NCBI WGS metagenome assembly VMHT01 (sample SAMN12280063, study PRJNA550983) | marine metagenome | isolation source: seawater sampled from same location over 5 years 0.02-0.2 micron viral filtrate | place: USA: collected off the coast of southern California halfway between the port... ...
CCGAATGATTGAGCTATATCCATACCCTTACGATTAGGGTCTATACCAGCTTGTGCGGTAGTCTCAATACGTCCTTCTGAATCAAATAATACAGCTCTTGCTTCTACGAATGTTAAACCACCTACTTCTTTTATTTCGTCTGTTACCATTAATGTAAGACCTGATTGTTTAAGTAGAGGTTTGACAGCTTCGAGGATGTCTTCACAACTACGGTAGTTATACTTACCGAAGTTATTACGCTGGTTCTTTGGAGCTTTCAACTCTGTCTGAACCTTTAATACTTTCTCAAAAAATGTACTCATATATATATTGTTTTAATTATTACTGTGCAAACATACGAAATATAAATGACATATGCAAGCTTTTTCTTTATAATTTTTGATAAAACATTCCGTCTATCACAATTCCTTCTACAGAATCCGTATATACAATATAATAAGAGAAGTAATCTATATCATTATTCTGCTCTACTTTTATATATCCTGATACACCTAAGTTACTATCCTCTGTAACACAATAGAACCTGTCAGATATAAATACATCATCCTGTGTAATGTGCCAATTATCTATACCAAATGTGTAAATGATATTAGGATTCAAGTCAGATTTATACTGACCTATAATAGAAGAGTCGTACATACAACTTTCTTCTACAACAACCTCATCTACGCTACAACTGAGCATACTCATAGGTATAAAGGCTATTAATGCAATAAGCATTAGTTCGTTAAAGTATTTATTAGTTTTCTTCATAATATTGTTTTAATGTTAATCTTTCAAAATAATAGAGTTCTTCTAGCAGCTCATCTGGTAAGATGTTCTGCACAAATATCTCTGGGTTAAACATAAGCCAAATATATAGCTTATATAAATAATCGTTTCTCTCATTCATTGTTTCCAAAAACTTCGTTTCTAATTACTTGTTTATACTCCTCTGGAGAGTCTTTGTCGGTCAGCTCGAAGATAAATGTCTCCAACTGCATAATTGTCTTGTCATTGTCTGCTATTACACTCTGTAAAGCTTCAATCTGTGCGTTTTTAAATGTTATTAAGTCCTTCATTTTAAATCTATTTTCTTTTGTGCTAATTCGTTTACTGCTTGTTGTTTCCTCATTTGAATCTTATATCCTTCAAGCATAAGGTATAGTTCAGCAATTTTCTCGTCTCTACGTTGAATAGTAGCTCTAAGCATCATGTTTTGGTTATGTAGCTTAACTACTTTGTCTACAAACTCATCTAAGTATTCTTTATTCATCGTCTCCTAAGTTTATGAAGTCTGCGTGTTCTCCACAGTCTGAACATATGTCAAAGTGTGATGCAGGAGCAGAACAACAGTTAGATACAACTTCTATTTCACAACTTGGGTTTGCCCAAGCGTTCTCAATTATTTGTTTTACTTCTTCTGTCATAATTATCGTTTTAAATCTATATCTCTTACTATATCCCAATCTAATGTGGGGTGCATACCGTATTGTGATATAATCTCGTCACAAGTTTTGTCAACACCTTTTGATGCTGTGTTAACAAGGTATCTGTCTTCGTTTACTATTAATACTTCTAGTGCCATAATTTATTTATTTGATGCAAACATACGAAATATAAATGATATACGCAAGTTTTTTAACATTTATTTTATTAGTTTATCGTACATTAACTGAGTTATATCCTTAAACTCGTCTATAGTTTTATCTTTTACCATAGTTAATTCTGTATTCTCCTTCATTAAAGAGTTTGTGAATATTCCCATTTTAGATATACCAGTTACTAAAGCTTGTAGGTCTTTATTGTCTGGACGAGCCTTAGACCATTCCAAAGCTAACCCACCTACTTTCTGCAGCCATGCATTGTATTCTTGTTTTTCTTCTAAAGTCATTATGAGTAGTATTCTTCCATTACAGTATTTTCTACTTCGTCAAGTCCGATGTAGTCTGAAAATAGTTGTGTTAAGTCAACTCCGTCAACTTTAACCTCCTCTGCTTCAAAGTAAGCTGGAGAACCTTGTACAAAATGATTACTTTCTTCTCCTGAATCGTAGTAACCTGTTACTTCTAGTTTTAATCCTGCTAATTTAATTTCATGTGTTGATGTCATAATTATAGTGTTTTATTGTTATTGATGATGCAAACATACGAAAAATAATCCAATCTACCAAAAAAAAAGGCAGAAATTTCTTCCTACCTTCTTAAAACAAAACAAAATATGACACTATGCACCGTAGTAATTATCTGGTGTTTGCTTAAATTCCATTGGTTTCAATGTGTCTGTGTCAAAGTAAACAAACTCTTCTGCAACATGTATACGACTAACTCCTCTAACTATTAGTCCCCTTATAAGCCTAAACCTTTGCTTATGGTCTGTACATCTTACTCTAACACCTAAACCAACTCTATGTGAACTTTTACTTAATAATGGCAGCTTATCAGCTTCTTTTTTACATACATAAGCCATATCTATATAGAACCTCATTCTCTCTTCTCTGGATATATCATCTAAGATATAAACAGGTAATCTCTCCATGTAGTTCTTGCCAGACTTAACATTACACTTATCACACTTACAACCGAACTGACTCCAATATAAATTGTCAAGTCCTTCCGTATCATCCTTTAACGTATAGTCGAATGTGTATTCAATATTGTGATTTTTGACGTAATAACCCATCAATCAAATATAATAAAAATAAATGATTTAACCTGTAGAGTTATGATAAACTTATAAAGTTCATAAGTTATAAGTAAAAAAGCTTGCATATGTCAGAAATTTTTTGTAACTTCTTCTTTATATAAGTTATCTCAATAAAAGGATTTCAATAGAAATCTAAACATTTAGAGATACAGAGATAACGAAAACCAAACTTATAGCGAGGTGGTGCATATAACCGCCTCATTAAATGTATTAAGGGATAATATTGTCTTTTTTTTTTGTACCCCTTTACTATTAAAGAAGAGCCTTTCGGCTCGTTGTTTAGGGAAGATATATGAGTGTTATATCTTTTTGTATTTCTCTAAACCTCTTGAACCAAAATATGCAATATATATACCAAGTAATAATGACTTAAGTAAGTCAATCCATTCTGTAGGTACATCTATTTCAGAATCGTAGAAGTCTAAATATATAAGAGCAACTGTAGATACTGTAAGAAACACAAGAGATAAAGGCCTAACGTTCTTAGCTAACCAACTATCAGAGTTCATGTCAGACTCCCATCGTCTTGTAACCGACTCCATTTCCTCTATATCTAACCGCATTACTGTTAAAGCAAATTCTCTTTCCTCTGGTGTCATACCATTGTCTTTGTCTGCAATAACATTAATAGCTTCTTTTATGTTACCAGTAACTAAATTACCAACAACCTCAGCAGCCTTAGCAAAGTTAATCTTTCTTAAGAAGTTACCAACTTTAGTTCCTTCTCCTCCATTTTTTCTTAGTTTTGGGTTATCACTCATAACTACTTATTTTTTAAAACCTCAGCTAATTCTTTTTTAGCTATCTCAAAGGTTTCCATATTATCTTTAATATCCATTTGTGGTTTCATAAGTTCACAAGTACCATGACGTAAGTTAAATATATCATGTGATAGTTCGTGAAATATTAACCATCTTTTTTGTCCTTCATTACTTCTATTCCATACAGACTTAGATACATATACATTAACTTCTTTGTCTTTATCCATTCCTTCTGCATATCCTGCAAATCTAAAAGCATCTAAAAAAGGATTAAATGAAACTACAAACTTAGTTTGAAATTGCATACCTATTTTATTATCTTTAAGAAAGCTCATATACTCATGCACATAAGGCATAAGCTCTTCGTCAGCAACAAAGTTTTGACCTCTACACCCCTGTAATGCAAAAGCAAATAATGTTACATAAATAACTAATCTATATACAAATCGTCCTACCATTTTGCTTCGTACCCCCTTATATCATAATGAGTGAATGTTTGGTATGCACCAATACCACCCTGTTTTATAAAACCAGCTTCTATCATTCTGTCTAACGCAATTACAACTTGTTCTGGTCTTAAGCCTTTTATTACTATATCTGCTGCGTTTCCTTTTATATGCTGTGAAAATTGAGTTCCACCTATATCTTTATTGTGAGCTTCACATCTGTAAGCAGAGTTAATTCTTATTGGTCCACCAAGCATATCTCTAACTACCTGTAGATTATCAGCTAACTCTTTAATGTTATTTTCTACATGCTTAGGCATTTCACACCCACACTTACAGTCGAATTCACTTTTTGCGAAGTTTTTTGTCATCTTTCTTTTTCTTTTTAGATAAAGCTCTTATCCTTTTAGCTCTGTCTATTTTCCATTTTCTATCAGCTAAGTTAGCTATACCTTGAGCACATTGTATTAACGTCCAGACGATACCAACTATCATTACAGCTATTTGCACCTCGTCTTTTATAGATGTAAGAGATACACTATAAGCTGCTGCGTTAACAAAAAATGTAGACTTCCAATCCATGTTTTTATAACGCAATTTTATGCGTGCATTGTACTTTCTAGTTAGTTAATCTAATAGCTTCTTCTTCAGATAAAACGTAGTCGAAAACTCTTATATCGTGTACTTTACCTTCAAAGAAATTGGTAGATGCTGTTCTATTACTAAGGTTTAATCTATCTATTCCTGATGGTATAGTTGCACTTGTATCGCTACCTAATAAAGCACCATTTATAAAAAACTTATATTCATTCTCTTTAAAAGTGACCGCTATTTTATTTCTTTGGTCAAACGTTAAATTTAAAAAACTACTTACACCACCGCTTGAATATACTCTAACTTGTGTGCCATAACTTTGAAATATTAGTACAAGTTTGTTACTATCACTTCCATCGCTTAAGCCTATTGTAGTTTGGCTTCCGCTATCAAAGGGAGTTACATCTACAAAAAATGTTCCTTCAGATAAATCAGCGTCGTTTATCCAACTACCAGACCACCCTGTTGCGTAATCTTTTGTTCTTGTTACAGCAGAACCTTCTGTGTAAATCAAACTTGATGGGTAACTATTTACCAATTCAGTTTGACCACCCCAAGCTAAAAAATCTAATTCCTCATCACTTCCATTATTAATATGTAGACCTAAATAAGTATACTTTGGGCCTGAAGGTCGATAAGCTAAAAGATCTATTCTCTTCCATTCATTACCTATTTCGTGAGTTTTTGAGCCTTGAGTAGATTGACCATAAAAAGCTATAGTTTGAGTACTACCTGTATTACTCTTAACATATACTGAGGAGCGATAATATCCACCACCATTATCGTCTTGAGTGGGATTTGTATTATTTACAGATAATAAAGCATAACCTGAAGTACCTGAAGCCTGCAATCTTGTAGCTGTTATAGTTCCGTCAGGAGCTGCAGCAAAGTTACCTGTTTTTGTTATAGTCGAACCGCTAGTTGTTGTATCATTTAATTGTAATTGAGTATTATTTAAAGCATAGTTTTTACGCTCTGGTTCTAATAACAAACTAGGGCAGTTGCTACCTTCCCAGTCCTGTCTAGGTAACTCAGGAGATACTTGCTCTATAAGACCGTCTCTGTTTATTCTTGTAGCTTCAGATGTTCTTCTTACAAATAACTGCTGACTAATAGGGTGCGCAGCGTTAACTCCCTGATTTCTTGCTAGTGCTGGTATATATGCTAAAATCGGCTTTCTCATTATTATTTAAGTATTTTTCTAATTTAACTATATTAGCCTTTTTAGGCTTATACATATTCTTTTTCTTTTTTAAACTCATAGCATTATATATACCATCCACCAGTATAATTAACGTCTTTGTCTGGGTACATATCCTCAGACGTATTTTGACTATACTCTGGATATTTAATATTATTTAAACACATATAATCTAAGAAACGCTTAGTATAAAACTCAGCAGTACTATTCATCTCTTGTGTAAGATAAGCTAACTCATCTCTTGTTGCTACATCAGAAGTTTCAGATGTTCTCTTTTGTACCCCTCCATTATTAACAGAGAATGATATATAAGGCATAAGTGTAGCTTGAGAATACCATATAAGCATAGGCTTAATGAAGTCATCTAACAACGTCTTATAATCAGAGTACCCTTCATCTAGTATTTCTCCACTAACTATAAGCTCTTGCATTTTCTTATATAGCTTACCTCCTAAGTAGTTCTGGATATGTATATCCTGAGCCACCTCAATATACTGTGATATCTTTGAGCTATCAACGTTACCGTCAATTAAAGACCTCTTCTTGAGGTCTGTTACGCTAATAAATATTGCTTTCCTTGCCATTACTCTTCTTCTTCTTTAAGTTCAACATTTGTTGGTTCTACATTAGTTACAAGAGGTTCTAACTCAATAGGTTCTTGTGCACTAAGTTTCTCTCCAGTTTCTTCTTCTCTCTTAACTTTAGTAGAGATATTTTCTAATTCTGTAAACTCAATAGGTTGAAGAGTTACAAAGTATAAGTCTAATTCGATACCGTTAAAATCTAATATATCAGTAAGGGCATCAATAATCTCGTCCTGTAGCGGTCTGATAATTACATTATCCATAAGTACAGCAGCAGTTCTAAGCTCCTCTGCATTGTTACCGAAACCTGTATTATCTTTAATACCCAATAAGATAGGAGAAACAATACCATGACCTAGCATGATTTTCTCTCTTGCTTCATCAGACATAAACTGATACTGAGCGTGAGCATCTGGTAAATGTATAGGCTCTATGTCGGCCTTAGTTTCTTGTGACTCATTGAAAGCAATGATAAACTTACCAGCGTTAGAAGAACCTGAGAATTTCTCATATATCCTACGCTCTAAAGCAGCTTGTGTTTCTTCTGGTGGAGTACCATTGTTGAAATTAATTAATAAAGAAGGCTGTAAACCATTCTTAATATTGTTAATGTGATAGTTTGACACCTCTTGCTCTAAAGCACAGTATTGTAAACATCCATTATAATCAACAGGAGCATAGTAATAAAAACCACTTCTATAAGGTTTGATAATATAAATCTCATTAAGCTGACCTTTAGAACCGTTGCCAAATGTAGGAATACGCTTAGGCTTCTCAGATGGTTTTAAGTTCTCCCACTTAGGATGATAGTAGTATGCTTTAATGATACCGTCTTTACCGCATTTCTCAGCTCTAAGAGTTTCCATAGGGAAATGAGATACTTTAAGTATTCTGTTTTTTCTTTTATTATAAGTAACCTGAACAGCAGCTTGACCTAACATCTTGTAATCATGCACTATACGCTTAACTACACGCTTTTTAAGAAGCTTTTTCATCTTAAGGTAACCTTCTGGGTTTTCATCTCTATTGGTAGCCTCTAAGCCTCTACCAGCAATCATATCAACAATACCGTTAATACAACGAGAGTTCGTAGGAGAACCCATGTAGTTATCAATTAATGTTCTAAAATAGTTATTGTCTTCTCCGTACTTAACCCAGTCTTTGTTATACTGCTCTTGTACGATAGGTGTTTGATAACCTGACAATTCTATTACTCTAATATTATTACTTTCCATCTTTACTTATTGTGTTATATATATAACGATTTATTGAGGTGTTATCCAAGCTCTATCTGATATTAAGCCTGTTGCTCTGTCTATTTCTAATATTAACCAATCTTGCTCGTAGAACTCTAAGTTATGTAATGAGTCAACAAGAGGAGCTAATAGTATAAAATTATATCTATCTTCATCAGAAGCTGTTAATAAAGACTCGTCTCCCTCTGTGTATACTATATGTTCGTGATATACTTTCTGTATGTTAGGAGTTATACCTAAGCGATAAGCTCTACTTCCTATAGAACCAATTTCTCCGTTGGATATTTCTAAAACAGTTCTTTCGTCTGCTCTATAAGTGTTAGAAGTTTTAATAGTTATGAGTGAGTTTTCATACTGAACAGCTCCGTCATCTGATAAACCTATTCCTTCTTGAGCTAACTTACCTTCAACCCATGCTTTAGTTGTTGATAATCTACCTGAAGGGGCATTCTCCCAAGGAGTATTAAGTATAGATACATTGTACATTTCCATATACTTAACGTAATCTGTGTCCTCTACAGACTCTACATGAGTTACAACACCGTCAGTACATCTAACAAGTACCCAAACTCCAGATTCGTTTTTAGATATAAAATGGTATCTGTCTAAGTCGTTTACGTTTGCATAACTGTCTGAATAGTTATCTGTAACAGAAGTACCTGTAGCATCAGAATAGATACTCATACCTACAGTCCAGTCAGCTATAGAATCTTCTTTAAATATAGTTGTTTCAAAATTAGTTAAAGCTAAAGAACGTTCTTCTCTTTGCTGTAGTCTAACTAATGTTTTGTTAAATGTTTCATCTTGACCAAACTCAAAGTGCCAATACTTCTTTGGACCTATAACGTTTCCAAGAGGGTCTGTACCAAAGTCTCTCTCTAGTGTATTTACTAAATCTGGATTTAATGATGATGATTGAGAGTCTGGATGATATCCGTAGAAGTTACCTTCGTTAGAGTTAAAGCTATAAGAATATACCGTAACCTCTTCTAAGCTTGAAGGACTACTATTAAACGTTCCGTATTCATCAGAACGAACCTTAAAGTCTCCAAATGCGTTCTTAGTATTTTGGTCTAATCTATTTGTTACTTGAGATGAGAACTTAACCTCTCCTCTACCATCATTATCTAAGTCATACTTAACAGCATACTCTCCATGTTCAGATACATCTGTTGGTGTTGTTGCTGATGCTCCATCACTTGTATCTCCACCTATAACTTGTGTATTATCTCCATACTCAGTATTTCCACTTACATCGTCCCCACCATAAGTTACATGAGCATCGTCCTCATCATATTGAACACCCTCATATACAAAGTAATCATCGTCATTATTATATTGAATGTACTCGTTAGCTGTATTAAGCTCTCCTCTAAACCTAACTACATCTCTATATAAAGGTATCTTATTAGAGTACAGTATTACAGATAAAGTAGTATTCTGCTCTATAGAGTCTAAGAAGTCTTGGTTGTCAATAGATACAACAAGTGTCTCTCCTTGAGTGTAAGTAAAGTTAGATGATTGTATAGAGTCTTTAGACTCTTGGTTAATTATCGTAACAGACGTACCATCCCCTTCTCTACCTGTAACATTCAATGTTAGTGTAGGTAATGTATTTATATCTAGTATATTCATAAATATATAACGACAAAGGTATTATTGTGTTTGAAAATGAAACGCATAAAAAAAGAGGTACATTTCTGTACCCCTCTTCTATTAAAGAAAGCTAAGTTCTTATGGGTTCATTACTGTAGTATCGATAACAAATCCAGCAGCGTCTCCCATGATAGATGGGTCAACGAATAAAGCTGGAGAAATTTCTTTACCTTCAAGAGCTAGAGTGTAACCGTTAAGGTCTCCCATAGCACCACCAGTAGAAGTACTTACAGATACTTCAACACCATTTTGAGAACCAGCTAAACGGAAGTTTCCGTTGTAGTCTTCAATAATAACGTGAGGTCTTCCGTAAGAAAGTAACTTAAGTTGTTTTTGTGTAGCAGCATCTTGAGATTTCAAGACGATGTTACCTGTTTGAGTCCAGAAAGAAGTTCCGTTATCTCTTGAGTTTTCGTTAGACTCCTCAAAAGTATTGTTCTCTCCTCTTAACTCAAACTTGTATGTAGTAATAGCAGAAGTCAAAGCTGTAACCTCTCCGTTAGAACCAAGAGTAAGACCATCAAACATATCGCTATCAAAGTTAGCAACATAGATGTTTCTTAATCCACCAACAGATTCTTTACATGCTTCCAATCTACCACCTGTAATATCACAAGCCATAATTTTATAATTTAAGAGTTATTAATAATTTAATATAAGGGGAGCGTTAACTCCCCCTACAGATTCAGATGTCTAATTATGCACCTGGAGTGTAAAGAACAATCTCAGAACCGATACCGTAGTTTACAGTAGCTGTAAATCTTAATACGATACGAACATTTTGAGAACCGTCGATATCAGCCATGTCGATAACTTTAGCTTCGTTCTTGTCAGAAAGAAGACCAGTTCCGAACATAAGGTTAGAAGACTGAGCAGCCATCATGTAACCAGCAGTTAAACCGTTAGCGATGAACAATTTCTTTCCTTCGAAATCAAGAGAAGTTTGTCCAACATGGTAAAGGTCTTTGTAACCTAAAGCAGCTTGAGCTCTGATGTAAGAACGAGCTACATCTGGAGCGATGTAAATGTTCAAATCTTCCTTAGAATACATCTCAGTACTGATAGCGTCAACTACCTTACCTAATTCAGCGATTACGTTAGAAGCGTCAACTCCACCTGCAACACCAGCTACGTCTACAACGTCAGCGTCAGCAGTAGCAAGAGCAATAAGTCCGTCGAATTCTCCAGCGTTACCGTCTTGACCAGCCCAGATAGTGTTTTCCATTTTCTCAGCAACCTTAGCTACTACGTGTCCTACTAAGTAAGAAGCGAAAGATGGAGGAAGACTGTCGTGTGCAGAAATACCCATAGAAAGAGCATCCCAATCGTTACGGAAGTCTTGCTTACATAATTGAAGGTTTACTTGAAATTCTTTAGGCTCTAAGTAACGCTCAGTAAGAGTTACTGTAGAAGTTGCAGCGAAATCACATGAACCGTCTGCTACCAAATCGTCAGAAGAAGCAAGCTTCTTGATAACTTGTTTAAATTTAATGTTTGATTTTACTTCTAATCCACCTTTTTCGATAGTGTTAGGAGATAGTAAAGCAGCAGCGATAAAGCCTTGCAATTTTTCTCCAGCGTAAGAAGTAGTGATGTTTGTTGTTGTTGCCATTTTAAAGCGTTTTTAATGTTAATTAATATTAATTGTTAAATAGTCTGTTGAATACTCTGTCTTGAGTTGTCATAGTTCTAGCTTGAGCATACTTAAACTCTCTTTTTTCTTCAACGTTAGATTCTGGAGAAGGTACAATCTCTTCAGCTTGTTCTTCCTCACTTAGTTCAATCTCCTCAGCAGATAACTGAGCAGGTACTTCTTTTTCTGATTCGTACTTATCCTTCATAAGGCTTTCCATAGCTTTAAGAATGTCATTTTTCATAGCATTCATTTCGTCTACAGTAGCATACTTAGGAGCTTGTACTTCCTCTTCTTTTTCTTCTGCTAATTCAACTTCTTCAGTTTCTTCTTCTTCAGTCTCCTCAACTTCTTCAGTAGCTTCTTCAACTACTTCTTCAGTTTCAGTTTCCTCAGAAAGCTCAACCTCTTCAGTCTCCTCAGTTTCTTCTACTTCTTCTGTTTCTTCAGTAGCAGCTTCTACTTCTTCAGTAACCTCTTCTGTGATTACTTCGTTAGTAGACTCTAACTCTTCAGAAAGCTCAGTTGTAGCTTCTTCAACAGCTTCAGAGATAGTCTCTTCAACTTCAGAAGAAAGAAAAATGTTTTGTAATTTTTCTAAGATTTCTGTTGCTTTCATAAATTTGAATTTTTATAGTTATATAACGATTAAAATATTGTTCGTTTTATTTACAACTGATAATCAGTACTATCCGAACTTGACTGTCTGGATGTATTGGTATTATCAACTGTTGAGTTTCCCTGTCCTGTTAAAGGACCTATACCATGAGGTAGAGCAGAGTAGTATCTCTGCCCTCCCTTTTTACACTTACAATCCTTTGTAGTGTAGGTATTTTTACATGCACAGTACCAAGCTTTCATTATGTTA
>VMHT01043430.1_pt1 | contig 11683 bp, 9 predicted proteins | sample 4693611 | NCBI WGS metagenome assembly VMHT01 (sample SAMN12280063, study PRJNA550983) | marine metagenome | isolation source: seawater sampled from same location over 5 years 0.02-0.2 micron viral filtrate | place: USA: collected off the coast of southern California halfway between the port... ...
AAAAAACACAAGGTGTAGCAAAAAATAAGATGTCGAAGGCACAATGGTCTTATGCTAGAACTTACGCTTTTATTATGAAAAATCCAAAGCAAGTAGGAGAAGGAAAACCTGACAACGACCTTTATAAGAAGATTTAATCCAATTCATCCATATTTATATATCTAGGTTTTTTCCTTGATTTTTTATCCAATTCACATTTATGGTCTCTACAAATTTTACAATTTTTAAGTGTTTTACCTTTTTTCATAAATAATTCTAATGGTTGGAATTGTCCTTTACATTTTAAACCATTACATTTTTTTGTTTCCAATTCACATTCAATAACAGGTGTATATAACTCTTCTTCTATAATTTGCTCTAATACATCAACTTCGGTTTTTAATGAGAGAATGGTTGCTTGTTGGATATCATTCTTCTCTAAATATTTAGTAATTTTATTTTCATAATCAGTAATAATACTTTTCAGTTTAGCGTATCCTAATTTCCATTGAGACCTTTGTTCATCATAATCCAAAGTACATTCTTCCATTTTTTCTTTCCATTCACGACGCCATTCATCATCCCGTTCCTCTTGCATTTTTATATATGTTTCTTTCCATTTAGTCTGTTGTTCTTGAAAATCACTTGTTTTGATATACCATATTCCATTATACTTAACTTCTTCGATTTTACTCATAGTTGTCATAATATATAGGTTTTCAATGGATATCAATTTTTTTTAAAAATGATTTTCATACATTAAATAAACATTTAGAATTTTTATATATACATAAGATATAAATGACACAACTATTCTCTGCGACCGAAATCCAACATCTTCCTCAAAGCGTTCTTAGTATAAAATCCAAGAATGGTTTAAATGCTGCCTCGACTGCTGGTTCGTCCCCAGTTCTTGATTTCGACCTTCATGGGTCGATTGGGTATTACCTAGCATCAGACCTCTGCCTTTCATTTGATTTTGAATATACCTCGACCGATGGGGTAGCGTACAATCTTCGTCCCCAGAACAATATGGGACTTGGTGGTATGGTACGCCAAATCAGTATTTACAGTCTTCAAGATGGCGTTCTTCTCGAAGAAATCCAAGACGCTCATATTCTTAATGCTCTTCTTATGTCCCACAATAATGGTAGCGACCAAGATGTACAGGATGGTACATTCAAGCGTATGTCCGTGACCGAATGCTACACCAACGATTTCCAAGAAATAACTCCTTTTGTGTCCCCCAACGCCCAACCTGCAACTCCGACCGCTTCGAACACTGGAAATGCTACCTACCAATCCCAGAAAATTCAACTTCCCATTCGTCTATCCAGTCTTCTCAACAGCGACCAAGTCATTCCTCTTGGGGCTTTAGGAGGTCTTCGAATTCGACTTCAACTCAATCCTCCAAGTGTATTCAACATGCTTCACGGAGACGATGTAGATGGAAATGTTGTTGCTTTACCAAGTGCCTCAAATCTTTTCGAAGTAGAAGCAGGAAAGCAAACTCTTGTTTTCGGTGATTATTTTATTTACCAAGCACCCGGCGGCAATCATTTTTTTTCAGGAATAGTAGGAGGAGTAACATCTCAGCAAAATATGAGTACCAGAAATTATGATGACCTTGCTGATTTAGTAGTTGAAATTCAAGATAATCTAACGCTTATGGGACAAAGTGTAACCGTAGCAGTAGATGCTGGTAATCCAACTACACGAATTATTTTTACCAATGGAAATGCTGCCGATGTGACCTTAGCAGGTTCTTTTATTCAGCGGATGGTAACAGGACAACAAGATGCACCGGGGGCAAACCTTGCAATAGCTGCTGGAGCGACATCCGCTGCCCTCTTTGTGAATCCTCTTTTTGTAAATATTCCAGTATTCATAGGAGGGGCAACAGCAATTGCTACCCATCTTAATGATTCCTTAGCAGCAGCATTAGGGGCAACTGATATTGTATTTACTGCTCCTGAATGGGATTCTGTCAATGAAAATTGGACGGCATCGGTATCCCAGAACGACACGGCAATTGCTGAAATTGAAATGACTGGAAGTTTAACAGATAGTGGAGAATTATTTGGTGACCCAACCGAACCATTAGTCGTTCCTGCTGGTGGGGCAGGTTCAAATGATGTTGTAATGATAACAGCAGGTCGTGAATCATTAGATACCGAACTTCTACTTCTTCATGATTCTTTCTATGTCAATAATCCTAAATCTCTTAACACCTGCCCTTTCAAAATTGGAACTGTTCTTGAAGGGTTTGATACTGCTGGGGCAAGTCTAGGAATCACTCCTGCGATTACCGAAATGGCGACAGCCCCTGCTGGTATTAAACTCACTTTTGCTGCTACTGTACCAGCGGCAATTTCAACCAGTTCGACCAAAGTAACACTCAAAACCAGAATTGCTGACGAATCGGTCATTCAATACTCTATGAAAAATATTGCCCTTGAAGTACCTGTCATCACTCCTCCTCCTTCGTATGTCCTTGCTCTTCAAAAAGCAATGAACTCTGGTGAAGGGATGCGTCTTGATATGAAAGGGTATCAACTTGTCCGTTCCAATGTCCAAAATGGTACAACTCTTGCTTCTATGAATCTTCCTTTTGTTGCTACTCGTGCAAAAGGTGTAGTTTCCATCCCTCATGTCGTGGGGGCAACCAATTTTACTTCTCGTAATGTAGCAAACAATCTTGGACTTCTTAACATTAGTGAATACAATTATGAATATCATGGCATTAAACATCCTGCTCGTTCCATCGATTGTAATAAAGCACGACTAGGAAGTCTCTCTCAGGAACTCATTGCCGAACAGCACAAATCCTATGATTACTGTATGCCCCATAAACTTCTTTCTTTCGATGGTTACAAAGACCTTTACAACTCTAAAACATTCTTCCTCGGTCGTAATCTTGCTATTCACAATACCACTTTCAACACCATTAATAGCAATCTTAATCTCACGATTGAGGCAACTTCGACAGCAGGGGGTTCGACGAGTGCTTACAATGTAAATCATTATGTTTCGGCAATTCATACAATTGTAATGACCCCATCAGGAGTAACATTAGAGAAATAAACAAAAATATTTTATTGAATAATATATATATGCCTAAATTAAAGAGTATAACAAGAAGTGAAGCAAAAGGAAAGAAATGGACGGCGACCTTTGACCTCGGAGATGGTAAAACAAAAAAAGTGCAGTTCGGGGCCACTGGATATAAAGATTATACCATAGGAGCAACGGATGAACAACGAGCATCATATCGTGCTAGACACAGCAAAGGCAAAGGAAGTTTATCCGCTCCTATGACACCAAAAAGTCTTTCATATTATATCTTATGGGGAAACAGCAGAAGCAGAACAGCAAATACTGCTGCTTTTAAAAAGAGATTTAATCTATGAAACAACATTAAATATGTATAACTAAATAAAATTATAAAATTTTTTTATTTAGTAATAGTATATGTCTTCCAATGTTCAAACTAGCGGTATGGGCAACGGCAAACAAAACTTTAGAATTCGTCCTTCAAATGCTCCTTCTGATGGTGTTTTTGCTCATCAGGGGCAACCAGTCCTCACATTCGAACTTCCTAATTCAAATGTTCTACTCGACCCTTCGAAACTACGCCTCGTAGGTAAATACCGTATCAAATCTGGAAGTATTGACCTTGCTCCTCTAGTAGCAGGGGCAAAAATTCGTCTTGACCAATATTTAGGAATAAATGCTTGTTTTGAAAATGTAGCATGGTCATCCAAGATGAGTCGTTCCGTCATTGAAAAAGTAAATAACTACCCTAAACTGATTAACTCGATTCGTCCTGCTCTCAGCAGTACCCAGAATTTCCAGTCCAATCTTCAAGTGGATTCTATTGCTACACAAAATATTGACTTTGCTGATAATGCTTATGGATTTGTAGCATTCAACAACACAGGAAATGCCGCTGTAGGAGTTGATTTCTCTACCAGCATATTCACAGGTCTTACTATGGCCTCTGGAAATCGTCTTCCTCTTATGAAACTCGGTGGTCTTATGCTTTCCATCGACCTTGCCCCCAATGAAGCGGTTTTCACAACTGATTCTGCTCTCCTTACCCCTCAATATGAACTATATGATTTATCACTAACAGGTGAATATCTTGTTCCTTCTGTCGAAGAGCGAGGTGCAATTGCTGGTATGGAATCAGGAGAAGTCGAGATGAATACATTTACTTCCCTTTTTTCCATCCTTCAAAGTTCTCAGCATAATAGTGTATTCAATTTAGGACTTCGTGAATTAGTAAGTGTATATTTCTCTTTTGTTCCTGCGAATTACATTAACAACTACCTACACAATCAATACCAATGTATGCGAATTTCCAGCGATGTGACCTCGGCAGGGGGTGCTACATCAGAACAAGTCACAAAAGTAAATTTCCTCCGTAATGGTTCTCAAATGCCCTTCCTATTTGACCTTGATGTAATCGATAAATCCAACGAGGCACAACTCCAGCGATACTACCTCATGTCACTAAAAAAATTAAGTGAAATCAGTCGTACATCGATTGACGCTAACATTAATGATATTCGTACGGCTATTGGTTCAACTGGGTTCAAACAATCAAGTGCTAATCAAATGGATGTATTAAACAAAGAGAATTACGTGCTGGGAGTTCCCTATGATATGCTCGGCAATTACTCCGGAGCAGATTTCAGCAACCAACCTCTCACCATCACCGTCGATTCGGCACTCAGCGATTCTTCCCCAAATGCTATGTATCTGTATGCTCTTGCTAAAACTATAGTATCATACTCTCCCTCAGGAATTGCCGTTCGGTCGTAAATATTTCATTCATAGAAGCATCAAGTATTCTATCCAATTCAAATTGTTTCAAGGTTTCAAGTTCTTTTTTTAGTTCTTGATTTTCTTGAAATAATTTTTCCCCTTCTTTCATAGCATATTCAAGTTCTTTTTTTAGTTTTTTTTCATTGGAAGGTATCCAACCCATCTTCCTCATCGTCATTTCTTTTTGGTCTGCCAAAGTGTATTCCATAGTTGTGATACATAATATATTCAATAAATATCGATATCAATTTTTTTTAAAATAGAGTTAGAAGAAAAACATAAGAATAAAATATATGTATAATAATATATGGAACTACCAGAAGAACTTCGTTTTGAAAATCTATCAACCCCTCATAGTGCTACACTTCACACGGTAAAAACCCAACCTGTAAGTTTCAGTCAAAGTCAAGTCCGGTTTGAAGTCCCTCGTCAAGGCATTCTTAATTCTACCGCTATTGTAGAATGGAGTTTTAAAACAACCAATTCTCTTCAAGGACACAATTTCCCTTTAGGCGTGGGATGCCTAGCAAATATCGAACGAGCAGTTCTTTCAACTCAGTCTGGTCGTGTCATCATGGATAACAGAAATTTCGGTGAAAAACAAATATGTGAAGAAGTCTTCCGTGATGCTGAATATTCTCATTTCCTTGCTCGTTACCTCAATCTTTCCAATTCCACTTTTGCTTACACTGGGCCTCGTGAATCACCAGCAGAAAATGCTTGTATTCGATTCAGTGGAGAACCAAAAGATATACTCGGCGTAGAAGCACCTTACGGCAGACGCTGGACTACCCCAAAAATTATCAATCTTGGAGGGGCATATTCCCCGAGTGGGTCAAATCACGGAACAGCTGCTGCTATCCAGCAAGTCCGTGTATCTCTTCAACAGCTATTTCCTTTCCTTTACGGAGTGCAACTTCCTGTCAATATTATGGAACAACTTTACATTGATATCTACTGGAAAAGGGATGATGCTGTAGGCAAAGTCGTTGTCAAACGAGGAACAGAGGCACATGTAACAGGTGGTGTAGTTCAGCAAGAAGATTGCTTTTTACTATCAGACCATATTGTATATGATGACCCTGCCGTGATGGACAAAATAGCAGCACAACAAGAGGCACAAGGTGGTCTTAAATTCCAATACAAAGATTATGTAGTCCAGACTATCTCATCTCAAGCACCTGCCGACGCTACCATTCAAGAATATGAGAGGGAACTCGGTTGCTCTAATTATAAATTAACTGATATCCGTAATGTTGAACTAAAAAATACTGCTGGGACTTCCCTTGAACTTCTCGGTCGGTACTATTCCGATGGTGATAATCTCCGTTCCATTCAACTTTCACTCAATGATTCGAATTTCAACCCTGACAACAACAATACCCAGATGGAAAATTACAGTTCCCTTGCTGAACTCTATAATGTAAAACCATACATTCCTCGTCCTATGTATTGTAATGCTGGGGGAAAGCAAGATGGAGCAGTACCAAATGGTCTTCAAAGTCTTCTACTAGGGGGTCAGTTATTCAATGGAAAAGACCAACTTGTAAATGTAGCAGGAAAAATGAATCTTCTTGGGTACAATCTTCAAGATGATGCAGGTCGTCCATTCCAGATGGGAAATACACCTGTCCGTCTTTTCTACAAAAAAACTCAAGGAGGAATTGGGACAAATGCCCCTCAGGAGACCATAGCTGCTGGTTCTCTTCAATATTACTTTATTGGATACATGCGGTCTTTTATGGTTGCTCCTTCTGGTCGTGTCGTGACATCCGAATATGACTAACTGAATAAAAATTATATAATATTATATTACTCAATATTATATAATGGAATATGCTGATGAACTTGTCATCGAAGCGTCTGTAAAACAAGCACAAGTTGGAAACGGAACTTCATCTTGGACGACAACAACACCGACCATCATTTTGAATGAAGGAGACCAGATAAAAACCATAGGGTCGTGGGTGTCTGTTCCCAATAGTGGAGAAAACTCTATTGAAATATTTGATAAATCAGATTCCAATAGTGAAACGGTAGATGCCTCATTTAAATTCTCTTATTATAAAACAATGGATACAAAGAATGTTGTAGCATTTCCTTATCATTCAATAAAAATCATAGATACAGATGTAGTAGGATATGGATATACTCAGGTGTTGCCTCGTGGCGAAGAAGTGGGTACAGGAGCAAATGTTGAACATTATTCGAATGTTCCCCAGATACAATCATTCCCTTCCAATAGTTTAAAAAATATTACAGAAGCATGTCCCTATGATGATATCTTACATACCTCAAACAGTGATAAATATGAAACAGGAACCTATAAGGATTTTTTATTGAATTCTCAATTAAATCAAGGAATAAGAGATGTATGTAATACAGGCAACCGATATACTTTAATGTATAAAACAACTACAGGTCGATATGATTTTGTTGAAAGAGAAGTGAATTTAAAAATACCAAAAGGATTTTATACACCAGATTCATTAGCAAGTTTCATAAGTGATGAGATGAATCAAGTTTATTTTAATGATACAATAAATGGATTGAATGAAACAATGAGTAATAATGGAAGATATTTTGTGGGGATGAAACCTGTGGCTATGCCTCAACTCAACATAACAAATGGAAAAGATGATACAACCGAGATAGGAATAGTATCTCATCGGACATCAAATCCTATTACTTATGGATGTGGTCTATCAAAAAACATTTCAGGAAAAACAACATTATTGGAAAGTCAATATACAAGTAATGTCACTTATATGAAATATCGATTTGAACCAGCAACAGACCAAGACAGGCAAGACTTCGAATACATGCGATTGATGGTCGATGAATATTGTGATAAAAACAGCGGATGGTATGCTGAAACAGGACAGACTTATGGTGATACTGACATTGCAGGTTATACCTTTCATTTATATAATGCTATCTATGATGGGAATGGAATCAATCAATATATATTTGTAAATACAGCAAATCCTTATGATGGGGGTCGAATTACATTTGATGAAAATTATTTTTATTTTTCTACAACACGAAGTGATACGAATGATAAAACTGGCGAAACAGATGTTACTGCTTTGTTAATTGGAAACGCTCCTGTGGATTATAATGGTAATACACCTCTGAATGAATTTAATGAAGTATCACCGATAGGAATGCCTGTCTATGTAGGAACAAAAGAAAAAATAACAATGAATGGAAATACTGCTTATACTTGTGGGAAGTCTGCTTTCAATTGGTTTGCTTCACGAAACGCTACAAGACCCACGGATAACGATTTAACAGAAATGACACAAAATGCTATATTGGATTATGAACATGGAAACAAATATAATGGTTGTACGAATGGGAATTACAACCGATGGTCTTTGAAAAACGATGAAGAACCTCCTGCTTTTGCAGACCCAGATGACATCAATTTACAACCTATACTAAGAAAATACCCTAATTTTATGAAGTATGGAATGGAACTGGGTGTTCCAAGTGTCGATATAACGAATGGGTCTATTGACACACAAGAAATATATCCTGTTGAAATGAATTTAACATTAACCACTCTAAACCCATCGGTAGATGACCAGACTGGGAATGTCGTGGTAGAGAATGATTTGACTATAAATAGAATAACAAAATGGTATAATTTTATTCAATCACAAGTGGATGACGGATTAATCGATGTAACTCAAGGAATGGCTTACGCTCATTTCATGTTAGAAACATTTGTAATTCCATTGGGAAATGATGAACCCAAATCAACATTAGGAAGTGATACTTATTTAAGAAACAGACCTCGTGGTATGGTCATCTCATTTGATTATGAAACATTTGTCAATAAAACCATTACAACCGATTTTTACTGGGGTTTTCCCAATAATGAACTTATGACGATTCCATTAGTGTCATTTGTAAAAGAGAAATATTTCCAATCATTCGGACAACAGACACAAGGACTAAAAGATTATGATTATGTGGAAAGTATAGCATTTTCCGTTCAACCGCTCCTGAGAATTAATGCGAATGCAACTTCATTATCACAAATAAAAACAGGATATGGTGGGACAATTGTATTTGGATTTGGTTATTCTCATCTAAAAACAGGGTGGAGAAATTTTACATCGATGTTATGCTCGTATGAGATGGATACACAAGATAAAACGAATGTGATGTTCTGCGGTTCAAGCAGGAGTGATTCAACATATAATGATAGATTATTCATAGGGGCAAGAACTCCTGAACTCAATTATGATACCACAAGTCAAAAGTTTTATTGGAACATGTTTTATACTCCACAACAATTATTTAATGAATATAATCAAGGTCTTCAATCTGCTCAACCATCACTTCAACCGAGCGTCCAAGAACCATTCAGTAATCTTATGGGGTTTCCTGCTCCCAATTATTCCAAAGCAGATGATGGAACATATTCGGCATCCTATCCACTCAATGATAATCAAGGTGTAGATATAATTCAATATAACAAAAAGAAACAAAACTTATATAATGATGGACTTATCATATTAGCCCCAGAAATAACCAAACATAAAACATTATTGAATTCTGATTGTGCGATGAGTGGGTACATCTCAGGGAATGAATATGAATATCTGTTTCCAGTAGATAATGATTTTACAACAAGAATGTTTTGTTTTGACCAAGATTGTAGATATAATACATTCGATGGAGGCACGATAACCAATACCCATACCACATCAGCACAGAATTTCAATAGACCCCCAGATGATGTACAAACAGACTATGAAACAGACCCCTTTTTAGATACATTATTAGTGTCCTATGGATGGGGTTGCTTTCCTACTGATTTAGGTTTTATTGAAAGAAAATATGAAGCAGGAACAATAAGACCAGACCCTGAACTCATATATGACACGATGTGTGGAATTCAAGTATATAACTTTGGAGATTATAATCGTACCAACTGGACAGATTCACTATGGAAAACCTTAGGATTTGAACTGACCGACATGATGCCGACCCCGTTTCAGTATTGTAATCAACTAAGAAATTTTACAAGTAATTTTTTGACAGATATAACATTAAAAACTTCATCGTATCCTATGAGAACAGATGGAGATTTATTGACAAGTGGATTTATATCCATTACACAGAATATTGTAGGAGGTTTAAATTATACAATACAAATGCCGAATACCAGTTTTATCAATGAAGGTGGATTAGTAGGTGTCAATAATTTATCAGAAAAAATAATATCCTATATTGGTAATAATCCAATTAATGACCATACCCAACCTGCACAAGTGGATTTAACAACAGGGACAGTCATAGGAGAATCAAGCAATGGAGCAAGTGTATTCAACGGACAATTAAATGAAAATCCATTTTTTATCGAAGTGTCTTCAACTGATTATGGAACAAAAATATATTCAAGTGGGTTTTCCAGCAAGTTAGATAAACCATTCTTTTTGGTGAGATGCTCCGTGGTAGATGACAACTATAAGTATTTGAATAATGCGACATCTCAAACAATCATGCCTGTCGTGGCTATTGCCTCGAAACAATACGGACAATCAGATTATTTTTATAGTGATGACATAAGCAATTTAGTATATACCAATCATAGAAAAAGAGTTGTCAATGAATTCAAAGTAAGTATAACCAATCCAGATGGTTCATTAGCGAATACCTTAGGAGATGATTCCACTGTATTTTTCAAAATAATTAGGAAGTCAATAGACCCTGATGAGATTGTAATACCAGCAGACCCTGCTATCTATCAAGACATCGAAAGGGTTGAAACTCTAATAAAAAAGAAACAAATGTATAAAGAAGAAATAGATGACCTTTTATCAGGGGGTTTGTAATTTTCTACACGCTCGTGTTTTTTGATGTCTATCCATACCATTCGGTTTATAATATAACATCTTCCCACATCGATAACATTTTTCCTTTTTGTCATCTGCTGGTTTCCACGGAGCACCTGTTTCATACATGAATAAAAGACGAGTTTTACCAGAACCAACAATATAATATCTGTTCCAATCCACAACTGCATCATCCCACCATTGCCCTGTTTCCGAGGCTTCGTTCATTTCCAATTGTTTTTTGCGATTAAAACATTCTCGTGTTTGTTGATGCTGGGTATATGTCAGATATTGGGTCATTCTGTATAAATAAAAAAATAGGGTTTAAGTTATTTTCATATATATATTTTCTTGGATTTATAGTTCGTGGTATGATTTGAGGGTACGGACAAGTCCCCCCATTCCTGCCGAGAAGTTGAGAACACTCAAATAAGATTCATCATCCCCATCAGCGAGGCATTCCTCAGCAAAATCACTCATCCTGTCGATACAGGTATCATAAAGAACTTTTGCCTCATAATAATTCAAACGGATGATGCTTTCCATAAACTTTTTCTGGAATTGGAACGCCCTTGCTGCGGATAGGTCTTTCTTGTCAATGTCTTCCTTGTTGAGAATAGCAATACCGATGTGTTCCTTGACCATAGCAATATTGCGTTTCACCTGCTCAAGAATTTCTTTGCTTTTGGGAATCATGTCAGATATCACTTTTCCTTTCAAACAAGTAGTGGAACAAAAGTGTGCTTCGTTTTCGAAGCATTTCTGTCCGTTTGAGAATTTGGACCGTCGTGATGAATAACCTTGCTTGTTGAAATTAAACCGAAGACCACAAGTAAGGCACTCTTGGACATCTGCGAGGCATTTCTTGCCAGTTGAGGTGGTGGAGGTTTGCTTCTTCATGCTGGACATAGTAGTAAAGGTTAAGTAGTCTTCTTTTGGTTAGGGGGGGACATAATATATATCAATAAATTTGATTTCAATTTTTTTTAGAAACCACTATATTTATAGGAGAAATTTTTATT
>VMHT01141801.1_pt1 | contig 11683 bp, 14 predicted proteins | sample 4693611 | NCBI WGS metagenome assembly VMHT01 (sample SAMN12280063, study PRJNA550983) | marine metagenome | isolation source: seawater sampled from same location over 5 years 0.02-0.2 micron viral filtrate | place: USA: collected off the coast of southern California halfway between the port... ...
TGATTCCATCATAAAACTGTATTCCTGAATTAATTTCGACCTGACTTGCTGATACACCTGCAAGTCCTTTACATGCTAGTTCAACCATTACATGTATTTTTTCAAGGTTTAGTGGTTCAATTGAACTATTCCTTTTGACAACTTTAGTTCCGTTGCTCATATTTTTTTCCAGTAGTTAAATTTAATCTTTGCTTTTAGACCAGAATATGTATTTGATTCTATCACCTTTGATACATCCTGTCCAGAGTTTATCATGTCATTGACATCTTTCTCCACAATTGAAGAAGGCCAGATGACTATCTTATCTCCTCGATCAATGGTCTTGTGGATTCTTTCAATGATTTCTCTGTTACGAGGTTCGTTATCAAAAACCCAAATATAATCGCTCCAACCAAACGACCGAATATCAAGATCGGAACCGCACATAGCAACCGCGTTTTCCACGAAGGTGGAATCGAACGGCCCTTCCAGAATGTAAACGGGTTTCTTTGTGTCAATTTTGTCCAATCCATAAATTTTAGGTGCGTCTTCATTGAGCATCACAGTGATATATTTAACATTATTTGGGCCTAGACTTCTGCCTTGGAAACCAATTATGTTTTTATCCTCATCATACATTGGAATGATGATTCGAGATTCATCTTTTGTAATGTCATGAAAGGTATATTTTTGAGTATTGACCCACTCTTTGAACTTTGCAGCAAAGAAAAAATTAGATGGTTCGATACCTCTTTGTGTTAAATATTGTTTCGCTACAGGAACTTCTGATGCTCTTGGCAAGTCTAACTTCTGTTGGAATACAGGTTTCTTAAATTCAAACTTAGGTTCTTCCACCACAAAGTTTCTTCCACCTGCATGACCCTCCTTGAACTTCTCCATGACATATTGCTTATGGAGTGTTGGATCAATCTGCTTGAGAAAGTTATTCAGTGACGAACTTGCACCACAGTTGTGGCACTTAAAGTTTGTATTTGTCTTGACTTGATAGAAATATCCTCTTGCCTTATTCTTATGTTTCTGAGAATCACCACAGATAGGACAGCGAAAATTATATAAGTCTGCCTTCACTCTTTTGAACTTTTGTAAGCGTGAAGACACTAATCCAATGAACTTGGAATCAATTATATCCATGTAGGGATATTACTTTTCTACTATTATACTCGAAACTGGTGATGGAGTCAACACTGGTCTTATAAATCTCTGACCAATTGGACTTACAACAAAGGATATGATAGCAAGACCACCGAATATTGACCACATTTTCTTCTCCATTAACCTCAAACGGTTGTCTACAAGTCTTATATCTCTCTCACATCCTTTCTTGATTGTCTCTGCATGACGATCTAATTTCTCGTCTACCTGCTCAATCTTTTCAAATAATACTGCATCAATACGATCTTGCTTCGTTAGTTTCTCATCATGAACAGCAAGAAGTTGCCCCATCTTTACAGAGTTTTCCTGTAGAGATTGAACAACTTTCTCCAGTCTTTCTAATATAGCAGCGTTAACGTTTGTATTGTCGTCCACATTGAGTATTTTTACTTCCAATTTATTTATTATTTCTTGTTCGCTAACCACATTTTTCTTGATCCCCTACCGTTGTAGATGTATCTTTTCTTTTTCTTTACAGGTGGATCATCTCCTGCTTCTCTTGTACCAGCAATTTGACCACCACCAACATTATTCGTAGGTGCAGCCATCGCTGCTTCCTCACGAAGAGTCTTTACAATAGATATGATCTTATCAATATTCATTAGACTGAGTGTAGTTCTGAAGTACAATTCTTGTCTTCAGGTATGCCATGCACATGAGATTTTGGATATTCAGGTACACGATTTAAAAATATTAAGAAACTTTTAATCGGTGGCCATAAGTCTTCTTCTAAATTATAAAACAAAAGAGGTGTTGCTGCGTCATCAAATACATTGAACAGCACGGTAAGGTGGTTCAATATCAGATGAGTTTTCAGCACCCCTGTGTTTTTATATCTTTTTAGAAGTCTTTTGACATATTTGATTCGCTTCAAATCATCCTCAAAGTCATCTTTGGTAAGAGCATGCGGATTGTTGTAAAATTTTATAGCGAATAACAAATAATTGTCATCATTCAATTCATCAAATCTCATATGTTTAAGTCATCCTGCAATATTTATGCAGCAACTGTTAATGTTCCAGCAGCAGTTCCTTTTGCAACCGAACTAGTAATTGTGGATGCGGTGTTTGTTCCTGTATCCTTAATTGTTCCACTGTTCAATGAAACTGGGTTTGCTACAACCTTTAGAACATCATTTGCGTTAGTGTCAGCAGCAGCTGCATTAATTACCTTTCTGAAAGTAAGTTCGTTTGTACCTGATCCAGACAAGTAGTTACATGTGATATTTCTAGAAGATGATGTATTGTTAGTAACTAAGAACTGTGGTGTACCTGTAACAGTAACTGGTTCGTTGAATCTAACTAACATATCAATGTTACCACCATCTGACTTATCAAATGCTGTTGATTTAAATTCAATCTCTGTGATATCAGCAGAACCAATACTGGTTGCCAATCCACCTATCGCTACAAGAACTTCTGGTGTTGCACTTGTATTATCGTTTCCACTAAGAGCTGATCCAGCTTCGAGAACCCATCCGCTTGCGTTAGCAAATACCAGTTTCTTCTCAGCTGTAGTCAAATTCTTAGGTTTTGACTCATCTGAGTCACTTGCTCCCCAAAGAGACATGTGTTGTACCTATAATCTTTATAATGATATTTATAAAAATTACAGATCTTTATCTTGCTTTGATAGCCGCAGTGACTGTTTCGAGTAACTTATCATCCATGTCAGTCTTAGTAAGCTTAACTGCTTTTCCAAGAATAACGAGGCATAAGTCAATAAGTTTCTCTCCCAGTTCTGAGTCTTCTGGGATCTTATCGACAGCATCTTTAATAATTTTTGATGCGAATGGTAGTAAAAAAGAGAGCATTGTATTATATTGAACTCACTCTATATATAATCAATCGTATATTTTTCTGCCTTTCTTGATTCTTCCAGATCCTTTCTTGTCGTAGAATTTAACTCCGTGTCTCTTGGAGTCCATAGAAATTTGATCTTTTTCTTTCTTTTTTGCTCTTGCTCTTTCCTTCGCATCCCTAATACGTTCTTGCATTTGAGGGAATGAAATCTTACGGTTTAACTTAATTTCTTCTGTAGTGACTTTTTTATTAGGTAAACCTTTGTGTTTGGTTGATGCAAATTTTTTTACATCAGTTTTTTTCATGTCTGAAGCTGCCTTTGCAGTCTCAGGTGTAGTTGGTGCTTGTTCGCCTTTTTGAATGGCGCGAACGATTCCAAAAAATCTTTGTTGCTTCTTTGATAAAGCGGGCATTACTTCATGTCCATGACAGACTTGCCATACTTCGCTTTAACACGTTCAAAAGCAGAAGGGCCTTTATTTATCTTCTGAGTCTTTTTCATTTCTTTACTTGGTGGCATGGTAGTCGCATCTTTCTTGTCCTTAGATGGTTTTACCCTTCCTTGATCTCTTGCGACATCATACCCTTCTTCACTTATGAACTCTTTAAAAGTTTTCATTTATTTGCAGTATGCTTTAGATTCTTTTTAGGATCTTTTAATTCTTGTCTTCTAGAACTATGATGATCTACCCTTTTACCCATACTCAATTTGTAACGAGGAGTCTTCAAAGGTGTCTTTCCATCCTTTTTAGTAGTAACCTTCTCATCTCTCTTTTTACGATGTCCAACAGCACCAGAATCACCAACACTCTTAGATTTTATAGGGTTGCTCTTGTCTCTGGCAAATCCAAAAGATTTAGCACCACCACCTGTTTGATTACCAGATTGAGTTTCTGTTGATCGGTTACGACTTTTCTGTGATTGTGATAAGTTATAACCTGCTCTTTCATTCTTACCAACACCTGAACCCATTTTTCTATGTTGAGCAGAACTTCTTCTTCTAGCACCCAATGTCTTTGCTCTATCATATGCTTTGTCAGAAACTGTATCAGCATCCTCTTCAATGTTGTTATGGACTTTCATGTAAGCATCAAGAAGTCCTTTATCATGTTCATAACCCATGTTAAGACCCATTGCTCTTAACTTATTCTTTGCTAAGTTAATCTTTGTAGGCATTGATCTTGGATCATCTTCTTCAGTCTTTTCCTTTTTAGACTTTGGTTTAGTATCCATTTCTGGTTTCATCATCTCTTCTTCTTTTAATCCCTTCTTGATACCTTTCATTGCACCTTGTCCAGCACCTTTGATTGCACCACCAACTGCACCAGCAGTTCCACGAAGCACTGCCATACCAGCTTTCTTAGCAACCTTCTTTACCTTTTTACCCGCTGCCTTAGTAATTCTATCATCAAACTTGTTAAACTTTTTAACACCAGTCTCTACACCTTTGGCAACATTAACTAACATTCCCTCATCAACCAAATCGCCATCTGCTTCTTTAGATGCCATAATCTGATCACCAGCACCCATACGAACTGCTTGCATTTTCTTCATAAGAACCTGCTTCTTCGCCATGTTTGCTTTTCTTTGCTTCTGTTTTAAACCAACATCTTGTTTTGGTTCTTCCTTTTTCTCCATCTCTTCTCTGACTTCATCAGGAAAAACTTTAATAAGTTTCTTGTTATTAACACCTTCACCTGTGATTTTCTTTTCTTCTGATTCTTTCTTTTCAACAAGACCTTTGAAATCAGTCCATACTTTATCTTCACTTGAAGCAATTGCTTTACCAATAGCTTTACGACGTTTCATAAGATACTTATCAGAACTATCCTTATCACCATCATTGTCTACATCACCATCTTCTTTTCCAACTGGATCTAAACCTTGCTTTGCTTTTGCAGTTGATTTACCTTTATACTTTTCGGATTTAGTAGGTTCACCATAGTTTGTCATCTCAACAGATGAGATATTTGGATTACTACGAAGATCAGAAATCTTTGCACGACTTGCCATTCTTACATATGAATTACCTGTCTTCTTATCAGTGACTCTTACCTTAAAAGTCTTCTCATCTTTTGCTTCAGTTATCTCTTCATCTTCATGTGGAATTGTATTACCATCTGCATCTTTCTTATGATGCTCTACGAATACTTTAAACAATGCGTTTGCAGTATGTCCTTTAACTAAATCCTTAACATCAATATAACCTTCACCCATAAGCATCTGTTTTGCTCTTGCCTTTACAGCAGGTGCAGATGGTGACTTTGCAAGTTGTGATATAAATGCCTTTCTCATTGCAGCAGGATCCACACGACCACCCGACTTTGCTTTCATACTTTGCTTTACTTTATAGCGTGTATCGTATGCAAGTTGTCTCGCCTGTTTATCGATTTTTTCCTTTGCCCCTACTGCAGGAGCTGCCACTGGTTTGTCCATTAATTTATTATTTGGATTTTTTTCTATATTTATTTATAAAGTGTCGTCCGTAACTACTTCCGGGAACCATAGTTTCGGCATACTTACGATGTGCATCAGTACCAACTTCACGTTGATTTGCAGGAACACCAGACTGTGTTGTTCCATTTACGATTGATTCTGATACATCTTTAATCCATGATTTAAACATTAGATTCTCTTCAGTTACACATATTAAATGATTCGCACCACGACGAATGATACGACCAACTAGTCCATTATTCATGTTCTCTACCATCTGACCAACACGATATATTTTTTCTTGTACATAATTATCACGAAGACCTTTCCAATCAAACTTCGGAGCAATCTCCCACATGTTAAAACCTTCTTTAATATTCATTGCAGTTCTTATCTTCTTGAATAATTCTTCTGCATCTTTTTGACTTAGTGATTTGGGTACACCTTTCATGAATGTTTTGATATCTCCTTCTGCTGCTGCCTTTCTCTGTTTTGATGCAGACATTCCTGTTACATCATCAGAATCTGGATCACGAGCACCTGCTGATACAACTTCAACATTATCAAAGTTATACAACTTCCCATTATAATTACTTGTTAATTTTTCAAATTCTTTAACACGATCTGCTCCACCAAGTATACGAACATTTGCATATCCATCAGTATGTGCTTTCTTCAATACATCAAAGATTGTTTTATTGTTTGCATCATTTACAATCTTATCCTTATGTTTTGGAAACATCTTCTGCATTACAGATACCTTTGTATCGGCATCTAATGGATTCTTTTTCTTATCCTGAGTTCTTGAAGGAATGATCATATAATCATTATCATCAGAAGATGATGCCACAGTATCTAATAATTTTTCATGACCTGTTGTTGGTGGATTAAAACGACCAAATGCAATCGTCAGAGTTCCTTTTGTTTTCTCAACCTCTGGGGGTTGCATTGTCATTGTTGGTTCTGCTGTAGGTTCGGCAGATGTACCTACTGATATATTCTTTTCTTTTTCAGATTGTCGTGGATCTTGTGCTCCAATTTTCTGTCTCTTATTGAAGAACTTTAATGTTCCTTTTTCAGTTTTTGCAATGAACTCTCCCTTATTATCGTACCATCCTCCATGACCATCACTCTTCAGACCCATACGTGTGGCCTGTTGGACAGCATTTGATTCTGATAAAAATTGGAAAAGTGATTTCATCTGCAAAGTTTCATCGTGATCGTATTTTCGTTTGCGATCAGATAGTTTATTAACTTTTGTCTCATATCTTTATATTTATGTTTGTTTCGTTTGTGCTTTTTATCTTTAATTAATTTGTCGAAGGATTGATAGCAGAAATATAAGAAGTCATTGTACTTCTGTTTTCTGTTTTTTGATTCTGATTCAAAAGATCGAATGAGTTCATCGATGTTAATCATTGTTCTTCTAAGATATTTTACTATGAGGTGCGAATCTATCTCCGACCTTCAAGCCTAGATATAAAACATCTGTCCAGAACTCTGGATCTGTGTTATGAATTCGTAATGTTTCATAGAAAAAATGTAAAGTCATTAACTTACTTTGTGCAATGAAGGGTTCTGTTTTAAATAGATCATACATATAATTTCTAAAATGATCAAAATCTTTTGGTTGTTTAAAGTATGGTTTAAGAAAATTATACCACACTTTGTAGTGTTTTTCAATAGTATATTTTGAACTATTACTAGTAAATTCTGAACATGATTTTGGATAAAATTTATTGTCATTTGTAAAAGTAGTATTTCCCATTGCCTCTAAGACATATTTTACTGGTGCCTGTCCACCTTGAGCACCGGGAGTTGCTTTAATAGATGTGTTAAATGAAAGGTTAGTTGATGAACTTCGACTTCCAGCCTTGATAACTAATAACTTATAATCTGCTGAAACTCCATACTTAACTGTATTTGTTATGACCTTATCAGTAAATATATTATTAATTTCAAAAAATATATCTGACTTTTTATATTTTTCAATCTGTGCAATCTTTAGATTTGTAGTATCTAAGTTAACTAATTTAATTGTAACACTACCCTTTTTAAAAGTCCTATCGGGAGATATTTTCTTAAGAGAAATACCAACAAGTTGATTTTTTACAAACAAATTTGTAAGAAGAGCATTCAGCTCGATCAAACTTTTCATATTTTTTTTCTGGCCCAACTCATCTTTGATTTCTTGTTGCACTTTAGGTTTATCATATACTGCCCATATATCAGATGGGTTCCATGTTTCATAAGTTCCTGCAGGTTTTAGAGGTTTAAATTTTTCATTAATACCTGATGCTACTTTTTTAAAAAATTTGACGAAGTTATCGCCCTCATATTCAAATTCATCCCACTTAACACTTTTATACTTACTTAAAAATGCTTGTTGTTGTTCAAAGTAAGTATGAGTCCAATCAATCAATCTATCTTCATAAGATCCAAAAACTCTTCTTAGTGATTTACTTGTGTCAGGATGTTTCATGATCGCATCTCTATCTTTATACTCCGTATTATGTCTTAAGACTTGGTTGAATATAATTGTAGTACCACTCTCTTGTATTGCAGTTGGTATGACACCACCTTGAGACTCTTTTATAATTCTAAATTTTAATGTTTCCTTTGAAAATTCTTTTGATTTTCCACCAGACATAAATTGAGTGCCAAGTCTTACACCAATTATTGATGCTGATCCTCCACCTATTTTTTGTGCACCAAATATTTTATTCAAACTTTTAATCATTTTATCTACTATATCATCTACCTTCTCTTTATAATCAAGATAATAAAATCTTTTACCCTTATTAACAGTTGCATCATCTTCAACCTTTAAATCTTTGATAAGTAAATTCAAAACTGCTTCTACTATTGGTTGTTTCTTTCCTTTTACTACCACATTCTTATCAGTTTGCGAAGCACCATCTACTTCTACCAATCTTGATACTAAGAACTTTGCCTTACCTTTTTCTAAATCTTTTAAGGTAAATCTTTTACTATTTAAAACAATCGTATCACTCATTTGATTACCAAATAAAAACAAGAAGTCCATAACTTCTTAGAGTTATCAACTTCAACACCCCTAAAATCCTCACCTAGTTCTTTACCCATTTGTTTTTGCATGTTAATTCTTACCTGAAGTTGATTTTGAGATACACCCGCGCCAAAAGATTGAGATGCTGCTAAGTTAAATAAATTTTCAACTGTAATATCTCTCATGATATTTTTTGTTATATCATCAACAGCAACAGCAACCTCACCTGCATGCGTTTTGTTTAAGTATGCTTCCTCTGGACTTTTTGCGGACATTTCAGCAGATGCAGAATCCCATTGTCTACCATTTATATGATTAAATAATTCTTGAGTGTAAGGTTCTATCTCTTCTCTAAATTTTTTAGGATCTTTTTTAAATTGTTCAACATAGTTTGGTCTTGCTAACCACTGAGCACTCTTTGTTTTATTCCAATATTTGTTTTTTAAATTATTAAATTCTTTTTTGTCTCTTATCTTATTCAGTGAATCAATACCCGTCCTATCAGTTTGTCTTATTAAATACTGATAGTTTTCGGTTCCCATAGATCCATAACGAGCAGCACCACCTGCTTCTATTTCTAGTCTTGCACCTCCAGATAAAACAGTTTTTGTTTTTATCTGACCTTTAATATAACCCCTTTTACTTGTTTTACCAGTTGTGTTATCAACTTCATCAACAGAAAACTTTATTTTTGCATCCTGATTTTTATCTGAAAAATCAATCTCATCATACTTAACAACCTTTATAAGATCTGAGGTAACATCATTTTCAAAAACAATTTTTGCTTTTCCAGTAGGTGCTTTAAGAGAAATGGGATATAGTAATCCTTTAGTAAACAAAGTGTAAATTTTATTATTTAATTTCTCCATCATCCTGACAGAATACTCCGTCTCCTGTAGAAGTTTACTTTTAAATAGTCTGATAAAAGATGAAAGATCATTCTGTGCTTGTTTTGTGAAGATCCAAACATCAGATGGATTCCATTTATCTTTATCAATTGTGCCTCTAAATCCCAGTTTACCTCTTACCATATATGACAACTGAGTATATGCTTGATATGGGTCATAACTTTTTGGTATCATATCTGCCCTCATAAGAACATAATCATTAGACATATTAATTTTTCCCGCAGAAAAGATTGCCTTCATTTGAGAATCTAATGCATTCGCCCAAAAAGATTTACGATTATCAAGAAACTCCATGACTTTACTCACTCTTGATGTGAAAGCAGGGTCGCTATTTACATTCTTAACCATAGAAGTAATACCCAACTTCTTTGTAAAAGTTGAAAGATCACCATGATTCTTTACCGAGTACCATTGTGAAGGATTATATTCTTTTTCTTTTTTATTTTTGTAAATAGCAAAGTAATAGCAAAACAATGCTTCACTCAAGACTTCAACATCTTTATTGCTGATGGACATTTACTTTTTAAAGTATTTTTTTATTACTTCAACTTGATCTTCATACTTAGCAATCATATTTAGTTCTTCCTCTATTGCTTCTACAATATTAGAGTGCTCACCTATTCCTACTGGATTAGTAAGATATACTTCTACATTTGCTACATGTTTTTGGATATCACCTTGTGCATGAGCTAGAAGTGCTTTGATTAATTGATCTCTCATGATTTTAAGTTACTTCAACTATTTATCTTTTACTTCTTCATTATAGCATGGTTTCCCAAAAGTTTTATATTGTAATTGTTCTTTTAGAAACAATACTTGTGCGTTCAAACTTTTGTTTTCTTTTTCTAAAGTTTTAATGTGTTCTTCGTATACAGTAATCATACTTTCTAATTTGTGATTTTTAGTTTCTAAATCCCAGTCCATTTTAGGGGTTGTCATTGTATATTATAAGTTTAACAATTGCTTCATCTATCGTCAATAGATCGATTCTCTGAGTAATGTACATCAAAATCTCCACCGGGATATCTCTTCTTCAACTTGTTTACATTACCTTTTATCACATCATCAAGTGATACATTGAGTGCTGCACATGCTTGCATTACATACCACATAACATCACCGAGTTCAATAACAAGATGATCGTGATTGTCTTCGTTCCATGGCTTTCCTTGGAAAATAACTTTCTTAACGATCTCCATAAACTCACCACCTTCAGCACTAATCCCAACAGCAGCAGTAAGAAGCCTGTGAATATTGGCACCCTTTCCGTCAAGGGTACTAAGACTCTCAAGAAAAGATTGATAATCTTTACTGGGATCGGATGTGACACCATCCACGAATATAGCATACTTATTAAGGTCAACTTGTTTATCAGTATAGTTTATATTTGGTTGCTGTTCGTTGTGTGTGTTGTAGTCTCCAGACATAATTAAAATTTAAATTCGGCAAAAGTTTTTTTAGGAACCTTTTCTTCAGTATACTCCTCTTTGGTTCCAGAGTCAAGCACATCTTCCTGTGCCTTCTGTTCACAGTCATATAATCTCATCTTTGCACGATCAATACCTACGATAAATCTTTTGTATATTGTAGGATCATTGTATCTATTCTTGAGTTGTTTGACCATGATCTGGTTTAACCCTTCGAGTTCTTCCGTTGAGATGAGGGCAAACATAAGATCAGCAGTAGCAGGAAGACCAAAGGACTCACTGGTATCGGTGAGATCAACATCAGAAGAAGCAAACCCGCTACGAGTCGTCTGTGTTGCACTAAGTATCGGAACATTCGCTTCAACAGCGAGACCACGAAGTTCTTCCGCGATTGCTTTGATGTAGGAATAGGAGTTGACTGCTGCGTTAGCACGGTATCTTGATGAGGCACAAATATTTAAGTAATCTATGAATATTATATCAGGTTTAAAGGATTTTTTCAATGCCAATTCATTAAGCAATGCTTTAAAATGTCCAGAATGTGCAGATGCAGTTGGATATTCTTTAATAATTAACTGTCCTTGTGTCTTACTTGATATCTTCTTAACCTTCTTATCAAACATTGGTTTAGGTAAATCGATCAAGTTTTGTATCGGAGTGTTTAATAAGTTTGCATCAATTCGTTCAGCAATTTTCTCTTCTGCCATTTCCATTGTAATATAGAGTACGTTCCTCCCTTGTAACAACACGGAGCTAGCGAAGTGGCACATGAATAAAGATTTCCCGACACCTGTACCAGCCAGCGCGATGTTAAGAGTCTTATTAGGTAAACCACCTTTGGTAATTTTGTTAAAGTATTCAAGATCAAAGGGGATTTTGTCTTCTGTTCTATGGTAGTACTCGTATCTGTCATCAGAGTTTAGTATGTAA
>VMHT01019263.1_pt1 | contig 11682 bp, 26 predicted proteins | sample 4693611 | NCBI WGS metagenome assembly VMHT01 (sample SAMN12280063, study PRJNA550983) | marine metagenome | isolation source: seawater sampled from same location over 5 years 0.02-0.2 micron viral filtrate | place: USA: collected off the coast of southern California halfway between the port... ...
TGCTACATTAACTTGACCAGCAGCACGATTAGCCGCTGTGTTTTGCCAAGTATTTGATGCTAGTGTGCCACCAGAATATGTTGAGCCAGCCATTAGCCACCAAGCAACACCAAACCCATGAGTGTTATCGTTTGTTATAGCCGTTGTTTGATAACCGCTAAAAGTTAAAGTAACTTTTTGCCAAGTATTTGCTGATGCTATTGTGTACGCTTGTGAGTTAAAATAAGCGGCATCTTGGTGGTTTAACTCTACAATATGAGTCCCTGTCTTAGGAGACCTGACCCAGAACTGAAGGGTTATACTTTCTGCACCTGATGTTCCATATTTAAGGTGCTGTAAATCTTGGCCTTCAAAATTATATACCAAAAGATGATATTCTCCTGCGGCTACTGAAGTGTCGGCAGTCGTTACATCTAGCTTTGCGGAATAAGAAAACCCCTGTCCAGATGGCACTGTTGTTGACTGGCTGTAGGTAAATAGCTGTGCGCCATCACCAGCAGATTTAAAGCGATCAACTCCAAAACTGTTACGAATACCAGTTTGAGTTCCGCGTTGATTAACAGTTATCGCACCATTAATAATCATGTTCCTATTTGACAGGGCTGTCTGCGACCCGATAAGTGCCGCTAGTTCTGCTGCTTTACTCATGCTAGGTCTCCAAGTATAGAAGTCATTGTTCTTTCGTTATCTTCAACACCTACATCTGTAGTGTTTGTTAAAATTCTATATCCACCAGTAGTGGGGGATTCATTATACTTTACTTGAAAACACCTTCCTATGATGATATTGCTCTGTGCTGTTGTAGGCTTAATCATGCAAGCAACATTATAGTTTGCATTACCCATACTATTAGTTAGTTGTGGGGAAAAATCACCAGTGCCGTTGTCCGTAACAGAAGCAGTGTTGAACGAGTCCTGTACAGATGTACTAGAACCAACAAAGTTAGACCATTGTTTTGCACTTCCCTCTGCCACATAAGCCATGCCAACAGAGTTGTTCCCAGCGGCATCCTTCAGTGTGTTTACTCTAAGTTCGCTTGCCATTATGCGAGGTCTCCCATTACATGAAGGCAATGGTCATCGGCATCAGCATAACCGCCATCGTTCCGTGTGCCTGTTCTTAATTGAGATGTTGTAAATACGCCATCAGTGGCGCACATACCTTTGACTTCGTTGCCACCATCCCTGCCGCTACCAGACGAACCGCTGGGGGAATAATTCACGCTATTCATGTTGTTTGACCAAGACCAAGTAAAGTCGCCCGGACCATTGTCGGCAGTGCTTGCAACATTCAGCGAGTCACGCATTGTTGCTGTATCACCGTCAAAGTCAGTCCAGCACTTACACAACCCCTGCTGAAGATTAGTCGTGGTTGAGTTGCCTTCACCTGTCACGCTAATAGAACCAGCCGTGGTTACTCCTGTGATTGTATCTACTTTGAGTATGCTTGCCATTATGCGAGGTCTCCATCCACAGAAGTTGAAACAAACTCTGGGTCTTTGTCGTTGCCAGCCACATCACTGCAACGCAAAATGTACACAGTTGTTGTCGGGTCAGCAGATTCATCAATCATCACAACGTGATAATTCAAGCTGTTGCCTTTGCGAGATGCCATGCCAACTATGCTATATGTTGCGGCACTCATAGCTGATGTGATATTCATCGACTGGTCGCCTAGCGCATTGTCTGTAACTGATGCAATGTTGAAACTGCTATCTGTTGCATTATTATTAAAATCTCTTCGGATGTAAACTTTAGCCGCACTCTGCTTCGTCAACCCAACAGGGCCAGTGCCAGCCTTATCTGCAATAGTATCTACATTCAATACGCTGGTCATACGATGCTCCAATATCCGTTAACAGTGACGGTGGCGGACTGGGTGATTGGACCACCGCTTACGCCATTCTCATCGCTGTCGATTGTAATGTCCGCACTGATCGTTTGACCGTTAAGCCGGATAATCGAGTTGTTGCCCTTGAAGGGGTAGCGTGTGTCAGCTTCCGCCTTGGTGTAGCTGTTAGCTACAGAGAAGACATCGTAAACAACTAGCTCAACGACATCGTTCAAGGATGCGCCAGTCACCAAGATAATGCTGGTGCCTGTCGTGCTTGTATAATCCGTAACCGGCTTCAAAAGCACACCATTTTGGTAAACGTCCAAATAGTTGCTGTCCGGGTAATTCAGTACCTTCGCATCAGCATCCGATCCGCTGAACGTAGTCTGACCCGCCGTTGCCTGATACAGGTAACGGTTGCGAACACCAACTGATGGGGATTTACCAATATATGATGACATCGCTCTTCCTTATGGTTTCGTAGGCCAAGTAACATCGTCTAGTGATGTGGCAGATTTAGTTATGTCTCGCAATGCTTGGCGGTATGTTGTCTGTGCAGATGTGGCATCAGCCGTGTCAGACAAAACCCAATGGTCTGTTTCTGCAATTAAACGATTACGTTCTGTGCGTAGTTCTTGTAACTTAAAAGCAGTGATAAGTTCAGCTTCTTTTGTTGCTACGGCAGAAACATCCCAAGATACTACGTTACCATTTGCATCTGTTGCTACAGCATCGTCACCATCACCAATAATAGAAACAACTTTAGAATAAAGATTATAAATAGCTTCGTGTCTCATCCTGCAATCTCCATAACTGTGATGGTTGATACAGTTGCATAGGTTGAATCAATCCCACGCCTGTTTAGATAAATAGTTCCACTTCCAGTTGCCCATTGTAATTTATATGTCAATGCGCTTGTGCTAGATGGAGAATCTAAATATTGCAGTGTCAATGCTCCTATCTCTGGTGTTGAGTACAATCGGTGAAAACTAGATACATTTTTGGTTGCTCCTGTCCCGACAATTTCGGTGCTATCACGCAACAGTTTGATTGCATTGTTTTGTTGTGCCGTGCTGTTACCAATACTAATCGTAAAACTAACCAGTATCTTGTTTGATGTTGACCCCGGTGTTATAGAAACACTCATGCCAGAAATATCATTAAAAGTAGTTTCACCCGCTGCTGAAGCACTGACCATAGAGTTAACTGATGTTTGCACAACCTGCAACACACTACCCGCTGGCAAACCCGCATCAGTTAAATTAAGCCCACCATCTTGTACTTTCGTTAAAGCCATCTACTTATCCTTATGCGTAAGGGCTATCACCTAGCACAGATGTATCCCAAGCTGCCTTGAGTTTAGCAATAGTATCTGCGTCTGTGATCGCCTTCGCCGCTGGTGCATCACGCAGTTTGCCTTTTTTAGTGACTGACGCGGCCTTTGCATCGGTATCATCAGCTTCTAGCGCTTTCATGTACACGACATCCTCTGCATCAAGCAGTGGTGTCCGTACTTCACGAATTTTGTCCTTGAAGATTTCTTTGGCGGCTGTCATGTCTTCTGAAATAACAGAACCAGAAAGTGACCACGCACCACGGAAGTGGCGGTCTGATGGAACGGTAGCAGTTGAAGCATCAATCTGATTACCGTCTTTATCGACTATATAAGTTGTTGTCATAATACGCTCCTATGCGGCAACAGTTTCATCAGTGGCGAGGTCTTCACTAATCTTCCAAGCATTGCGCCACTCACGAGTCGCTGGAAGCTGTTCTTTACGGCATATTACCATCTTTGGCTTATTTCCGCTATCATAGTTACGCCACACGCTTTGTGGGCAATCTTTCATAATCAAATACTCGATTGCTTGCTCTTCTGTCATCGCCTCAACAGGCTCTGTGTTATGTAGCAAGTAGCCACGAGTGTGCTTCTTGAAGTCCGGCTGGGCCTCATCTTTAGCTAGTTCCCAATACACTTGTACTGGTGGCAGGATGCCGCCCTGCAAAGCGCAAGCCATCCAATTCGGATCGGGTACAAGTATCTTTGCACATTCATCTACGCTGTCCTCATAGACTACACGGTAGTCTGACTGATAGCCTTCTAAGTTTTCTTTAGCCCAGCACAGTCTATCCCATAGGTGTGTGCCTTGAAACTTTGGTGTTTGCATTATGCTAAGTCTCCAGTAATTGTTCCATAATTACCTGTATCAATCAGTGTATTATCATGTTGTCTAGTTTCAAAACGGTCAGTTGATGTGCCTCTTGCTTGACTACCACAGAAGGTTGTGCTGTTAGACATTAAACTTCTAGCGTGAGCATCAGAGGCAAATGCGTTGGTGTAGTTAATTGTAAAGTCACCTGTCTGACTGTCCGTGACACTACTTATATTAAAACTAACTGATATAACAGGAGTTGCTTGTAAATATTGAATATAAGCTTTTGCCGCACCTTCAACGATGTACTGCGTATCAAGTGAGCCAGCGGTGCTGTGTTCTAGGGTATCTGCTTTGATTTTTCCTAGTGCCATTATGCGAGGTCTCCTAAAACACAAATATTTAGTCTATCGTCATCACTTGCCGTACCATTTGTTAACTCATAGTTAGCGATAGCAAAAGTATTAGATGCAGGAGTTAATGCGCTACCACAAAAACCCATAACCCTGTTACCGCCACCAGCTTGTTCGCCACTCATACCGGGAGTTGCATAGTTTGCGTCTGCCATATTATTAGTAAAAACAAAACTTGACCTTCCTACAGCTATATCAGAAATAGAACTGACGTTAAGCGAACTTCTTGTTGTGTGTGTTCCTGATTGTTCAAAGTTAGCAAAAGCCTTCGCCAGCCCCTGCTGCAAGTTTGTGGTCGTGCTGTTGCCTTCACCCGTGACTACAATAGAGCCAGCAGTGCTAGTACCAGTTAGCGTGTTTACAAGAATGGTACTCATGCTAGGTCTCCGATTAACGCAACGCTTGTTATATCAACGTCTGTATTTGTAGCTGTTGATGAACTGGCAAACCTTTGCCCTATTCTAGTTACTGAGGATGTTTGATTAGACGAACTATTTGTCCAACTTCCAGTGCTAAAAGGGCCAACTACACTGTTCCCACTTGAGTTGTAATTACTCGTACCCGCCGCAAGGATTGCATATAAGGCATCACTAAAGGATGATGTGTTTGAAATGCTGGTATCGCCAGTTCCATTATCTGTCAAACTCGCTACGTTTAGCGGCGAACCTACGGTTACGGTTGTAGACACTGTAGTGTAACGCACCACAAGTTTGGGTGCTTGTTGCTTCGTCAGCGTAACTGCCCCGCCGCCTGTGCTTTGTACGGTATCTGCTTTTAATGTGCTCATAGCGTCACCAATGTCCCACCGCTTTCAACGGTTAATGTAACACCGCTAGCCACAGTAAACGGGCCAGTTACATTGGCGTTCTCTGTAGCAAGGATGGTTGTATCTGCTGTAAGGGATTGTGCGTTGGTACGAAACAAGCCGCCAGCCTTAAATGTGCCCTTGTTACCGGCGGGGGGTACAACTGATCCCACTTGCGGTGCGAGGTAGTTTACGAAGATGTTACCCGTGCCAGAAGAAGGCGCGGCAGTAAATGTAAGTGTTGTGCCATCCGGAACCGTATATGCAGAAGCGGCGTCCTGAATGACGCCGTCAACAGAAACCAAAATGTCCTGCTTAGAGGATACAGTGGTGTTTAGCGTAAACGTAGTATCGCTACCGTCACCGTTAAACTGCTGAACAGCCTTAACCGCCTGATAGTTTACGGCTGGTTTATTACCCTGATACGCCATCAGCTACCCCTTATGTTATATCCAGATGGCTCATCACAACGTCTACACCAGACGCCGTGTCACAAATCACCTTGATAATATCCCCCGGCTCCATGACCACCTTCTGATCCCCACCAACAACAACCAAACTGCCGCCTACCGGAACCGGTGCATCTTTCACCAAAAACACGTTGTCCTCCGCACCAGATGTGCGGCCTGCTGCCAAAAGTTGTACGTCCACAGTGACCTGTGTACTTACGATGTTAGCGCAAGAAAGACCGATAACCGTTGTCTGCGTTGAAGATGGACAAGTATAGATATTAAGACCGCTCGTCCCCACAGCTGTTTGTGTCTGACTTAAAAATGTATTTGCCATCTGTTACCCCAGTGCAATAGCTAGTGCGACTGCTGACCCAGCCTCATCTACGTTTAAGTTTGCCCGTGCGGCAGAAGCAGAACTAGCTCCCGTGCCACCGTCAGCGATTGCTAGATCAGTAATTCCTGTAATTGTGCCGCCTGTAATTTTGGCGTTAGACATAGATAAACTACCGCCAATATCAACAACCGCCGCGCCAGAACCCGCACCATCACAATACACAATGGCAGATTGCCCGTTAGCAACAGATACATTCCCCCCGGACCCCTGCGTAACAACAATGTCCCGGCTACCAGATAGCGCGTTCTGAAACATAAAAAAAGTAGATGAAGTGTTCGGGCCTACCGTAAGAGTTACGTTGCCGCCAATATCGCCGCCATCTACGAACTTAATAGCGCGATACATTCCGTCTTGTACGTTGCTTTGGCCTTGGTTTGGAGATGCGGCTCTTATTGTTAGGGTAGAGGATGTATTAGACAGCGTTATAGCTTTAAAACCGGCTAACCGGTCAAATAAATCAAAATTGAAGTTAGTGGTGTCACCCCACGAACCGGATTGTTCACCTGTGGCGGGCTTTTCTATTCCAAATATGGTGCTAAACGAGCTAGCCATTTAAATCTCCTACGCCGCGATATCCGTCCAATTTGGCGATTGAGAAGGATTAACCCCAGACCAACTTGGCGATTGAGACGGGCTAATTCCCGACCAATTCGGCGTCTGGCTTGGACTTATCTGTCCCCATACAAATACGTTACCACCAATTTCTCCGGTGGCCGACACTCCCGTCAAACTGACATTAGCGTCTGCCGTTACAACTACATTACCAACATTTCCGGTAACTTGCAATCCTGTCGTAGGAACGGTAACTCTAACGCCAACTTCTACGTTACCTACGTTAGCCTCTGCTTCAAGTCCAGTAACACCTACATCAGCATTTGCCTGAACCGTAACACTGCCAACACCGCCTGTAGCGGCAAGACCCGTGGCCGGAACATTTGCCTCACCGGTAACAGTTGGGGAACCAACCGCTCCTGTAGCGGCAATACCTGTCGGCGTTACATTTGCTTCTGCCACGACAGAAACAGAGCCAATGCCACCTGTGGCAGCAAGACCCGTAACAGGTACATCCGCTGCGCCAGATACCGTGACAGAACCAACCGCCGAAGTTCCCGCAACACCAGTGACACTTACGTTAGCATCCGCAGATACTGTGGCAGTTCCCACTGCTCCTGTGGCCGTAGCTCCGGTTGGAACTACGTTTGCGGCGGCACTGACAGTGACAGAGCCAACTCCTGCTGTAGCGGCGAGGCCGGTAGTCGGCACATTCGCGGCTGCGGAGACTGCAACGCTACCTAGCGCCGAAGTTCCAGCTACGCCTGTTACAGCAACATTAGCTTCTCCGGTGACCGTTACAGCGCCAACGCCGCCTGTTGCCGCAATACCAGTTACAGCGACAGGAACAGCTTCGTTCCACGCCCCTGATCCCCATGTACCTCGACCCCAGCCGGTAACGCTAGCCATAACGGACTCCGTTAGGCGATACGGATGATCGCGTTACTCGCGTCAGCAGTCGGGAACTGGATCGTGAAATCACCCGCAGTAGATGTTTTATCTGCACCAAAATTTAAAACGACCACCGCATCTGTAGTGCTTGAACCACCCGCAGTTGTGCTGTTATAGATAATCGCGCCCCTAGCTGTGACAGTAGCGTTTGAAAACGTCAAATCTGCAAAATCACCAAAGGCTGTCGTGCCAGATGATGTTGGAGTGACGCTAGTCAGAGCGGCTCCGCCAGCGGTATAGTTTGTACCACTAACCTCGTTAGATGTAGAATAATCAGTAGTTGCCGCATCAAGAGACGCGGAGCTAGTGAAAAGTGCTAGTTTAAAAGTGTGCCCCGAAGATGCAGTAAAGTTGTGCTTACCTTGCATCAACTCCACCTTAAATGAGGTACACATTGCTTGTGTTATAGCCATATTACAGTCTCCTTATTGCTTCGGCTAATTCAGGATGGCCCGCATCCTTTAAGGCATTACATACCGTAGTTCTATCACTACGGATAGCCTCTCTCATGTAGAACGCTACAAGGCTTTGAATATGCTCCTTGAAAGCGTTCGCTTGATCCCGGATACCGGGATGAGCCGTATCCGAAACAGAAATGATCTTTTCTACGCACCGTTCAGCTACTTCTTCCGGGGTAAACCCGCGGTTTTGCGTAGTAACTACGTTTACTATTGGGCTTGTAGGAAAGTCTGTTTTTATCTCAAACATTACAGTTTCTCCCGCATAACAAGCCCTGTACGGTACGCATCAGTATCTTCAACAGCTTCGCCGTAATTCTTGAGGCGGCCAATAGACTCTTGGAATTGCAGAAGGTAATTTTGAATAACATCCTGCTCACCCTTCATGTAAGTATATGCTTCAATCAAAGAGCCGTACAGCATAGCTAAAGGAGCATTAACACTAAGCCACGTGGTGGAACCACCTGCACCCGCCGTAAGACTGGTGGGGCGGTAATAGTAATGCAATTCTGCGGATAACGCTCCGTTAGGAGTAGGCGCAATAATAAAGTTGGTAATGTCAAAAAACCCGTAATACCGTGGAACACCCGTAGCTGTAGGGTCTGGATATGCCGTTTGCAAAAAATTAACGTCTTTGTACTCCAGAAACACGTTATCCCCGCCAGACGTAATGATTGACAGAGAATATGGCGCTAAAAAATCGGCAGGGCAGTTTAAAAATTTGTTACCGCTAGTTAATGTGCCGGTTTGGTTACGACGGAAAAAGTTAAGCTGTACGCTCTTGAAAATGCGCTCTTCCGCGCCCCGAATAAAAATATTAAGGTTGTTAACGAACGTAGTCTCTTGATTTTCTGTGTAATCTTTAATCGCATCCTGCAACTGTGTAAGTGTAAAGCTCATGTTATCACCACCGTAACTTGCCCGACTTGGCCTAAAAGCGCGTCGGTGTTTTCTGGCTCAGAAGGCATTTGGGCTACACCCGCGGTGCTCCAGTTACCGTTTCCCAAGTATGTAATCCCATTGGTAGTAATCACAGAAAAAGGCTTCTTGGGGTTTACCACCTCTGGCCTAGCATCCTGAAGAGCTTGTGCATCGGTAACCTTGCGAAAAGGCTCTAGCTGCGGCTGTTTTGCTTCCCACTCGTCCTTGCCAACAAGCAAGCCATTCCACTCACGGCGCATATCTTTATACCGATACCGGAACCCGGATCGGTCAGATACCGCAAAGGAATCTTTACCTGTGGCAAATCTCGACATTATACTCTACCAAAATAGTTATACTGTGGGGTGACATTGAAGGACGCTCTGTCCCGATCCTCTGCCATAGCCCGCTCAAACTCTTCTTCATACATTGCCTTCAGCAGTTGCGCCCGATTAGGGGCCCGCTTGATAGACAAGTAGTACGCCAATCCGGCAGCTAAACACGGGTACAACCGAAACGGCACTTCCATAGTGTTGGTAAACTCATCCGCATCATCCATGCGGGTCAAAGCGTCGTAATACACAACATCCGTGCTATTGTCGGGGACCGGCCAAAGCTTCAAAGTCGGCGTTATTTGCCGATCTAAGAAAAACTGTGATGGCCGACCCTCCGTTGTTTTGGTCGGGATGGAAAGATATGTGTCACGGCTGATACGCTGTAGCGCATAATCCGTCCCGCTCCGTTGGACAACAACAGACAAAATGTCAATAATGTCTGCCCCCAAGCTATAATTGCCGGTTCCTGAAGTCATGGCTTGAGTCCGCTGAGCTATTGTCCACTGGTTCAAACCACGGTTTGCCCACTCCGCAAGCATCAAATTCAAGGAACGCTTCGCCGTTTTAAGGTCGTAACCAGTACGAACCTCAAGACCGCAACGCTCAAACGCCTCCTCTACATAGTCGGCAACGTCAAGCTCAAAATTTGTGCTTCCAGAAGTAGCCATACTACTTCTTCTTTACCATGCCGCCACGGCGCATCTTCTTAACCATGCCGCCGCCGCGCATCTTCTTAACCATACCACCACCGCGCATCTTCTTGACTGCACCGCCTTTTTTCATCATTTTACGTGGTTTCATTGCCATGATTTCAGTCTCCTGTATAAAAGTTCACGGTTTTGGAAGATTTGTTCAGCATCGTACTCTTCCAAGTAATTATCATAATAGCCTTTTTTAGCCAGTTTGTCTGCTGATTCCTGTACCTTAGAAAGGCGCTGAACAAAAATCATTGCGTACTCATCTTCAACTATCTGCATAAATGAGTTGTCGTCAATGAAATCATTTGGTTCATCGTGTGGATGAAAACCCATTAGCCACATATCCCTGTCAATAAAAACGCCATCAGAAATAGCCTCGTTTAACTGCTCTAGGTAATCGTGAAAAACATCCGGGTCTTTTTGAAACGCCATGTCTACAATAATTACTAGGTCAAAAGCGTCTTCCCATTGAGATATCGTGCTGTATAACACCTGCATATTGGTGTCATATTTGAATAAAATAAGAACTTTGTTATCTTCCCAAGCCTTTTGAGCATAGGGGCACGGCGGCATACCGTTGTAAAACGGGTTCGGTTTATGCAGGGTATGGTCTGACCATGCCATAATTTCTTGGCATATCTGACTTTCCTTATCTATGTAAAACCGCGTGTTACTCATGCTTGTGACACCGACCCCTTCGTGCGCTTGCGGCGGTTACCCATTATAGCCCCACACCCTCTTGCCACGGCTGTGCCGGGAATACTACTGCCTCTAAACGGTCGTTTTGCCGTAGTCTCGTAACCCGCTACGCCTCCGTTAGCCATCTTCTTTACCTTGGCAGCCTTAGTGTTAGCCACAACTTGCTTTCCTTTAGACCCTTCACGCTTCTTTTTACGCGCTGTCGAAGCTCGTTCAGACTTTGATAAACTTTGAGCTTTACGTCTAGGCAGGCAACGGTCAGGGTTACGCTTATCTTTTGACGTACCACATGGGCCTTTAATGTTGCCGCTGCTATCAATTCTGACCCAATCTTCATCTAACCACTCCTGCAACTTACCCATTACTTACCCTTCCTTTTGCCGCCCTTAGACTTTTTGGCATAGTTAGGGTCTTTACAATACTTTGATGCGGCAAGGTTTGCATACGCGCTAGGGTATGTATCAAAAGTGCGCTTTGCCCACGCCTTACCTTCAGGACAAATTTTACTGCCTTTACTCTTAGACGAGGCGCTTTTTGATTTTCGCGAATATGCCATTTAAAACATCCTTTGTGCTACCGCCGCTGCAACAATTAAAACAGCTATTCCCCATAGCCGCATATCTAAACGATCAAGTTGCTTTTGAATGTCCGCATATCTACGAGTGCACTCTTCTTCGTGCTTTTCTAGCAACTTTAAAACTTCTTCTACCTTCATATCACCACGCCTTACATGACCAGTATCTTGCGCTAAACTTGTCTTTTGCGGTGTCACAGTTATGACGCGCTCTAAAATTTGATCTACGCTTGGGTTGATCTTTTTTGATAGACATATTGGGGTCCCCAAAGCGGACCAGCTTAATTTCACTGCCTTTTTTAGCCAAAACAGCAGACTTCTTTGACTTACCGGGAGTACGTTTTGGTTTGTTAAATCCCGCAAAAGTTTCTCCCCTGTATTTAATTTTTCCTGAAGGGGTTCTGGTTACATTTTTTGTTGTTGCCATAATTCCTCACTTAAAGAAAA
>VMHT01077146.1_pt1 | contig 11682 bp, 6 predicted proteins | sample 4693611 | NCBI WGS metagenome assembly VMHT01 (sample SAMN12280063, study PRJNA550983) | marine metagenome | isolation source: seawater sampled from same location over 5 years 0.02-0.2 micron viral filtrate | place: USA: collected off the coast of southern California halfway between the port... ...
AGAATAAAATTAATTTTAAAACGCTCCAAAAAACGGCGCATATATTTTTTAATCAAATTCAAAAGCGTAGTAAATCTAATAAGCATTATAATATAGAAATTAAGACATGCGCGCTCAATAGTAGTGGATATTATTTTGGGTTCGATGAACTTCATGTGACACATCATTTAGATCAGAATGGTTGGAGCAGTGATAAGAAGTTTGACACATTTGCCGCTCACTTTCTTCATGAATTTAGACACTGGATACAAGACAACATGCTTCACGTTTCCGAGCGACGATTAAATTATACTGATGAAGATAGTGAGAAAGAGAATAACAAATATTATTACAACAAGTGGGAGATCGACGCTCGGAAATTTGAACGGAAATACAAGAAAGAATTTATACAGTTATATTATCTTTTAGATGACCTCTCTAACAAAAAACTTTTTTATTAATATTATGCAAAACATATCAGAATTCGAACGAACAAAACCAACACAAGCATATGCTGCTATTGATAGCGCAATTTTTAAGTACCGTCAAATAGTTAATGAGCATACTTACCGAGGTAAGCAATTGATCATGGAGAGTAATGATGCGCAACGCGTTTCGTTAGCACAGCAAATTGTTAGTGACCTTGAGAATATAAAAAGAGTGTTTCTTACTGGGAGTTAAGTTATAGCGACGTTTTTGATTTCGTCGTAGTAGGGAGTTATTTTCTCTATCTCCTTTTCTATTCTTTCTTTAAGCTTATTATTAAGCTTAGTATCTTTAATTCCGACATTTTTAATTTCAACTTGATATTTGTTGCTTAATTTTTCAGGATAATTAAACTTCATTAATTTATCTATAGTATCAACATAAGTGCGCTGTCCTAAAGGATAAGACCAAACAACACCTTTATCTTTTAAATGATAATTATAATGAGCCAACATATCAAAATAGCTCATTGTTTTGTTATATAATTTAAAAGCTTTTATTTTTGCATTATTAACAAAATATTTTTTAGGTTGTAACAATCTATTTGCTAATGTTAAATAATATGGAGTGCTAACAGCTCCAATATAACAACCTGTACCTAATACATTATCTAATGCATATCTACCAGCATTAAAATAAGCTAGTTGAAATAATTTTCCATTTACATATAGCTCCATATACCCCTTACGTAAAGATACATTAATAAAGAAATGATTATAACCAGGATGTAGTTGAGCTACATCGAAACTTATTTCAGTCTTTCTTCGAGCGAAAGTTCCTGTAGATGAAAATTTAGGTTTAGTTCTTAATAGTACTTTTATTTTATTTTTACTAGCGCCTGTCTTCTTTAAATAAGAATAAGATGTTAATGTTTTAGTTAAACGTAAATCTGCTACATCAACCCCGGGTAATTTTTTACTATAAATTACCTGGAGGTCAAAATTTATCTTACTTAATCTAACACCGTCTGTATATTCTTGTAATAAAAGTATATATTTTTTATACACACCACCTTCAAAATCATATATTAAATCTATATATGTTTGTTCAAAGTTTAAGTTTTGTAAATTGCAAAATTGTCTTGCTCGGATAAATTTACGGTTATTATCTAAAATAGAAATAATATTATTATCTCCTAATACAACTAATTGATTTTCGTCATCAATTACAATACCATTTACTCTAGATTTTTTATCTAATCCAGCTTGAACTCTTTCATCCTGATCAGTTCTTATTCCTTTTTGAATAAAGTTTCTATTTACTCCAGGGTTGGATGGGTTAAATTGTTTCAAGATAAAGGGTACATCATTACCATCGAATGCAATCTCATTTCCAAATCCATTTATATTATCAGTACTTAATATAGTAATAGTATTATTTCTATCAAATATTTTTCCCTTTACTCCTAATGTTGTAGCAGAAGGGCTAGAAGTGGTGGTACTAGAAACGTTAGTATCAGTATTATATGTAAAATATTTCTTAGCAGTAACTGGATTAAATAATATATGTATTTTAGATTCACCAATTTCAAAATCATCTATTACAGAATTCTCAGGCGCTACATCTTTTAAATTTTCAATTTTTCCTGTTAAGTTATTATTGTTATTAAAAACATAGATTATATTATTATCACCTAATACAAAATAGTCTGAGAAAGTATCTCTTCGACCGATTCCTTTAATACCGATTTCATCTAATCCATCTTTTAATATTACTTCATCATATATTTCAAAATCATTATTTAAAAATACTAATTTACTGGCAACCCCGGATTTAGAATTTGTTGTAGGTAATATAATGTTTGGTGTTACTAGATCAGTATTAAATACACCAAAACCATCATCAAAATAATTACCTATAATTTGATAGCAAAACGGTAGGGTATAATCGTTTGTATCTAACCAAAAATTACAACTAAAATCACCAGAAAAATTTGCATTAAATCTTCCTAAATTCTCTCCATTCAGTATTAATTCATCATCAATTTTAGATTTATTTGGTATCACAGGTACACCTTTATAATTTAAATATTCTATATCAGAAGCCTCATTATATGGTTCATATGCTTCAAATAATTTTTCATAGTCTTTCTCACCTATGTGATAAAAAATATAATCATTATTAGGTTCAAATGTTAAGCTAGATGAGACGTCAAATGTTTCTGTTGTTTGTGCCCCAGCGGCAGTTACTACTTCATAATATGATGTACCAGATAGAGCAGAACTAAAATCAGATACTAACGGATTATAATATCTATCTACCCATTTTCTATCTCCGTCACTATTACCAGACAACCAACTACATAAATAAATTGGATTTATACCGTCGCTAAAAGTATTATTTTTTACTACTTCACGTCGTTTAAATACTTTGTCCGACATTAAGGGATTATCACCTGGCACAGCACCTAAGTTGTCAATTTTTGAATCTGCAATATTAAGAATAGTATACGGTGATAATGAATTAGGGGTAGTAAAGTATGTTAACTTACTTGGTTTAAATTCTATATCATATGTACCAATATTATATGATAATCCTATTTTATCATATCCTCCTATTTGATGTGTACCCGAATGAATTTTTTCATACATTCTATTTAAATAGGAAGGCTCAGAATTAAAATGGTTATTCTCAGCATAATATTCACTTAACGTTGCTTGATTTTTTAATGGAAAAATATCAGCATGAGATACAATTTTATTGTCTAGTTTCTTTTGAAAAAAGTTATAGTTATTATTATAAACAAAATAGTTATTACTAATATGGTCTACAGTTGTTGAGGTGTTTAAGTTTACTGAATCAGTATTATATGTCGAGTTATATTTACTATAACTATTTGGTATATATTTAAAATCCTTAGTTAATATTTTTCTGTTAATATCAAAAAAGCTAGTGGATAAGTCTGATACAGTACTTTGCCAAGCGCCAGGAGGAGTAAAATATAATGTATTAGAGCTGTTTATTAAAATATTAGCAGATGGTCCAGAGGTCACAGTTCCTGCCGGTTGGTGGATTGCAATTACATCATCATCTAAATAAAATCTAAAATATGATGGACCTTCTGAAGTCCATCGAGCGTCGATATTTTGATTATTAGGAGCACTTAAATAATATGTTATACTATTATATTCTTGACTAATACTAATTGTATGTTCATTGGGATTTGTAATATTACCAGTAATTGCTGCCACACTGTTAATAGTAAATGTAAAGAAAAATTGACTACTTAAATTACTAAATTCCGTCGAATCTACAAATGTAGATGTTATCAAATTTAGATCAGAGAAATCAGTTTTAAGGTACTTACCTCCATGTTGTATAGTAGTAGAAAAAGACTTAATTGATGTATCAGTATGTGGTATATTAAGCTCGGTTATAGTAGATAGCGGGTATAAATTAGTTAATGTATATTGTGTATTAAAATTAGTTTTCTTATCTTTGGGATCTTTATTAAAATAATATTGGTTAACTGTTAATCCGAAGTCAAAATTTTCTCTATATTTAGTAAATAATATTTTCGAGTCATGTATGTGACTGTACTCTATTGGTGTAATAGATTTACTCTCTATAGGAATAATCCTCATCTCGTTAGCTTGTTATTTTTGTTCCTCTTAAGTATGAGTCTTTGTACAAGGAGGCTTTGTTGCCGCTCGACGCTTTAAAAACTTCGAAGTATATTGTATCTCCTGGGCTTATTAAATCCATATAATTGAAATCAATGACGTGATTAAAATCACCTTTTGAGGACTTGTAGTCTCGTTTGGTCTTCTCTGCACCGGTGGCATCTAGTATATACATTCGTACTGTTGCTGGTTTGTCCTTGGCGAACTTGAAGTGACCTTGGAACAGTATTGTACTAGCAGCATATGCGGGTGAGTTTGGATATGTAATTTCAAATCCTCTAGTCCCGTTCAATTGAAAATTTGTTAAGTCTGGATTGATTGTCGACCAGTCTGCACCTGACGGTAATACTGAATGATCAAATCCAATGTACCGCTGGACACCTCCAGTCGGGACGGCCTTATTATTTTTAACGTTAAAATTAACTGATTTAAGAACTGCTGATCCAGTGTTGAGTAGAATTGCATCGGCATTAGCGGTCACTTGAGTGTCGAGGTCGCCAATCTCGTCCATCCTGGCACTCAGAGACGTAATATCATCATAGTTCCTCTTCGCCATGTCAATTACATGCTTTAAGTCCCCGTAAGTAAGAGTTTTTCCTTCTGTTGTTCCTATTGTTGGAATAGTGTATTCATCCACACTTTGAGTTAAAATATTACTACCATCTATTTCAGAAGCAACACTAGTATCGTTTAATCTATCTTCAAAAGTTATATTGTCTGTACTAATAACAAAATCTTTAAAGGATAGCAGTTTTGTACCATTATTTGTTTCAATGAGTAGCCTATCAGTATTCAATATCTCCGTACCAGCATCTAGATCTGATATATTAATGATTTCGTCTTCTATTGCCATATAATTATTTAGTTATTTTAGTAATTTACAAACGCTGTTATTGTATTTGTTCTAGTAGTTATTGAATCACAAGCATTCACATCAAACAAATCTACAAAGAAATAACCAGAAGATAGAGGTGTTGATTGTGAAGCACCAATACCGACTGCTCCTCCAGCTTGAAAATAGTATTGTATAGTATAATCAGCTAAATTTGTTCGTGTTCCTTTAATATCTACTAAAGGAATATTGATTGTTTGTTTCTGCAATCCTACGTCCTTTATCAAGTCATTACAGTTCCAATTTACAAACCCACTTAAATGGACAAATCCTGTATTAGCAGTTAGTGGAACATATAATAAACTACCAGCTTCAACTGTATTAGGATAATTAATTGCCACCACACCATCGGCGCGATTTGGATCGGCTGCTCTCGTTCTATATCTTAAAGTAACTTTACTATTATTTTTAATTTCACCAGTAGCTGTATATATATCGTCAAGTGATATCTGTATAGCGTCTCCAGTATTTGAATTTTTTGCATCAACTTGTACATACTCTGTTGTGAATCCTATATTAAAGAGATTTGTACCGGTGTATCTAGGTACAGGTAAAGCTGGGTCATGACCCTCTCCTCCTGGTAGATTTAAATTTATTAAACTTAATCCTAACACTTCAGGATTTTTATTAATAAAGGTTAATAATATTTTTTCATTATCTTCATCATTATTAAAATAATCTGTTTTAATTAGATTTATATTTTCATATACATCTATTGAAGGTTTAGACATTACAAATTTTACATCAATAATATCTACCTCAAGGTCATCTCTATATAGAGAAAAGTAAATATGCCTGTCTACTTCGTCAGTAAATTCTGTTTGTAGTATTTGATTAAACGTTTCTGTAGATAGTGTTGGTATAATTGTAGTAGATAACGGTCTATTAAATATTAAAGTTGGAGCGGAAAATCCATCGCGGCCTCTAATACCTTCATCATAATCTACTACTATTTTATTTATTTTTTGAGAGGTACTAGCATCATATGCGGATAAACCAGAAAGAGCAAATGTTACATCTGTGGTGCCCGTTAATGTCTGAGTTTGATTGAACGTAGTACCAGTCCCGGCATTATGTTGTAATGACCCTCCACTAATACTAGTTGTGTATGTAAATGTATTCATTTAACTAGAACCCGGCCCCCAGTAACTCAGTGTCATCTTCAATTATCCATCTGTTTAGATCTGGCCAACTTATGTCAGTTATTCCTGCCGCGGCTCTTAAATTATCTTGGTCTGATACAGCAATTCCTCTGATCAGGTTAACATCACCACCAACGATATTACCAGGGTCAGTTCCAACAAATGATCCGCTTTCGCTTCCATCAGAACCGCCAACTATTCCTGTTATACCCTGTGCCTTTGTTTTAACTTCTTCATATAAGCATCTCTTTATTCCGGCGGCTGGTGCACCATAGCTATCTGGTTTAATTGATTTAAATATACCGAAACTAATTTCATCGTTATCTGGCCATAAATGACCGCTTGAATATGGTGTCATTTCGCCATTAGTTGATGTGCGTAATTGCCAGTGACGAACTCCAGGATTATCAGCTATCATATCTACACTAGCATCATTAAACGCATTTTTTATTTTTAGTGTATTAGGAAAGATAGAAGTGGTATATGTACCTGGTAAATTTTCATCTAACTCGGTAAATCCTAATTCAAATGTTCCTCTCCACCAACTTAAAGCATGTACCCAAACGGTATGTTTACCTATTCTTAGCATCCACCAGTTAGTAGTATAATTATCTCTGGTTGATGTTATAGATAATATTCCGTCAGATCCTCTACCGCCTTGCAGAGGATCAATTTCAGGATTACCAACAGGAGAGTTAAAAGTATAAATTCTATCATTACCGAAGGTGCCATCTCGCATTGACGTCGTACATGCCATTTCCCATCCATATCTCAATGATTCGACTTTCGGTTCTTCTATATCAACAATTTCTGGTTTCGGTAGGACACCACCACACGTAATAAATTTATTAAGAACATCGTGATTTCCTAGCTCTGCGTCTGATATAGCTTTGTCTATTTCTTCAGGAGTTAAGTTTTGATATTGTACACATATATCCTCTTCAATTACTTTTGGCTCAGATGGCGCGCAAAGTGTAATTTTATCTCTTATATTTTTTTCATATTCTATATCTGCAAATCTTCGTTTCGCAGGTATTGCTATATCAATATCTAATTTATCATCAGTCGTTACTCCCTCAGAACTAGCTTTCATTTTCACTAGTCTCTCTCTAAAGTTTTGCGAGGCAAGTGCCATATAATTAGTCATATCAGCTGTATCAGTTTCATCAGTAGTCGGTTCTGATATATTACAAGGTTTGTCTATCTTAATACCTGTTACTTCAAATTTTTGAATTTCAAAGAAACTACAATAATTACTAGTTGTAAAAGTTAATCCTATATTAAGTGGGACTAATTTACCTTGTGTGCCCCAGACCTCATCTACCTTTGTACCAATATTTATCCATGGTTGATATGACTCTTCAGTAGTGGTATTTATTACACCAGGAAGTGATACTTCTGCAATAACATTATATGTATTAACACTAGAAAGTTTATTATAAATTGTAACTTTTCGTCCTCTGTCAGATAAATCTATTCTATAATCAACAAAAGGAACATCCGAACCATCGGCTGTTGTACTAGTTCTATGCATAGGTACGGCGCTGGCCGCTTGCATAGTATTCATAGGTATACAAGTTAATACTTGAGTATTGTTATATACACTACCTCGTATACCTACAGAACATGGAGTTTGTGTAAATGTACCGGGAGCAGCATCCCCAAGGTGTCCTTCACCATCGTTTTCAGCATACCAACCCGATTTTGATTCATCCTTCATACAAAAGTTACCTCTTACATCAAACCCAACACCTAGAAAGCTATTTGCGACTCTTCCTCTAGTATCATCATTCCATTTAGTAACTGTACCATCGTCATTAACAACTTCACCTCGTCCTTGTATAAATATTCCTTCCGATGCTTGAGATGTTCCAGCTACCTCGGTAGCAATAAATTCAGAAGGTGCATACCCTAATGTACTACCTATACCATTAGGAACAACTGTACCGTCTTCGGGACATACATTTTCATGAAAATAAACACAAAACCCTTCTCCTGGACCGTCAGGTAAATATTGTTGAAGCCATCTAGAAGCTGTCACCACAGGTGTTCCCGTACTTAGATCTGTTCCTACGACTGTAGAACTACCATACGCTGACATTGATGGTACATTGAATGATCGTGCTCTAAAATCTACTCTAATAGTATGTTCAGGATCAAATGCTGTATATTTAGGATCATAAGTTATATAACCGCCGTGGTGCATAAGTGGAAATGCAGCGTTACCAGTTAACGGTTCAATTGATCTATCTAGTTGATCTGACAATAAATTAAACCCTAAGCTACTCATGCTTTCTACATGAGTCGGTTTTATAAGATATTCTGGTGATCTTTCTGTATTTCCATAAAAGGATTCTTTATTATTTCTTACTGTATTACTACCTATAGTTAAGTCAGAATTTAAATAACCATCAATAAATGTATATGGATTAACAGTAAATTTATTTGTGGGTATGTAAACGTCAGCATTTAATAAGAAGAAATTAGTATTTATATCTTGAAAAATAAAATTAGATATTGCAAAACCTTCTGCGTCAGTATCATATTTACCTATAAACGTTACTGAATATCTATTGTTAGTCTTATTATAATTAATAAGTGGTTTTGTTATTGATGAATAATTTGTACCCTCAGAGCACGTCGGTGTAAGAGCCCATATATCAGAATTTAAATCTGTTGCTATTGTGTCAATATTTTTTGGGTATATAGTAGATTTATAATTTGTGTCTTTATCTATTTTATATATAATAGGTAATGCACCATATACTATTTCCGTTGAACCACCGCTTTGACATCTATCTGCAGTAATAGAGCTAACAGTGCAAACAAACATTTGAGTTGTTTCCTCATTGTAAAAAATATCTGATTGTTTTGTTGCAAAGGGCATATAAAAATATTTACTCTAGGTTATTATAGATTTCGAGCTGGCTCCTACTTTAAATACTCCATCTTCAAACTTATATAATTCAGTTACTGTTTCCGCAGATGTTTGTATACATATAGTATTTTCAACTACATCAAAATTTAAAATATTACTGCTTGTTAAAATATTAGTTTTAGTTGATGATCCATGTTTATTAAAAATACTATTAAATGCTGTCGATAGTGGTTCAATTACTTGAGTGTATACATTTCTAACATAAATTTCACCAGCGTCAATATATTGTTGATCAAATAAATGGACTGCGGATGTGGTAGGGTTATCTGTTGTAGATAATTCATATGTAGTCGTTGAACTAGTATAAATAGAGGCCGTACTAATTGAATAATATGGTATCGTTGTATCAGTAAAAAAGGTTGCTACTAAATCAGTAGAGGTACCTGGATGATCTTCAAAGCTACCACAATCTATAGCTGATACCGCAGATACAGAACCACATGATAATGCGTCAGTAAGAACAGTTGTACACGAATAATCAGTTAACGGAGCCGCGAAACCCTCTGCACTACCACTAGAACAAATAGTTGAATCGCTTACAATAACAGTATCAAATATACTTGTATGTCCAGTTACACCTATATCAGAGGTAGCAATTGCCATGTTATCTATACTAGTATACAGTATACCGGATGCCTCATAGGAAGCAGCACTGATTGCAGATAGTAAAGTATTAAAAAATAAACCATCATAATATTCTGCGGCTGTTGTACAGGTAGATGTGGTGACGGCGGCGGCAGCGGCTGGAATATATGACGTTCCTGCATATCGTTTAGGATAAACGGATTTAATAAAATAAAAGTCATTACCATAAATATCACTTTTTAGCTTTATCCCGGTTTTATTTGTAATTAATAAATCTTCGAGCCTTGTAGATTCAGGATAAACGTTCAATACACTTATTGGATATGTGTCTGTATTTTTCCATGTTATTTGATCTGATGTATTATCCCAAAAACTGATTGAATCTTCTTTTTTATTGATACCTGTATATGAATAATCTAGACTATTCTCTTTGCTCTGATATCCATAATTACGTAATATTTTATTATCATAAAAACTAACTGAGGTACTTAATTCAGTATTTTTATATGGAGCATTTTTTGATTTAAATAGTAAGGGTGTTGTTTGTTTAAATTTTACATTTCGTAAAATCTCACCGGTTCTACTATTTGTGATATGACCTACATTTTTAACTCCTGGTTCATATTTAGATGGATCTGGAATAATATATTCTCTTCCTTTAAATGCTGATAAGTTAATTGTAAATGAAAGGTTAGCTGAATGAAAATTAGTAACCCCTGTATTATTAAATGATAATTGTCTTGGATAAATTTGCTTGTTTTTTAGTTCAGTAAGGTCTAAAGATAAATTAGGATTATATCTTTGAGATAAATTATTTGTTGTATTTAAGTGTTCAAATAATTTATCTACAGTTGCGTAATTTTTATTTCCAGTTACGTGATATAAATCATTAGCTAGATATTTTTTTATTAACTCTCCCTCATAAAAAAATTTTAAATTATGAAATTTCTTATCTTCTCCTCTAAAATATCTATCAGGTAATCTCTCAAAATTAACAAAGTTTTCATTAATACTTAAAATACTATCTGGAGAAGATACACTATTAGTTTTTAGTTTTAATTTTTTACCGTCCCTGTTTACAGATAACGCTTGTAGTACGTTTGGTATTTCTTTTAATACCCGCTTCTCCATATCTAAAATTAAATCTTTATCTGTATTATGTACTTTTTGAACAAAATGATCAGAAGCATATGAATTTAAATTTATTTGTATATTATTAGATATTTTTTGTGCATTAATACTTGTTAATTCTGTATCAGTATCTTCTTTAATAAATTCATTATTGCTAAGTAAACGTATAATAAAGTTTTTAAGGTATTTCTGTATGCCTAATTTGGATGATTTTAATTTATTTTTAGTTGTTGAAAACTTTACCTCTTCTCTTAAATTACTAACATCTTTTAATTGAGTTCTTATTAATTGTACAAAATAAACTACCGCTAGTTCTAGTTCATAAATATCATCAACATCAATTTTTGATAAAAATCTCGAAACATCACTATGCAAACTACTTAAATTTATATTTTTTAAAAATTGTGTATAAATATTTTTTACATAATCTGTGTTGGTAGTATTATTAATTTCTTTCTGGTCTTTCCATTCTATGAGATATTTGTTATATAGTAATGATAGTTCTGAAGCTTTATAAATATCTGCGTAGTAGTTTCTCCATTGTAAAAATGATAATGGGTTAGTTGTATTTAAATCGACCGTCATAAGCTAAGTCCTTTCCTAATTTGATAATCTAGATTATTAAAAATTATACCACCATCATTTTCCCAGCTTGCACTAAGAGAAGATGTTGATCTTGAGATTGTTGTATAAGGATTATTATAATCTATAATACTGTTTTCAATATTTTCAGCTGATAAGGTTGTATCATATGCTGTATATGGATAAAATTCATACAATAAATCTAAACCACTACCAGTTACTGTTGTATCTAATTCCCATCCCCAGTTACTATACACGTTATAAGCAGAAAGCGGGTATGTAGACGATACTTCGAGGCTTGAAGCGACGCGGCTTGTCGGGGGA
>VMHT01157156.1_pt1 | contig 11678 bp, 21 predicted proteins | sample 4693611 | NCBI WGS metagenome assembly VMHT01 (sample SAMN12280063, study PRJNA550983) | marine metagenome | isolation source: seawater sampled from same location over 5 years 0.02-0.2 micron viral filtrate | place: USA: collected off the coast of southern California halfway between the port... ...
GACAAAGACAAGATCCTGGAAAAGTATTTAAAGGAAAAAAGATGGCTGGTCATATGGGTGATAAACTTAGAACAATGTTGAATTTAGAAGTAGTAAAATCAGATTTAGAAAATAATTTATTATATTTGAAAGGTTCGATACCAGGTTCAAAAAATTCTACAGTTATATTAAGAGAGTCAGTCAAAAATGTAACTCGAAAAACTATTAAAGAAAAACATGATGCAAAAGTTAAAGCGGCAGCTGCGAAGAAGGGAAAAAAGTAAATGAAGTTTCCTCTTTTAAGTATTGATGGCAATAAAGCAGACTCTATAGAGATTTCTGATAAATTAGTTAAATTAAAAGTAAATCATAAACTAATTAAATTTGTCATAGATTGGCAATTGAACCATGCTAAGCCAAGAGTCGCTAAAACAAAACAAAGAAATGAAATAAAAGGCTCAACAAGAAAAATAGTTCCTCAAAAAGGTGGTGGTGGTGCTAGACATGCTAGTAAAAAAGCACCATTGTTTGTTGGAGGCGGTGTTGCTCATGGCCCAAAAGGTGCTGTATATAAAGTTAAAAAAATTAATAAAAAAGTAAGAAAACTTGCATTAGCTCAAACTTTATCTAAGAAAAATTCTGATAAAAACTTACATATTTTAGCTGATGTTAAAAAAGAGATAAAAAAAACAAAAGAATTTAACAAGTTTTTAATTAAAAACAAATTAGTTAATGTGCTTATAATTTCTGACACTGACTCTTTAAAAAATATAAATAAGTCTGCGCGTAATATTAAAAATGTTAAATTGATAAAAGAGGATGGCACTAATATCTACGACCTATTTAAATATAAAAATGTAGTTATTACATCTACATCTGCTAAAAAAATACAACAAAGGGTTCTGAATGAAAAAAATTAATTATATAGATTCTATTAGAAATCCAATTATTACTGAAAAAGCTACAATATTATCTGAACAAAACAAGACTGTTTTTAAAGTTCATGAAAAAGCAAATAAAAAAACTATTAAAAAGAATATAGAAAAATTGTTTAAAGTAAATGTTATTAAAGTAAACATCATTAACCAAAAGTCTAAACTAAAAATAAAACAAGGAAAAAAATCTATAAAAAGTGGATACAAAAAAGCAATAATAACTCTTAAAAAAGGTCAAAGTATTGATCTAACTACAGGAATTTAAAATGGCATTAAAAACTTTTAAACCATACACAAAATCAACTAGAGGGACTGTAGTTCTTGATAAAAGCAATCTTTGGAAGGGATCACCTTATAAACCTTTAACAAAAGGACAAAACTTTACAGGCGGAAGAAATAATAACGGAAGAATTACATCAAGACATATAGGTGGAGGTTCTAAACATAAGTACAGGGTTATTGACTTTTACAGAAAAAAGAAAAATATTCCGGCAACTGTCGAAAGAATTGAATATGATCCTAATAGAACTGCACATATAGCATTGATTGCATATAAAGATAATGAAAAAGCATACATAATAAGCCCACAAGGTTTGAAACAAGGTGATGTAATTGAGTCTGGTAAAGGTATTGAAATTAAAGTTGGTAATTCTTTAGAATTAAGAGATATACCCCCTGGAACAACAATTCATAATGTGGAATTAATTCCAGGCAATGGCGCAAAACTAGCAAGGTCAGCTGGGTCATCAGTAACACTCTCTGGTTACGATGGAGAATACGCTATATTAAAACTTTCCTCTGGTGAAACAAGAAAGGTAAGTTGTTCTTGCATAGCAACAATTGGAACAGTATCTAATCCCGATCAAAAAAATATTAAAATTGGTAAAGCTGGAAGAAATAGATGGAGAGGAAAAAGACCACAAACAAGAGGAGTTGCAATGAATCCTGTAGATCACCCACACGGCGGTGGTGAAGGAAAAACATCTGGAGGGAGAAGCCCAGTATCACCATGGGGACAATCAGCAAAAGGTTTAAAAACAAGAAGACCTAAGAGAAGTGATAAATTAATTATAACAAGAAGAAAAAAGAGGAAAAAATAATGACTAGATCTGTTTGGAAAGGTCCATTTGTACACCCTAGTTTATTAAAAAAAATTGATAAATTTAAAGATGCACCAAACAAAAAACCAATAAAAACTTGGTCTAGAAACTCTACAATAATACCAGACTTCGTAGGACATAGTTTTATGATTCATAATGGAAAATCTTTCATACCAATTACTGTTTCTGAGGAAATGGTAGGACACAAATTGGGTGAATTTGCACCTACCAGAACTTTTAAAGGTCATACACCTGCAGATAAAAAAGCAGCAACGCCAGCAGCTACGGCTAAACCCGCAGGAGATAAAAAATAATGGAAAAAAATAATTCTTTAGTTAAAGCTATAAATAAGAATGTAAGAACTAGTCCTAGGAAGCTTGCACTTGTTTGTAATTTTATAAAAGGAAAAAAAGCTGATATAGCTTTAAGAGATCTGGAATTTTCAAGAAAGAGAATTGCTAAAGATGTAAGCAAAACTGTTAAATCAGCGATATCTAATGCTGAAAATAATTATCAATTTGATATTGATAATTTATTCGTTAAAGAGGCTTATGTTGGTAAATCTTTAGTAATGAAAAGATTCAGACCAAGAGCTAAAGGTAGAGCAAGTTCAATCAAAAAACCATTTAGTCGAATAACAATTATTTTAGAGGAAAAAAAAGCAAAAAAGGTAATTAAATAATGGGACAAAAAATTAACCCTATAGGATTAAGGCTTGGCATTAATAGAGGTTGGGATTCAACTTGGTTTGCTAAAAAGAAAGATTTTGGAAAATACTTAATCGAAGATTTTAAAATAAGAAACTATATAAAAAAAAATATAGTTAATTCTGGGGTATCAGAGATCATTATAGAAAGATCATCTAAAAAGTGCACTGTTTCCATTCACACATCAAGACCAGGATTTGTTATTGGAAAAAAGGGAGCAGATATAGAAAAGATTAAAAAGAATATTTCAAAAATAACTGAAAGTGATGTGAATGTTAATATAAAAGAGATAAAAAAACCTGAATTAAATTCTAATTTAGTAGCTGAAAATATTGCACAACAATTAGTAAAAAGAGTTGCATATAGAAGAGCAATGAAAAGAGCAATGCAATCAGCGATGAGACTTAACGCTAAAGGAATAAAAGTGATGTTGAGTGGTAGATTAGCAGGTAATGAAATAGCAAGAACAGAGTGGCTAAGAGAAGGAAGTGTACCATCTCATACCCTAAGAGCAGATATTGACTTTGGGTTTGCTGAAGCACTTACAACTTATGGAATTATTGGAGTAAAAGTTTGGATTTATAAGGGTGAGTTAATGGCTAAAGATGTTGAAAAAGAAAAAAAAGAAAGGGTGAAAAATGCTACAGCCAGTCAGAACTAAATTTAGAAAAGCATTTAAAGGTAGAATCCATGGAAATGCCTCTAGGGCAGTAAAATTAAATTATGGACAATTTGGTTTAAAAGCTGTTCAACCAGAGAGAATAATTGGAAAGCAAATTGAAGCAGCTAGAGTTGCTTTAACAAGATATATGAAGAGAACAGGTAAAGTATGGACAAGAATTTTTCCAAATATACCTGTTTCAAAAAAACCAACGGAAGTAAGAATGGGTAAAGGTAAAGGTTCCCCAGAGTATTATGCTTGTAGAGTAAAACCAGGCAGAATTATTTTTGAGGTTGATGGTGTAAGTGAAGAAATAGCCAGAGAAGCCCTATATAAAGTATCTGCGAAATTACCAATAAAAACGAAATTTGTGAAGAGATAATGAGTAAAAAAAAAGAAGATAAAAAATTAACTAGAGATCAGGCGGAAAAAAAGATTATAACTCTTAAAAAAGATTTGTTTAATATAAGATTTAAAAAAATTAATAATCAAATTACCAATCCTGCTCAATACAATGAAATTAAAAAAAGTATAGCCAGGTTATACACAACAATCAAGAATACAAAATGACAAAAAAAGTATTAAAAGGAATAGTAACAAGCGCGAAAAACCATAAAACTATTGTAGTTGAGGTAACGCGTAAATTTAAACATCCTTTTTATGAAAAAGTAATTAAAAGATCAAAAAAATATCATGCTCACGATGAAAAAAATAAGTTTAAGGAAGGTCAAAAGGTATCCATAATTGAGTGCAAACCCTTTTCAAAAAAGAAAACTTGGCAGGTGTTAGAATAATGATACAAATTCAAACAGAATTAGCAGTAGCTGATAACACTGGAGCAAAAAGAGTAGAATGTATTAAAGTACTTGGAGGTTCAAAAAGAAGATATGCATCTGTGGGAGATATAATAGTGATTAGCGTAAAAGACGCTATTCCAAAAGGTAAAGTTAAAAAGGGAGCAGTTCATAAAGCCGTAGTGGTAAGAACTAGAAAAGAAATTTATAGAGACGATGGATCCAAGGTTCAATTTGATAAAAACGCTGTTGTTTTGACAGATGATAAAGGTGAACCGATTGGTACAAGAATATTTGGTCCAGTTACAAGAGAACTGAGATCCAGAGGACATACAAAAATTATTTCTCTTGCGCCGGAGGTACTTTAATATGGTTTTAAAAAAAGGCTTGCAAGTAAAAGTTATCACTGGAAAAGATAAAGGTAAAACTGGAGAAATTTTAGAGATAAATAGAAAAATGGAAAAAGTGAAAATTAAATCAGTAAATATGATTAAAAGACACACAAAACCAACTAAAGAAAATAAAGGTGGAATAATTTCTAAAGAAAGTTTTATTCACCTGTCAAATATTAAAAATATAGATAAACCAAAAAAAGAAAATAAAGTAGCAGCTAAAAAGTAATGCCAAGATTAAAAATAACATATAAAAACGAGATTGTTGCAAAATTGATGAATAAATTGTCTTTAAAAAATAAGCACGATGTTCCAAAAATTGTTAAGATAATTTTAAACATGGGATTAGGTGAAGATGCCTCTGATGGAAAAAAACTAAAAGCATGCGCTGATGACTTAGCACTTATAGCAGGTCAGAAACCAGTTATAACAAAATTTAAAAAATCTATATCAAACTTTAAAACTAGAAAAGGTTCTAATGCTGGAATTAAAGTAACTTTAAGATCTGATAAAATGTATGAATTTATTGATAGGTTAGTAAATATAGCTTTACCAAGAATAAAAGATTTTAGGGGTTTATCATCAAAAGGGATAGATAATTCGTATAATTATTCTTTTGGTATTAAGGAACATATTGTATTTCCAGAAGTTAATTTTGATAAAGTTGATAAAATAAGAGGTTTAGACGTTACTATGGTAACCTCAAGTAAAAGCAAAGAGGGAACATTGGAACTTTTAAAAGAGTTCAATTTTCCTTTAAACGAAAAAAAAAACTAAGGACTAATATGGCTAAAACAAGTGCAATACAAAAAAATTTGAAAAGAATTAAATTAGTTAAAAAGTACGCTAAAAAAAGGGCTGCTTTAAAAAAAATAATTAATAATAAAAAATTAGAGTTGTCGGAAAGATTTGAAGCTCAATTAAAATTAAATAAATTACCAAAAAATTCAGCAAAAATTAGAATACGAAACAGATGTGAGGTATCAGGTAGGCCTCATGGTGTTTATAGAAAATTAAAAATATCTAGAATTGCACTCAGAGACATGGCGTCTTCAGGTAAAATTCCAGGAATAACAAAATCAAGTTGGTAGGAGAAAAATGACATTTACAGATCCAATTGGTGACATGTTTGCTAGAATTAGAAATGGTCAAATGAGATCATTGAATTCTGTTCAAATACCTTCATCAAATTTTAGAAAAAATATTTTATCAATTCTTAAAAATGAGGGTTATATAAAAGATTTTTATATTGAAAAAAAGGAAAATAACAAAACAAGTTTAAAAATTTCCCTTAAATATTATGAAGGAGATCCAGTGATAAAAGAAATAAAGAGAGTCTCTAAACCAGGCAGAAGAGTATATTCTAGAGCAACAAGTATTCCAAAAGTCATGAATGGATTAGGATTAGCGATTTTATCTACGCCAAAAGGTGTAATGAGCGACGCAGAAGCAAGAAAAAACAATTTAGGTGGTGAAATAATTTGTAGAGTATTTTAATGTCAAAAATAGGTAAAAAAAATATTATCATTCCAAAAGAATCTTCAATAAAAGTTGAAGGTGGAAATTTAACAATTACAGGTCCGAAAGGTACAAAAAAATTAACAATTAATGATAAAATTTTTTCCTCAAAATTAAATGAAGGTGAATTTAAATTGCAACCACTAGAAAAAAAAGTTGATAAAAAAACTTCAATAATGTGGGGCACTTACAGAAGCCTGATTAATAATGCAATTAAAGGAGTATCCATAGGTCATGAAAAAATATTAGAAATTAGCGGTGTTGGATTTAGAGCAAACATGAAAGGTGAGTTTTTAAATTTACAAATTGGTTTTAGCCATGATGTAAATTTCCCAATCCCTAAAGATGTAAAAGTTACAATTGAAAAACAAACTACTATCAAAATAAATGGTGTTGATAAAGAATTGGTTTCCAAAATTGCTGCAGATATTAAAAACTTAAAGCCAGTTGAACCTTATAAGGCAAAAGGTATAAAAGAAAGAGGCCAGTTCGTCCTTAGAAAAGAAGGTAAAAAGAAATAATGAAAAAACTAAATAACAAATTAAAAAGAAAATTAAGAACTAGAAAAAAACTTAAAACAGTAAATTCTAATAGATATAGAATTTCTGTTTCAAAATCTTTAAATAATTTATCAGCTCAAATAATTGATGATAAAGAAAAGAAAACCTTAGTATCAGCTTCATCAATAGAAAAAACAATAAAAGAAAAAAAAATTAAAAAAATGGACAAATCAAATTTAATTGGCGAAATTCTTGCAAAAAGAGCAAAAGAAAAAAATATAAGTAAAGTTTATTTTGACAGAGGTTCACATAAGTATCACGGAAGGGTAAAAACTTTTGCTGAAACATTAAGAAAAAATGGGTTAAAATTTTAATATGGCGGATAATAGAAAAATTGAAAGTGATATAAAAGAGAAGTTAGTTGCTATTAATAGAATAACCAAGGTAGTTAAAGGTGGTAGAAGATTTGGTTTTGCTGCCTTAATGGTAGTTGGTAATCAAAAAGGTTCAATCGGAATTGGTCAAGGGAAATCAAAACAAGTTCCCGATGCAATAAAAAAGGCTACTGAAGACGCTAAACGAAATTTGATTAAGATACCTTTAAAGGAGGGCAGAACTCTGCACCATGATGTAAAAGGTAAGAATGGATCTGGAAAAGTATTTTTAAGATCAGCTCCAGCTGGAACAGGAATAATTGCAGGTGGTGCAATACGTTCAGTTTGTGAAGTTCTTGGTATCCAAGATGTTGTTGCGAAGTCTCTTGGTTCAGCCAATCCTCACAATGTTTTAAAAGCATGTGTCAATGGATTAAAATCACAAAATTCACCTAAAAATTTATCAGCTATAAGAGGTAAAAAAATATCAGATATAGTTTTAAAAAGAGAGGGTAAATAATGAATTTAAACTCTTTAATAAAAACTAATAAAAAAAAAATCAGAGTTGGTAGAGGAATAGGATCTGGTAAAGGAAAAACAGGATCCAGAGGTCACAAAGGTCAAAAATCTAGATCAGGTGTTGCAATTAAAAGTTTTGAGGGTGGACAAATGCCTTTATATAGAAGATTGCCTAAACGTGGATTTAAGTCCTTAAACAAAAAAAAAATCGCAATTTTAAATCTTTCTAAAATTCAAACTATTTTAGAAAAACCTAAAAATGAAATTAAAAATATGATTGATCTTAAAACTTTAAAAAATAAAAACTTAGTAAATAAAAAGTACTTACAATTAAAAATTTTAGGAACTGGTGACATAAAAAAAAGTGTTGAAATTTCAGCACATTTTGCCTCAAAACAAGCTTTAAAAAAAATTGAAAAAGCTGGTGGAAAAATAAATATTTTAAAAAAATAAGTAATTATGTCTAGCGAAACACTAAATACAGCGGGTGCCTTTAGTCAAGCAAAGGATTTAAGGAATAGAATATTATTTACAATTTTAATATTGGTAGTTTATCGTCTTGGAACATATGTGCCTCTAGCAGGAATTGACCCCCTTGCACTTAAAGAAATTATGGCATCAAGTCAAAAAGGCTTATTAGGTATGTTTAACATGTTCTCTGGAGGTGCAGTAACACGGATGGCAATATTTGCTTTAGGAATAATGCCTTACATTTCTTCGTCTATAATCGTTCAACTGTTAACGGGCGTGTCTGATTACTTTAAAAATTTAAAAGAGCAGGGAGAGATTGGAAGAAAAAAAATTACACAAATCACAAGATATGGAACAGTTTTAATAGCGTGTTTACAGGGGTATGGTGTATCTGTTGGTTTGGAAAATGCTGGAAATCTAGTAATTGAACCTGGAGCATCATTCAGGTTAATAACAACTATATCTCTAGTCGCCGGAACTACTTTTTTGATGTGGTTGGGTGAACAAATTACTTTAAGGGGTGTGGGTAATGGTATTTCTCTTATAATATTTTCAGGGATAGTTGCAGAAATTCCAAGAGCTTTGGCTTCAACTTTTGAGCTTGGTAGAACAGGTGCTTTATCAGCTTTAATGATCGTTGCTATATTTATTTTAGTAATATTAACTGTTTTATTTATAGTATTTTTTGAAAGGGCAATGAGAAAAATATTGATTAACTATCCAAAAAGACAAGTTGGAAATAAAATGTATGGGGGCGAGTCTTCTCATCTTCCTTTAAAAATCAACACTGCAGGTGTTATACCGGCAATTTTTGCCTCTGCGCTACTTCTTTTACCAGTAACTATTTCTAATTTTGGATTTGCTGAATCCGATACATTCTTAAAAATTTCTTCAATGTTTACTCAAGGACAACCCCTTTATATGTTGCTGTATGCATCTGGTATAATATTTTTTTCTTTTTTTTATACATCGATTGTTTTTAATCCAAATGAAACAGCTGAAAATTTAAGAAAATATGGTGGGTACATACCAGGGATAAGACCGGGTGAAAGAACAGCAGAGTATATAAACACTATATTAATGAGATTAACTACCGTTGGTGCAATGTATTTAACTTTTGTATGTTTAATGCCAGAATTTTTAATAGCAAAATATCCAATTCCTTTTTATTTAGGTGGAACATCAATACTTATTGTAGTCGTTGTTGCGATGGATACGGTAACGCAGGTACAAACGAGATTAATGAGTTCTCAATACGAGTCATTAATTAAAAAAACTAAATTTGGTAAATAAATTAGTCAATGAATATAGTTATCTTTGGTCCACCTGGAGCCGGTAAAGGTACACAATCAAATTTTATAGTAAGAAAGTTTAATCTACATCAGCTATCAACAGGTGAATTATTAAGAAGTGAGATTAAAAACAAAACAAAATTAGGACAAGATATTTCATCAATAATTAATTCTGGAAATTTAGTTTCTAATGAGATTGTAAGTGATTTAATAGAAAAATATATTACCAATAAAGACTATCAACATAGATTAATTTTTGATGGCTATCCAAGAAACTTAATACAAGCAAAAAATTTAGAAAAATTGTTAAGTAAAAATGGCCAAAAAATAGGCATCGTTCTAAAATTATCTGTTAGATTAGAAATTATCAAAAAAAGAATCATGGAAAGAAAACAGCAGGAAGAACGTGTGGATGATGATGACAAAGTAGCCGTCAAAAGGTTTGAAATGTATGAAAAAAATATAGCACCAGTTATAGATTTCTATAAACAATCAAATTTATTGACCATAGTAAATGGAGAAAAATCAGTTGCTGAAATTAATAGTGAAATTAGCGACTTAATAGAGGGTATCAAGGGTTGACTTTAAGAGATTAGACAATATAAATACGCAGGAAATAACATATCATTAATTTATGGCTCGTATTGCAGGAATAAATATCCCACAGAATAAAGTGGTTAGTATTGCATTAACTTATATTCACGGTATAGGTTTACACTCATCAAAGAAAATATGTAAAAAATTGGACATACCTTCATCAAAACGTGTCAATGAATTATCAGAAGAGCAGGTGTTAAAAATTAGAGAATTTATTGATGCAAACCATAAAGTTGAAGGTGATCTTAGAAGAGAAGTCTCAGTAAATATAAAAAGACTTGTAGATCTAGCCTGTTATAGAGGATCAAGACACAAGAAGAAATTACCTGTAAGAGGACAAAGAACTCAGTGCAATGCTAGAACTAGAAAAGGGAAAGCAATTGCTATTGCAGGTAAAAAATTAACACCACTTAAAAAATAATTAATGAATAAAAAAAGCGAAAAAGTTGAAAAAAAAGTAGAAGCAAAAGACTCAAAAAAATTAGATAATAAAAAATCTTCTTCTTTTAAAAAAAAGAAAAAAGTTAAAAAAAATATTACCTCTGGTATAGCTTATGTTTATTCAACTTTTAATAACACAATTATATCGATTGCTGATGAAAGTGGTAATGTTGTTTCCTGGTCATCTGCTGGAGCTAAAGGTTTTAAAGGATCCAGAAAATCAACTCCTTATGCAGCTCAAGTAGCTGCAGATGATGCTGGAGCTAAAGCTTTTGAACAGGGTTTAAGAACTCTTACAGTTCAAGTGAAAGGTCCTGGCTCAGGTAGAGAAACTGCATTGCGTTCACTACAATCTAGGGGTTTTAAAATTCTATCAATAAAAGATACAACACCTATGCCACACAATGGTGCTAGGCCACCAAAAAGAAGGAGAGTATAATGCAAACAACAACAAATATTTTAGATAAAAATTGGAAAGCACTTATAAAACCAAATAAATTAGAAATTACAAGTAACGATGACAAAACCGTTGCAAAAATAGTAGCAGAACCCTTAGAAAAAGGTTTTGGTCAAACAATAGGAAATTCTTTAAGAAGAATATTGTTATCATCAATTCAAGGTGCGGCTGTAACAGCTATACAAATTGATGGAGTTTTACATGAGTTTTCATCAATTAAAGGAGTTAGGGAAGATGTTACAGATATAGTATTAAACGTAAAAAATTTAGCAATTAAATCGTCTTCCTCAAGTTCAAAGAAAATAATATTAGACATTAAAGGGCCAAAAGAGGTAAAAGCAAAAGATATAACTCTTGTTCCTGAAGTTGAAATATTAAATCCAGATCAAACTATCTGTAACTTAGATGAAAAAACACATTTTCATATGGAACTTATGGTAAGTACTGGCAAAGGTTATGTTCAAGCTCCTAAAAATAAAACAGATGAAAGTCCGTTAGGACTAATTTCTATCGATTCTTTGTTTAGTCCAGTAAAGAAAGTTTCATTCTCAGTAGAAAATACTAGAGCAGGAAGTGCATTAGACTATGATAAATTAGTCATGTCCGTTGAAACAAACGGAACAGTGGATGCAGAGGATGCAATTGCTTATTCAGCAAGAATTTTTCAAGATCAACTCTCAATGTTTGTAAACTTTGAGGATCCTCAAGAAATCGTTAAAGAAGTTAAATCATCTGAACCAGAGTTTAATAGAAATTTATTGAAAAGAGTTGAAGAACTTGAATTATCAGTTAGATCTATGAATTGTCTTAAAAATGATAATATAATTTATATAGGGGATTTGGTTCAAAAAACCGAACCAGAAATGTTAAGAACACCAAATTTTGGTAGAAAATCTCTTAATGAGATTAAAGAAGTGCTTAACACAATGTCATTATATTTA
>VMHT01017863.1_pt1 | contig 11677 bp, 28 predicted proteins | sample 4693611 | NCBI WGS metagenome assembly VMHT01 (sample SAMN12280063, study PRJNA550983) | marine metagenome | isolation source: seawater sampled from same location over 5 years 0.02-0.2 micron viral filtrate | place: USA: collected off the coast of southern California halfway between the port... ...
ATCAAGAGTTTATCTTATCATTTGATTTAAAAGCTTTTTCAGAAAATAACCAAGTTACCATTGGTTTTGGTAATGATTCGGTTAGTGGTGAACCATTTAAAGGAAGTCAAGACACTTTTAATTACAATTATGGATCACTGGAAAATATACAGAATTAGTAGTGTTGATAGGACCTAAATAATAACTTTGATTTGCTATGTTACAGAATATTACCAAATCACCTTTAGCAACCGAATCGCTTATTCCTCTGAATAATGGTATTGATATGACACTACTACTCAAAGTTGGTAACACACCCTTTGTTGATTTGATTAATATAACACCACTTGGATTATCAGGTATTTTTTTATGTAATTTTTTATCTACTGATCTTCTATCCAATTCGTTATTTAAAACCTGTTGCACATGTCCAGTGTGAAATTCTAATTCAGGCAAAGTAACCGAATCGACAAAGTTATCACCAAAATTTCTTATTTTACTTTTTAAAGAATTTTGCCGTGGCATAATCAATTACCCTTCGGTCTTAACTTTACAACGTCCTTGCTTAACTCATCTGACTTCTTTTGTAAATCACCTGACATGTCTTCTAAAGCACTCATCAACTCTTCCTTTTCATCATCACTTAATAAAGATGTATCCTCAACGACATCGGCTTGTTTGTTCATAATGCGTTGAATTACAGTTGCGAGTTTTAAAAGGTTATCATCATTCTTGACACCAACATCCATGAGTTCTTTTAATATAGGACCAACTATAGCTATATCTTCAATACCTTGAATATAACCATGTACCTCTTGAACTAACAGGTCAATCTGAGTCTTTTTTAGTTTTGAATTCTCGTATATCTCTTCAGATAAATCCGAGAAGTTCTTATCACCGAATATTTTAAAGTCTTTTTCCATAACATTCTAATAATAAATATAGAATGTGAGAAAAGTTACAATGAGCCTGTATAATTTAAATTATTAAGGTGTCCTCTAACAAGAACTTCCTCTTGTATTTTAGGGTATATTTTACGAAATACATTGGATATTTGAGTTATTTTTGATGTCTTAACATCCGTCATCTCTCTTATCATTATGTATAAGGCTTTCTTATTGAAGTTATCAATGTTATCTTTGTTCTTACATAAGTACAATATCGATGATGCCACTCGCTTATCATTTTCTTTTGGGAATAAGTTATCTAAGTTTTCATTAAAGTAATCAACCGTTTTGTTAAAAACTTCCGTGGATACTTTCTTTTCTATATTGTCATCCCAATTACCTGTATCATACAGAACATCTATATTATCGTGAATTTTTAATTTCTTATAATTGGCATTATTATTTAATATCAAATAGTTTTTAGCAATAATACTAAAGTAACTAAATGCCTTTGAACCACGAGTCTCATCAAATTTATGTATGTTAATAACAAGGTTAGATACAACCTCTTCTTGTAAATCCCTAAAAGGATAGTCAAAGTAGCTAAACTTAAATGTATTGATTATGTTTTCAGCCAACTTCATAAAGGCTGGATGAATCTCTTCGGTGTATATTTTATGTCTAAATGCTATGTTGTCCGAATGATTATATTCTACAATTGCATTGTGTACGGGTGTACCAAAATAAATTTTACTTTTCTTTTTGCGTTTTTTCTTGATTGCCATCATCAACCTCTGTTTCAAATAATTGTTCTAACTCATTACCAAGTTGTTTCATCTCCTCAAAGAAAAAACCAACCTCATCGTCTGCCTCAAAGTGACCTTTGTCATCTATTATTTTAAGTTGATGTTTTATTAATTCTACTGTTGAGCTTATTTTTAGTATTATTTTTTCATAAGTGTTTATTCGTTTCAATGCGTAAAAAGACACTACACCCAAAAAGAGTGTACTGACTCCAAGTAAAACGGTTATTATATTATGTAACAATTAGGATTCGCCTATAATCTGATGCATAAGTTCTTTTTTATCTAATTCTTTTAACTCGGTATCATCGATTATTTCCAGCACTTTATCTTTCATTTTATCGTAGATTTCCATAGTCTTTTGGACTACTTCGGTTTCATTATATCTTTCGTCTTCTACAACGTCAATGATGTCATTAATGAAACTATTTAATTCTAACATTCTTTTTTTAATTTGAGCTAAGTAGTCTTTTTGTTTGGCCTGTTCATTTTCTATACTATCTAAACGAACCATCATTAAATTAATGACATCTATGATTTGATTTTTTGTTATCTCCATACCCATAAATAGATTATGGCAACGGAAAAAAACATCTATTTAATAGATGTCCATTCCGATATCGCCGAGTGTTTCAAGTTCTTCCCTACCGTCACAATCAGAATAATCATCAGTTCCGATATCTTCTAAATCGGACTCGTTGTAATATTCGAGATTAACTCGCTTATTCTTTTGATAATTAGGATCTGTTTTCATTGTCTTTTTATCAATTGACCTCATTTGTTTTAAGTCATTATCATTCAACATGAACTGTGACAAGTCTATTTTTTTCTTCTTCATTATTTATACCTCATTGTTATGTTTAATTAAATTTATGGGCAAGGAAGAAAGGAAATAAAGAACCTTGCCCTTAAAGAATCTCTATTGAGATTCAAATTCTTTTAGAGTGATAACCTTTTAAAGTATCCTTGACAATATACATAAAATTCATGTCAATGTCAAGCATTATTTTTCATATCTTGTTTAGTTTTTTTCTTATGACAAGGGCGACAAAGTGTTTGCATATTATTTAACTCATAGTATGACCAATCTAATTGATTTTCTTTTAAACCTTTTTGCTCCATTAATGGTTTAACGTGGTCTAAATCCCAACCTCGTCTCGTACATTGTTTGCCACACTTATTACACTTCCCCTTATCTCGCTTCCATATATGTTTCCTAGCTTCAGTAGAATGATAAATTATCATGTAATCTGTGGCACAATCTTGATGCCAAGTTTTACGAGTATTGTGTTTTTTATTCTCAATGATTTTTTTACCACACCAACGACATATCCCCTTTTTCTGTACATAATAGGAATCAGGTTTAGGTGGGAGTCTAAAGTTACCATCCCACTTTTCTTTCTTCTTACCAAAGGTATGTTTATGTCTTCTACCGAATCTACTTAGTGGCATTACCTTATATCATCTCTGTATATCCAAAAGGTTAATCCTAATATTAATGCTGTAATTATTAATCCTAATGTAATGACTGGATCCAGGGATAACTCCTATAGATAAATTAATATAATAAATTTACTTGCGTTTTGTTTCATAAAATGTTCAAAGACAAATGCTTCGACTACGTGAGTAAAGAACCAAAAGAATGTTAATAAAGGTATAAAGATACCCATTACTAATCCTAAGAACTTAATACCCAACCAAGTCAAGAATAACATAGCAATTGTCTTGGTAAGAAAGCTTATACCTGTAAAACCTAAAGACATCGTATTACCTCGCTGTGTAACTACATACAGACCAATTAAAAGATGTAGTAGGTTTATCATTATCGGTGCTAATACACCAAGTAAAATATATTCAATCATGTTATTTTATCCAATTGAATTAAAATAAACATTGATAAGAAAAGTATGAAAATGTATGCTATTGTAAAAAATATAAATTCAATCATTAGAAATTACTATGAACCCGTTTTACGTAAAAGTTATTCTTGATATAATTTTCACTATACTTCCTCGTAATAGTAGGACCGTGACTATATGCCGTAAGTGTGGCATTTATATCATCGAAGTGTTGGTTTAAATGAGATAAGTATTTAATACCCACGGTTACGTTTACGTAGGGATTATATAAATCTTGTTCAGGTGTGTTGAATTCAGCCATAGCAGTTGTTGGTAATATCTGCATCAATCCTACAGCTCCACTAGTGGATACTGCTTTGTGATTCCAACTTGATTCTGTCTGTATAACTGCTTTAACCATATCATAGTCAACAGCATATTCATCACAGAGTGCATTAATATAAATCAACAGATGTTTTAGTTTGGATTTATTTAAAGTAGATTTGATTTCATTTGATTCGATTTCAAAGTTTCCTCTGATTAAAGGATCAGCAACCATGTGAACTATGGTTTCGGTTTTGGTTTGAACTAAAGGTGGTTTGTGTGTGAGTTCTTTATACATCATAACTGATAAAGAAGTTATTGCTACACCTAATAAGAAGTGAGTTTTATTATCATTTAGCATTTTTATTCCTTTCTAGTTTAATAAAAAATTTCTTTTCTTTACTGGTCATCATCTGTAAGCCAGATAAATTAGTCACCATCTTACCTTTTTGTGGTAATGTAATCCTATCTTTAGAGTATAAATCATTTACCTTATCAACTGCTTGATAATACCCATACTTGATAAACTCATTGACCACGAGTTGATGGAGTGTCGTATTGTTCATATGAGAGAACTTTTTACGAATTTTTTTTGAGAGTTTTTTTGTTGGTTGTTTATTATATATATTGGCTTGATATTGTTTTAACCACCTATCCCAAGAGTTATCAGCAAACACACCCTTTGCTACACGACCACCACTTGTACTTCTTCTGTCAAGTTTCTTTAAGTTACCGGATTGTTCTTGTGATACGGGTTGTATATAACCACCTGTTTTATGTGGATAAACCACGTGACCTGAATACTTTTGTGTCTCTGAACACTCTATACACTCTTTAAGTCCGAGCTTAATTCTTCGTGAATCCATAACGGATTCACATTTACTGCACTTCACTTTAGTTCTTACCCTTTAATCTACCCTCTCCATCAGCCACGTTATTTAAATCCAAGACGGCTCTTTCAATCTCATCCTTTAAAGAATACAATTCGTTCTTTGCACAATCAAGAGATGTAAGTGCATCCGAATTAGCAGTATATTCGGGTAATTGATTTGTAGCATCATCAAGTTCAGCTTCAATCATTTCCAATGATAATAATATTTTTTCTAACACACTACACTCCTACTTGTTCTAAATTATTCCAAGTACCTTCAAAGCCTGGCAAATCTCTGTCTAAATCCATCTCGGTATCGATGTGGTCTGTGATTACATCCACCTCGTCTTCATCAAACATGTTGTTAGCTCTCATGAACGGTTCAATCATGGAATCATCATCAGGTGTTCCACACATTCTATTAGTCATGTCATCCTCTAATCTGGTCATCAGAGCATCTCTGCCTTCATGGCTCATCCAAGTAGTCCTATGGTACTTACCATTAACCCACATGTCAACTACTTTGATTTCATCCGATACAGCGCTAAAGCAATACTCTACTTTAATGTTGTCGTTTTGAACTTCGTATTCATATATGTATGTCATTTATTATCCTTATGGTTTATTGTTTATTATCGATACGTGAATATACTAATGAAAGCACATTCAAGTCAAGCACTTTTTTTATATTTATATTTTGGATGATCTTTACGGTAAAATAAATTTATCAATCTATTTTCTTTTATAACCAACATGTGTTGTGATTTTAAATGAACATAGATTGAACGATATTGACCTGGATAATTAGGGTGGTTATCAGAATACTTTAGGTATTTATTTCTATTCATATATTCTATTTGATGATCAGGCAAAAGTGTCATTAAATAAGATTTTAATTCATCAGTATTAACCACCCACTCTGGCCAAACTCCATCTACTATACCTAAGTATCGTTCTATGAATCTATCTTTGAAATGAGTTCTTATATCTAAACCACCCATTTAAATCTCCTTATTGTTTATATTTGATTACCTTCAAGATCGTAATATACATCGCTGTCATAATGAACAATACCATCGATGTCAAAATTTAACTCTACCCCACCGGTAGCACCAGAATAACCCATACCTTCTCCGTACTTATCCTCTACTTTTTTTCCGATGTACTCACTCACGAGTTGTCCTACTTTACTATCTTCCCACATATCGGAAGCTTCTTGTTCATCACAACCTGTCATCTCCATAATAATCTCTTCTACATACTTATTTAATCTCATATTTAACTCCATTGTTTTATTGTTTATCACTTATATACAAATTTAACACACAAATCATATACGGGTCAAGCACTTTTTGGAAATTAATCCAAAAAGTCTATTGCGAAATCATCCCACTCCGAGACATCATCCATTGGATCGGATGACAGGTATGATGGATCATTCATGTATGAATCGATGAAACCTTGTGAGAGTTCATCGTCATCATTCATTCGCTTCTGACCTATTTCTCGTATAGCCGCTGTTCTGGCTCCATCTCTCTTTCCACCTTCAATCTCATGGAGATCGTGTGATACATCGTGGTTTTCTATTTCCCAATCAAAGGGTAGTTCGTTTATTTTCATTGTTATTCCTTTTTAGTTTAATTCAAGTGTTGATTCAATAATGTCGTCTATGATTCCATAGTCAATGTATCCAACGGCAGTATAATGAATACCAGCCGCATCGACTCCATGAACATAAGATGTTCCACAGTAATTTTCCATATCGATTGACTCACCAATTTCATTCCACTCGATAGCTCCGTGGACTTCAATTCCATTAATGTAATTAGTAAGTGTTTCTACAATGTTTCCCATTATAACTCCTTTTATATCCCGAAAGCCATTTCAGCTTTCATTTCCAAATAATCTGCTTCAGTTTCATCCAAGAACTCATCAAGGTCAAACTCACAATAAATGTCAAGACAATCGTCACCACAATCATTACAAGTCTGTTCTAATAATTGACCATCATTGTCAATGGTGTTGATGTCAGCACCACAACAATCGCTAATTGGTTCTTTAATATTTTCTAAGTTCATTATTTTTCTCCTTTTATTAACACCTAAAGATACAAAGAATATCTGATAAAGTCAAGCACTTTCTTTAATTATTTACAACGTAAGGCTTGTCCCATCTTCCAAGATTAACGGAGATATACCAACCCACATCAAAGTAGTCTGTCATTATATCAGAGTTGTCATGGTTTCCATTGTTCATGGCTGGAATGACTTCACTCAAGAAGGCAAGAGCCGTAGTATTATTTTTGAAGTGGTCTTCATACCAATACTCATTTATGTTTCTGATAGTCCTACCATCTTGACCAGTATACTTGAAGTCAATAGGACCTTCTCTAAGAGTCAACCTCAAAGTAGAATAGTTATCAACAGAAAGACTACCTTTCATGTTATGTCTTTTGAGAATTTCCTTGATTTGAGGAGCGATTCTTTTTTTCTTTTCTTGATTCATATAAGCCATGTTTTTTCCTTTTTTGTTACCCCTAAAGGTACGAATAATAATTGATAAAGTCAAGCATTATTTTAAAATTTTTTTTAGGGTAACGGATGTGTTACCCTTGCATTAACTGGTGTATGAACGCCATTGATTAGCTCTGTCATTGGAATTAACTCATCAGGAAAATTATCCAATCCTTCAATCTTCTCCTTATCCGTAAACACCTTACTGTAAGGATGTAACCACAGGTCACTATCTACGAAGTTCCAATTCACTTCACCTTCGCTTGTCCAATTCTGTGGATCGTGAAGTGCTTCAATAATTATTTCTTTAATTGTCATACTATTTGTTTCCTTTTCTGTTAAATAAAAAATCTAAAATATTATCAGCAGTTCTATTCTCTTCGACTATCTCATTAAGATTGTCAAATAAATTTAACTGGTTCTTGTGATTACCATAGTCAGTTCTTTCAACTAAATCACCGAAAGCATTTGTCATTAAGTTCTTCATGTTTATCCCTTTATTCACACCTAAAGATACAAAGATTTTTTGATAAAGTCAAGCACTTTATTATCTTTTTTTAAATAAATTATTACTTTCATGACAAGTAGCATCATGAAGAACCCAAGTGCCATACTTAGGTTCGACATGATACCAATGATGTTCTTTAGCAACTCCATTAGAAATTACCTGGCGCTACTTGGAAACAAGTCAAGCCTTCAGCTCTCCACATATCCACGACCTTTTGTCTGTCGTCCACGGTCATCAATACGTCATCCTTGTCCACAAATGTATCCAACATTTCCTTCTTTAAGATTTCATCTGGCATGAATCTCATGGCTTTGGTGGCTGGATTACCAGACGCTATAGGCCATGACTCATCCTTGAACTTATCAGGTCTCATGACCAACAAGTCAAATGGAACACCGTGTTGATTCAACCATTCTTTGGTCGTGTGAAATGACCTGTCATTCCTACCTGAGAAGATAACGATTTTGAATCCATCTTGATGAAAGGTTTGAGCCATCTTGATAACAGGTATGTTTGGTTCATCCAACTTGATGTTCTCAGCATCAAAGAATACATCCCAATTCATTTTACTCGGAGTAGGTGTTTTGCCAGTTGGACTACCAGCTTTGATTCTTCTTTTTTCAATGATGGCTAGTGTGCCATCCAAATCGAATATGATTGTTTTTTTCATTTTTAATCCCATACTATAAGGTTAAAGTCTACCCATTTGGTTTTACCATTTAGAAACTGAAGTTTAAACTTGAGTCCCAAATCTTTTAGTTTCAAATCAACGGCTTTGGCTTGAAAACCATTGAAGAAAACAACCTTGTTTTTCCAAGAGCCGTTTTTAATTTGTTTTGATTTCATTACTTCCAACTTCCTTTTTTTATTACATCCTTAACATTCTTTACTACAACCTTTCCATCTACTTTGTAAATTATTTTTACCACTATATCTTTATCTTTCATGTTTTATCCTTTTTTGTTACCCTTGAATATACTAATGAAATACCATACCAGTCAAGTCTTTTTTTCATTTTATTTATTATTTATTACCAGTAAATGGGTTTTTTCGGAAACCCATTTTTTTCTTAACTAACGGAGAATACAATGAAAGAAGCCGTCAAAACAGTAAAGACATGGGTAGGTGATATTACCGATGTTATGCTGTCCTTTGTAGCTATGGGTGCCGTGAGCGAAGTAATGTTCGGTTCAGGTATCTTTGGTGTCAAAGTAATAGGTAATCTTACAGCAATAATCAATCAATTCGGCGAGTCTGGTTTCGCTGGATTAGTCGCGTTGTTGGTGTTGGTGGGTTTGTTTCGTAAGTAAGTAGGAATAAATGGGGATGGTGATCCTACTACCATCATCCCCTCGGTTATATCCACGGTAGTTTCTCTCCAATGAATTTAATATAATGTATATCAGTATGGTGGTTCTTTCGTTTCAGTATAGTTTTAATATCTGCTTCATCCTTACCCCATAGGTAGAATGTAATGACCTTACCGTTTGGTTTGAATATACTGATATCACGTGCTTTAATTTGATACCACACTTAGTCTTCTCTGCCTTCTGGTTCATCCCAATAGTTATCAATTTGCCAATCACCATTTAAAAACCCTTCTAGATAATGTTGAACCTTATCGTCAGCACAGGTGTTATCCTCACCCATGTAGTCAAGACCATAGTCATGATAGTCATTGACATAACCTTGTATGTCTTTACCCGTAACGTATAGTCCATAGTGATTCATGGGTTTGGATTTGCGTAACAACAACTGGTCCTTACAGATTCTTCTAAATATATAGTGTCCTAATTTATTCATTCATTTAAGCTCCGTAAATCAATGTTATAATATACGAATAATATTGACGAATGTCAATAGAAAAAAAGCTATAGGTGAAAAAATCTCTGCGGAATGCGCGCCAGTCTAGCGACCTTAAAGTATCACTTTAACTTTCAGGCTACCAAATGAAGATTGTAAAGTAGCCCGTGGGAAAGGAGGAAAAATGAAAAATAAAAACCCACGGGCTTGGAAATGTGAGGCTCCCACCTCGGTGGTCTAACTTTTCCGAAGATTAGTCATTTACCACGGAGGTAGGGAGCATTTTTTTAACTAAGCATCGCTGTCGTGTTCGTTAAAGAGCTCCTCTTCGGAACCGTCCGATACGAACTTCTGAACTATCTGCTTCACGAAGGTACGTTCACTATCCACACCACCAGTCGAGTCATACTGAGGATAGATCGTGATGTCCGCTGACTCTAAAAGGGAAAAGCCATCAAAGAGCAATCCAGCAATCTCTACACTTGTTCGTGTCGATACGCCTGAGGATATTCGTGGATTCTCCGTTAGTGCTTCAGCTCTTGTCAAGGATGTGATAGAGGAGACGTTCTCCAATGCCTTTTCCTCGACAGTTGGGAACATGTACTTCAGTAGTCCATACTCTTCCTCTTGAGTCAGCAAGTCCATCTCTATGACGGTGAATCGGTCTAATAGAGCCTTATCCAATTGACGTGTCGCTGTGTATTCATTACCTATGTTAGCCGTGGCAATAAACGTAACACCGTCCGCAACCGAAATGGTATCTTGACCATCCGCTTCGTCCAACCTTAAATATCTCTGACCATAGTCCAATACAGGCATTAAGATGTTCCATGCATCAGGATGTGCTCTTGTTAACTCGTCCAATAGTATGACAGCATTCTCGGTTTGAATGGCTTTAACAAATAAAGACTCCGAGAAAAAAGTACCCTTTTGCTTGTCGAAATGAACGTTGCCTATCAAGGTACTTCTTGGATCTTGAGTCGCACCTAAGTTGAAGTAAAACTCAGGTCTATCAAGAGCATTGATTAAGGATTTCGCCGCTAAGGTTTTACCACAACCGGCTTGACCAGTCATCATGATGTTCTTACCTCTAACGGCACTTCTGATTAAATACTTCCACTTTAACTCCTTCATGATCATGCCCTCAGGCTTGAGTGAATAAGAGTTATTAATGAAGTCCACTACCTCAGCATGTCCGTCTGGTACCTCGACCTCGGAAGGCTTTGTAGGCACCACGGTTGCGGTATTGAACTTCTCCATAGGCACACCATACCAGTATTCTTGACCGTTCTTCTCTCGAAGCTCGATGGCCTTGCCTTTGTTATAATTGTTTTTCCTTGTTGATGATATAATGGCATGTGTCCACTTATTACCATCAGCGTCCCAAGCATTGTATCGATTACCCGATTTAACAACTTGGACGACAGTTCCTACTTTTGGTTTAGAATTCATAGTTTATTTCCTTTTTTTAACATCTTAACTTACGAAGAAAAATCATCAAAGTCAAGCACTATTTTATGTTTTATCAAATTTTCCGGAGGGAAGAGGACAGGTCTTATTGATATCGCCTGTCCAATCCCTAATCTTTAGGGGGGGACTCGAACCCCCCAGCCATACTAACGGACTACTCAGGCAATCACTCCGTTTTATCCTCTGACGCCACTTACCTAAGAGAGTGATTAGCTCTCCATGTTTGGTTTTCATAAGTCGTATTTCATCAGGTTTAGGGAGTTGAACCCTCGGCACACCAATTCTCAGCACCCTTCAATACGATGTCTTGGGGACTCCAGAAGTATTTCTACTAACAGTGACTCTGAATCCTAGTCCCACTTAAATCTAATTTTTAAAAAGCCGTTGAATCCATCGTCTTTCAACCCCCATCAACACCTAAATATACACAAAATTATCCTAACTAGCAAGCACTTTCTTTAATTATTTTCATCTTTTATTGCTCGTGAGCGATGCTATGCACCCCTTATAATATACGAATAAAAACCAATACAAGTCAAGCATTATCTTGGGTGGTCAATCCAAAGGATTATTGTGGATTAGCACGAGGCTTTTGAGTCGAGAATCCAAAGTCAGGCTTGTAGCATTGGCACGAAATATACCACAACTTAGACCATAAAGTCAAGCATTTTCTATGGAAAA
>VMHT01040309.1_pt1 | contig 11677 bp, 10 predicted proteins | sample 4693611 | NCBI WGS metagenome assembly VMHT01 (sample SAMN12280063, study PRJNA550983) | marine metagenome | isolation source: seawater sampled from same location over 5 years 0.02-0.2 micron viral filtrate | place: USA: collected off the coast of southern California halfway between the port... ...
CCAATAGATATTTTTCTAATTAATTTCATTAAATTTTTATTAATATGTCCAAATTGTTTTTTCAGGAGCGTTTGGATAACCAATTCCTAAATGTATAAATCCTTTTTTTCTGCTAACACCTATTCTAGTAAAGCCTACTTCAATAGCAGCTTTAACTAGTCTAAATGTTTTTCCACCGCTATCACTTACAATATCAACTGCCGCACCGTATGAGTGTTCACCGGGTTGTTTTTTTGCTGCTTCTATTGGGTGTTCAGGGCTTCTATAGCTCGATGTAATTTTAATAGGATAGCCGTAAATTTCTCGCATTTCATCTAACATAGATAAAAGCTTTTCATCCATCATATCAAAATTACTGAATTCAGATTTATTAAAATATTTCATTTTATTTTTTTAATTTCTGTGTTATACCTATAACAGTATAAACAATAGTTAAAACTAATACTACGGTTTGTAGCATCGGGTTTATGTCCGGCAGAAAAGAAAATGTTATTCCGCTTACGGATATTCCGTAAATTTTTAAATCACTCATTATTTATGTTTGCTGTTTCCAAATACTTTTTCTACTCCGCGCGATCCGAAATAACCTCCAATTACAATAGTAAGAAGACCAGTTATTGAATCTAAAGGGTAGCCCATATACCAGCCGGCTACGTAACTTACTGTTAAAAAAACTAAAGTTAAAGGACGAACATTTGCTGCAAGCCATGAACCCGAAGTTGCATCCGCTACCCAGCGTCTTGTCGTGCCGTCTATTTCAGCTCTTTCAATATCTAATTTTTTAAGTGCAATTTTTTTATCAGCTTCTGACATATCAGAGCCACCTATAATAGCTTGTATTACAGAACCTACAGGCGTATCACCTGCTATTGCACCAACGACGTTGGGAATTTTTTCTAATAAGAATTTCCCAACGCCTGTATCTTTAAAACGTTTTTTTGCCATATTAAATTAAATTTTATGCTGAAAATGCTAAATAAATATATTTATCTCCAGAAGTATTAAGTGTAGCAGATGCACCTAAATGTTCTATTTTTCCTGCAGCTCCAGTTCCTGATAATTGTATTATACTAGAGTAATCATAACCACCAGAAGCACTTCCATAATTATCGTCAGGGCTAAGTCCAAATCCATTAGACCTTTGATTATCAAAAATAGTCCAACTTCCAGTTCCATCAGCTCTTTTAATAAGTACCCAACCAGGGGTAAATCCTAAGGTTACATTAAAAGCACCACCCGTCCCAGTATAATATGCCACTTTACTATATCCAGCTACAGAGCGCCAACAATAACTTATATAATTATTACTGCTACTTTTATTCATTTCATTTGCTGCTGAAACCCCAACTTGGAATGTATTAGCAGAATATGCTTGATAAAACGTGGATGTACTTGATTTTGCATTATTAGTATTTAATGTCATATAGTCATTAACTCCAAGCCCTGAAACACCACCTATACCAACAACCCAAGAGGTTGCATTAGATAGCCCTTTAGTTATAATCATTTCTGGAGAACCTTGTAGCCCATGCCCAATTGTTGTACCGTTTACTCCTGTACCTGTCCAATTCACTATACTAAATCCAGCTTCTGGATTAGCACTAACTATACTTGGAATAGTCCCGTTTGTATTTATAGCAGTTAAATTTCTATCGTGGTCTAAAGCTTTCCATGACCAAGCCACATAAGTATTTGGAGCTCTATTTGTACCACCATTGTTTCCAACATTAAATCCATCACTATCAAAAGATGACATGCCTAAATATGATCCAGAATTTGTAGCTTCTGCTCCAGTAGTATCACTTGATAATTGTAAATTTGGACCTCTAACACTATCATATAATGCATGTGATTCAGCACTATTTCTTCTTTTTATCCAAATAAAATCTGGTTTAAATCCAAGTCCCGTTATTGATCTATCATTACTATTGTTACCTGTATATAATAATGTATTAGAACTATTAGCTTTAGTAGGTACTGTAGTATCTGGATTTGCGGCTATAGCTAAAAATATATAACTACCACCACTGGCATTCCAATCATTATTACTATTTAAAGATTGAAAACCATTTGTATAAAAATTAAAATTATAATTGGTATTTGTATATTCTTGATCGGATTTACCGGCTTGTAAAATTGAATTTCTTGGGTTAGTAGAATTTCTTTTATTGTCAAATATATTCCACGCACCTGCTGCGTCTGTTCTTTTAATCATTATCCAAGCGGGTTCAAAGCCTGTATAAATAAAAGGGCCATTATTTGAACCGTTCCCAGTAAAAGATCCTATACGCTGATAACCGTCTACATTTGCAAAACAATAAGCTATATGATCATCTCCGCTGTCATTTACCGTTCCATCGTTACCTAATGTTACAACAGAACTTGTTGGTTCTGTATTGTTAAATCTTGAACTAGTTGAAGTAAATGCATCAGTCAAATTAAGATAAAGCAACCCCGTTGCACCATTCGGACCTGAATAAACAGTCCAATGATAGTTGCCACCATGATCTAAATTTTTTATTAAAATTAGCTCAGGTTTGCTGTTTAGACCATGCCCAAAAGTTGCTCCAGAAGTAGCATTACCGGTATATTTAACAATACTAAACCCGGATTCTTGTGATGCTCTTACTGTACTTGCAATTGTTCCATCATTATTAGTTGTATTAGATGAAGCTGCTTTCCAGTTCCAAGACACATAATTATCATTATTTTTATTATAACTATATTCTAAATTTCCTAAATTAAATCCCGTAGAAGTAAAAGCAGTTAATCCATTAGTTTCAGTGTGCACTGCAGAGGTGTCATTAGAATTTATTTCTGAATTAGATCCGCGAATGGAATCTAGTAACACATGAGAGTAGTTTGTAGTTCTATCTTTTATCCATGTAAAATCTGGTTGAAACCCCACATCTATAGACCTCGCTGTTGCATTACCGGTGTACAACACACTATTAAAATAACTTTCAGGTGTAGCTATAGTATTAGCGCATTGTATTTCATTATAAAGTTTTGTAACTTCATCCGCACTAATTGCTTTATTAAATATTCTTATTTGATCTATTTTGCCATCAGTATAATAATCATCATAATTACCATACCATCTACCTATAACTAAAGGCTGATTTGTAGTTCCAGGAGTAGTGCTATATGCAACACTATTTTCTAAACTGCCGTTAACATATATTTTTACATTTGTTCCATCATAAGTTCCAACCACATGATACCAAACCCCTGTTTGTATAACTGTAGTTCCTACTGCTTTTCCTCCGTTACTATTTGCTGTTCCGTCTGCCCAAAAACTAAATTTTGTGTCACCAGATGCTCTTGCTATAACCCAGCCGTTTTGTGGACTTGATCCGCTTTGAAAATTACCAACAATACCATAACCACTACTGGGATTAGCGTTTAAATAGACCCATACAGAAGCGCTAAAATTTTTAGTTGGTTGTTGTACTGAATTAGCAGCATATAGGTAGCTATTAGTCCCATTAAATTTACCAGCAAAACCGTATTTACCTACAACATTAAAATCTACATTTGATGCAGTTCCATTATAAGACCCAGTTTCATCTGTAGCGTCAGCCATCTTATAATATGCTGTGGTAGATGGGTTAGTTATAGTACCTAGTGCTGCTGTAGTTGTAGTTTCATTATAAAGACTATTTATTTCGCCAGAAGATAATACTTTATCAAATATACGAAATTGATCTAGTTTACCATTAAAGAAACGCCAATCCGTACTAGCGTTATAAATTCCTCCACCAATTAATGATCTTGAATATGTTGGAAATGAAGCTGGTAAATTTCCTGTATCAGTATCTGTAGCTACTTCAACACCATTTAAATATATTTTTTTTCCTGCTGTTGATGACTTAACAAACACTACATTATACCAAGTATTTAGTGATACAGCAGTAGTATATTGTAAATTTGAATTACCATAATAATTTATATAACCATTAGTGTCTATAAAAACGCCATAATGAGAAAAATAATAAAAATATTGGTTTACACTAAGTGAAGCAGTATTAAACCACAATGATACGCTAAAATCATTAAGAGCATCAAAATCATTACTAAATGTTATCTTACTACTACTCCCATTAAATACAGCAGCTTTGTCAAACTTACCTGTAGCATAAGTTATGTTGGATGCAGTTCCGCTGTAATCATATATTACATTTGATGCTGTTCCATTATAGTTTGTAGATAAATCATTTGCATTTCCTTCAAAAGTATATGTTGCAATACAACTGGTATCACCTAAAACTTGTAAGGTGTTAGCTGTGGTTGTAGTCTCATTATAAAGTGTTGTTCTTTCAGAAGTACTTAGGTCTTTATTAAATATTCTAAACTGGTCTATACTACATTTAGCATATCTATGCGGCCCGCTATGCAATTGATAGCCAATATCTCCACTTTGCGAAAAAGGCCCAATACTTGATGGCCTTGAAGTAAAAGATATACTAAGTGTGGCAGAAGATGCATTATCAACAAAACAGCTTAAAACGCCTGTTGAAAAATCATAAGTAACAACCACGTGATGCCACTGCCCATCTGCATAGCTCGTTGTTCCATTCACACCAGATCCTGTACCCATAGAGTAACCCGTTAAATAAAGGCTACCATCAGGATAGCTTACACCCCCATATGTATAAGCAGCCTCAAGTCCTAAGTGATAACCAGGCTGAGCACTATTACCACCGTATGAACTAAATAAAGTGCCTGTACTAGACTGTCCACCGGAATATTTAAACCAAAAAGAAACAGATGAATCTGCTGTGCTACTTGTTGGTAATATTGCAGGTAAAGCTATTTTAGAAGAGCTACCGTTGAATATACCACCTTTATTAAACTTACCAGTACTAGATGCAGTATCATTAGCATTGTCTTCAAATCTATATAAGGCTGTAGATTGAGTTGTTCCTCCATCTAATATTTGGGTAGTGTCTGTAGTACAGGCAACTCCACCTGTATTAATAATTTTTTTACCTAACATTAATCGTTAAAGTTATAAGTATATTTTAATATTGATTCAACAGTTGTAAGTGCTGCAACTTCTGTTTCTATAGTAATTACCTTATCTCTAATTTTTTTTCTATCTGCAAGTATACTATCCGGTATTGCAGTACCTAATTCCGCTTTTCTGCTTGAATACCAGTCAGTTGGAGATAATAAATTATTAGCATCTCTTTTAACACTAGAGATAATATCTGCTTTTAATTTATCTTTATCGTATGAAGGTTTTGTTTCTTCTGTTTTATTGCCTTCTTCGTCTTCTACTTCAATTGTGTATGTAGCATCAAAATCAATATTACTTACTGTATATGTAAATACTTTATTATCAGCATCCCAAAATATTTGAGATAACTGTTGTGTTACTTTGTCATATTCAGGAGTTACAACATTATAAAAACCGTAATCTTCTTTATTTGTAATTTTCCTAAAATTTATATGATACCCTTTATTGTCATTCCATTCATTTGGAAGTCTAGTAAAGGTTTGTATTGTTCCTGATCTTTCTATTGCTATCATTATTATGCTTCTTTTGAAATTGATAACCAGTATTGTCCGGCTGCTGTTTTAACAACTTGTATTAAGTTTGCAACAGAGCCATCATATGTACCTGTTATTATTTTAGTTCCTGAAGGCCATGTAATTGCATAGTCACCAGTTAAAACAAGATCTTTTACCATGCCTATTTCATCATTTGCATAAGTAAATGTTGTAGCACCACTAAGTGTTTTTGTAAATACTTGCGCTACATCCCAATCTATTGCTGTTCCCGACAATGCTGAAGATGCTGTAAATTCTACCCCTAATTTATCATAAGAAACAGAATCATCTGATAATACGCTACTTGTTACTTTTGTTATTGCCATTTTTAATTTATTTGTATATTTCCAGTACCTGCTGTAAATGTTGTTACTTTATCACTTCCAACTGTAGCGGTTGTTCCAGTTAGACCAGAACCTATAGTTATAGTTTTAGTATTGGAATATCTTAGTATAACAACACCTGAACCGCCAAGACCTCCTTGTGCAGTACCTGACATAGCACCACTACCACCGCCACCACCGGTATTTGCAGTTCCGCTATTCATAGTAAAGCTAGATGTTCCAGCACCACCTCCACCAGCACCACCTCCACCGGGGCTACTGTTCGCACCAGCACCACCCCCACCTGCTCTTGTTACAGATGAACCTGTTATTGTAGATGCAGCTCCTGCACCTCCAGAACCGGTTCCAGCGCTACTTCCGCCACCCCCACCGGCTCCTCCGCCACCGCCACCGCGATAATTTCCATAGTCGGCTCCAGCTCCACCCGCATAACCTTGATTAGCGGTACCATTACCAGCAACATATCCTCCTACACTGTAAGATCCGCCACCGCCACCAGATCCACCGTCTTGTCCAGGTCCATTAGTAGCTCTAGCCCCACCGGCACCGCCCCCAAGTGAAGTTATAGTAGCAAAAACTGAATCATTACCGTTTACTCCTCTATTATAATTTGCATTTGTTCCAAGATTTGATGTTCCTCCTGCACCTACAGTTACAGTATAATTTGTTCCTCCGTTTAAAGTTAGTTCTGTTTCGGAAGATCCACCCCCACCGGAAGCTTCGCTGTTATATGAAGCTCTATATCCTCCAGCACCACCACCTCCACCGTTATATAAAGTTCCACCACCACCACCGGCTATAACTAAATAATTTACAACAGCTATATCCGCAGCTATATTATTGCCCGTCCACCCTTGAGTAGCATCTTGATATACTAATCTTACAAGAGCGTTTTCTGTATTACAAACTTTATCGGATGTTCCGCCTTGTATTTTTTCACTGCCATTAGCAGTAATAGTTATTTTATTTGTATCAAATGTTCTGGCGTAATCTTGCAATATTATTTCTTCTCCTACTACACCTGCTGGTAAAGTTACAGTAATAGCACCCGATGTAGTATTAACAAAATAACCCTTGCCCGCTGCGGCAGTAAAATTAGAAGTTTGTATAGTGGACTGCCAGTCAGTACCTAAACCTCCATCTATTAATTCAGATTTTACTTTAGTTTGTGCCATACTAAGTTATTTCATCCCAAGACGTAGTGTCTTCATTCCATGTGTATTGTTTACCATCACTAGGATATTCTACAGGTGGCTCCCATATACATTTATTAGAGTCTAATGTCCAGCTAGCATAAGGTTTAGGTGGTATAAATGCATCTCTTGCATAATCATAAGTATATCCTATACCAGCATAATTTTTTCTAAATGGTGTGCCACCACCTGTATGCTCACCTGCTGCTGTATTATAAGAAGTTCTTTTACAAACTTGTTCACGAAGATTACCATAATGTATTTCCCAGTTTGTAGGGCCTTCTGTTTCATCTTTACCTACTATTACCTCGGTAACGATATTTTGCATATTTAAAAAAGCGTAATGTGCCATATTTATTAATTAATTTGTATACTTCCTGTTCCTGCTGTAAATATTGATATTTTTTCAGAACCCGATGTAATATTAAGATTTCCTGTTAGCCCTCCTCCTGGATTTGATACTGTATTTGTTGATGGGTATCTAATTATAACAGCACCAGAGCCACCAGCTCCTCCTAGTAAAGATGAACTACCGTATCCTGTAAATGCAGGCCCACCGCCACCACCTCCTGTATTCGCAGCCCCTGCTTGTCCAACGTTTCCTGCCGATGCTGCAGTATCACCACCACCTCCAAGACCTCCAGTTCCTGCTGTATAACTATTTTGATCATTTTTAGATCCTCCAGCACCACCACCTGCAAAATATACTGCACCTCCACTTACTTCACCAACACTGTATGTGCTAGCTTCTGATGTGCTTATAATAGTTGTTGTAGCACCTACACCACCACTTCCTGCGGTTGTGCCACTACCTGCTGTTCCAGCTGCACCGGCACCACCACCACCTCCACCAGAATAATTAGAGCCGTAAGTACCACCTGCGCCGTCATTACCCTGCGAAGGTGTAGTTGAAGGTGTATTACCTGATCCTTTTCTAGTTGTTGGATAACCACCACCACCAGCACCGGAACCACCACTCATATTTGTAGTAAGACCATCATATTGTTTAACTCCACCACCACCGCCGTTTGATGTAATAGTATTAAATACTGAATCTGAGCCTTTAGCTGCATGTCCTGATCCTTGAGACGCACCAGCACTTCCTGCACCTACTGTAACCGTATAATTTGTAGCTAAAGAAGCCGTAAGTGTTCCTGTTCTATAACCTCCTGCACCACCACCCCCGTTTGCAGCGCCACCACCACCAGCTACTACTATAAAACTCAAAGTAGGACTTGGTAGGGCTAAAGCATCATGTGAATCTGAAGAAGTAACCCATCCTTTAGTTGCGTCAGAATAAACAAGTGTTACAGAACTATTATTTTTATTTAATAATTTATCTGACGACGATCCTTGTATATTATTAGATGATGCAACAGTTATATTATTAGTTGCCGCGCTACCGCCATAATCAGAAATAGCAACTATATCTCCTAAAGATGGACTAGAAGGTAAAGTTACGGTAACAGCACTTGATGTTGTGTTAACAAAATACCCTTTACCTGCTGCCGCTGTAAAACTTGATGTTTGTATTGTTGATTGCCAATCAGTTGCACTAATTACAGCGTTACCAACTGATATAGTACTAAACGCTATAACTTCAATAGTATAACCATTTTGAGGTGCTGTACTAAAAGTTAAAGTTGTACCTGATATACTATAGGTTGATTTTTCTTGATAAACACCCTGTATGAATACAAAGGTTTTAGCTTCATCATCAATACTTTGAGATAATGTAAATGCTGTTGTAGAGCCATTACCTGTAAAATTATTTTGGTTTAAAGATGAAGCATTAACAGCTTTTATATGAACAACTTCTATAGCAGTACCGTTCGGTGGAGCGGTGGAGAACGTTAATGTACTGCCAGAAGTTGAATAGTTATTTTTACTTTGATATACACCATCTAAATATACTTGTGTAGCATTTTCATTACTAATTGACATAGTAAGTACATATGCTGTAGTTGAGCCGTTACCAGTAAAACTATCTCTTGCAATAACTCCTGATGTAGATACCATATGTATAAGTTCTACAGATGTACTATTACCAGGAGCAGTAGACATTGTTACAGTACTGCCACTTGTTGTATAATTATCTTTAGATTGATAAACACCGTCTATATATACTTGGACATTATTTTCATTAGCAATAGCTGTTGTTGTATCGAATGTAACATCTGAGCCATCACCTGTATACACATTTTTTTCTATAGTAACAGTACCACCACTGCTGCCACCTGTTACATTAATAGTTTTAACAGCACCACTTCCAGAAGCTGTAACAGCACTTCCTGTAAAGTTTAAAGTTGTAGCTGCTGTAGAAAGTGGGCTGCCTTCTTCTTGTACAGTTATAGCACCACCTGTTACATCAATTGTTTTAGTAGCTCCTGAACCCGAAGCAGTAACCGCTGCACCTGTAAAATTTAATGTTGTTGCTGCAGTTGATAATGAAGATCCTTCTTCTTGCACTATTATACCGCCGCCTGAAGCAGCAATAGTAACTTGTTGTGCATCATTTCTAGTAAGTGTTACATTCGTGCCTGCAGTAAGTTGTACTGTAGAATCTGTACCACTTGCAGCATCTAATTTTAAATCTACATTATCGCCGTCTTGTGTAACATCTATAGAATATGTATCGCCAACAGTACCCGTACCAAATTTAACATAGCTACCCATAAGTGAATGAGCACTACACTGATAAAATAATACAGGGGGTGTACTTGTTGTAGGTATAATTTGTGTATAAGAACCTGAATTTCCTGGTGCAGTTGAACCATGATTATTTGTTACACCTGTTGTATAAGCTGTAGTTTTAGCAGCATCTTCATAAAACAATAATGGATGTCCACTATTTGAACTATCGGACTGATCAAACTTGTATGTATTACCAGGTGTAAATTCTAAGTATGCTCCTTCAACACCATCTATAGTATAACCTGAAGTACTGCCATTACCATATTCTGGATGTGCAGTAGTTTTAGTTACAACTTTAACTACAAGAGTCTGAGCAGCATCAGTATGTGCTATTGCCCGATGACCGGAAAGCTCTAATGGCGACTTAAATTTTAGACCCATGTATTAAATTTTTTGTATAAGTACTCTTATATCATTTGTGGATGGTGCCACTGTAAATGCAATAGTTACATTATTTGTATCTGTTCTTACAACGTCTGCTATAACAGTATCATAAGATGAATTATCATATAACTGTACAATTACATCTCTAGATCCAAGTGCATGATTTACTGTATATGAAGTATTTGATCCATCACCTATACTAGCTGAAAACTTTTTAAGCGATACAAAACCTGCTGATACAGAAAAGTTATTTGAATCATAACCTGAAATACCTTTTACAGTAGCTCCAGATGTTGCTGCAGCAGTTGCTAAATCAACATTAGATTGTACAATTGTAAAGCTAGCTAGTGCAGGAGTTGATGCAGCTGCTATTGCTACTTCAACTATAATTAAATCACCAATTCTAACTTGCTCTCCTAAAAAACTGCCGTCAGCAGTTACGGTATATGTATCTCCTTTATCACTAGCAATGTTAGAACCACCTGTTAATGCAGGTGAATTAGTTGATGCATTATATGCTCCTTTGTATTCCAATAGTCCCGTTGCAACCGTATCTACATATGCTTTAGTTGCAGCATCTTGTGCACCTGTAGGATCTGTAACATTTTGTATTCTTGCATTAATACCTGTAGTTACAAAATCATATATTTGGTCTCCCGTAGCAAGAGCTGTTCCTGCATTTGCAACAGCGCCTGTTACAACTGTTAATGCCGGTATTGGACCGGTTCCATTAGCTATAGTAAGCTGCCCTGTTGTTGCACTGGTTACAGCTGTTAAATCTCCACCAGCACTTACAAATGCAGTACCATTATAAAACTTAATAACATTATCTGTAGTATTATAATATATTTGGCCTGCAACAGGTGAAGACGGATCCGAAGATGCAGTCTGTATTACAGCCTGTTGTAACTGATTTTTATTTAGATCGAGATTGTTTAAATATTTTATTGCCATTTTTTTTTAGTTTAGATAAGCTTTACCTGTTATAGACGAAGTAAAGGTTATTACGATCTGATTTGTATTGTTATATGTTACGGCTCCTACAACTATGTTGTTTGAATCATCCACTACGGTTACACTAGGAAATTTATCTAAATTATGATTTATTGTCCAAGTATTACTTGCCGAGCCTTGAGTGAATATAAATGTTGTGTCTGTAGTATCATTTGAAAATCCCGATGGTGCTATACACGTTACACCACCGACTGGGTCACCAGCACTTCCTCTATGCGTTAAAGATAATAAATATGCGTTTGTTAAATCTGTTTTAGCACTAACCTCATATATTGCATAACTTGTGTTACTAGATGTATCTATATCTGTAATTCTAATCAATTGATTTGTAAATAATCCTATTACAGGATTTATATCAACTAAATTTCTATTATATCTGCTAACTGCAATACCGGTTATATGTGCCCATCCAAAAGCAGAAGGTGCACTAGAATCTACTTGATACCTAAATTCACCAGATGCTAATGTATTGTTTACATATTTACCTGCATA
>VMHT01059073.1_pt1 | contig 11675 bp, 24 predicted proteins | sample 4693611 | NCBI WGS metagenome assembly VMHT01 (sample SAMN12280063, study PRJNA550983) | marine metagenome | isolation source: seawater sampled from same location over 5 years 0.02-0.2 micron viral filtrate | place: USA: collected off the coast of southern California halfway between the port... ...
AAGGTATATTAAGATATTTACCTTTTACTTTTTGACCAATTAAAAAATGATTAACAACGTCGGAATGTGAAATATCAAAATTGACTTTAAGAAAAAAATCTCCGTCTAAAGTGACATTTTCTAAGACTAATTTGTTTTTTTCTAAATGTGTAGGAAAACGTTTTATTGTTCCTGAGAATGAGTAATACATAAATTTATTTTTATAGGGTTAAAAATTAATTATGCAATTCTCAATAATTTGTAATTTTTAGTTTGTAGTGCTTCTTTTGGTACTTTGATTAAAGATTTTTTATTATCAAGAAATAAATCTAAATCTGATTTTAATCTTTTTAAGGATAAAATATTATTTTTTATAGATTTCAGTAAATATTGATTTCTATTCGACTTTTGATAAAGTTTTAAGAAATACAACATTTGTTCCTCAATAGTATAATAAAAATTTAAAATTTCTCGTGCTGGTGTAGATACAACTCGTGTGTATTTTAAAAAATCTTCGGTTCTATTAATATAAAAATCTAAATCTTTTCTTAGTGAATAAAGTTGAATATTTGTTTTTAAATGAATAGAACTGATATTTAATTTATACAAAAAAGGAATTAAATCAAATATTTCAAAGTAATAATGATTATAATTTACTTCAAAATGGTTTAAAAATCTATTAGCTGATGTAAAGTTTTTAAACTTAAATACTTGATGTTCAAAAGAAAGGAATAACTGAAAAGGATGACTTTGGTTTTTATAACCAAAACTCTGCCTAATATCAGTAAATTCGAGGTTTAGCTTTCGTTTTGACATTGATTTTTTCAGGTAAAAATTTAGGCGAAAATATCAATATTGCTAGTTTAGTTTGTAAAATTAAGGTTAAGAATATTAAATAATATAAATTATAGTACATTCTGAACAAAAAAAAATGCTTTTAATCGGGGTTTAAAAAAAGTCAAAGAACAAACGAAAAAACAAAGTATTGAATCTTGCGTGATGTAAAAGTAAATAATAAATCTGATAAAATACAACGTTTTAACGTTATTTTTTTGGTACTGATAATCAGTAAGTTAAGAAACTATTTAACATTTCTTTAACATTTGGGTTTAAGTGATTGAAAATTAAGAACTTAAACAAAAGTGAGGTTGCTAAAACGCAACTCGGCAAGGGATGTTATAAGTGACCCCCAGCCTATTTAGAATTGGAGTAAAATTTTTTAGGCAAAATAATTTTCATAAGGAATTTTTTAATTGTGATGCTATCAGCATCAAGATGCTGAAACGCATTTAATTTTTTATGTCGTTTTCACGACAAAAAATAATTGTGTGCCCACGAACCTAAAAATAGGATCCTAAACGAATGGAAAAATTCTTATTAGGATTCTATTTTTTTAACGGATGTGTGCCCAAATTCTTTTTCGGCCGAAAAAACGTTGTCGAGCCAAGTGCCGCAACACTAAAGAAAAAATAAAGGAAAAACTGCTCTTGTAAGGCATTCTCTCAGATTCTTTGACATATTGATACAAAAACAAATAAAAAGCCCAGAGAGGGCATGTTATAACCTAAAAAACAAAATAAAAATGAATTTAGTAAAAAGTATTAAAGAATTAAATATTAGTGAATCTATAAATTTTGAATATAGATTAAAAATTTATAGAATCAAATGTTATCATATAAGTGGAATTGACAGAGAAAAAAGTTTTGCAGTAAATCTAGTTGAGGGAATAAAAAGAAATGAAATTATGAATGTTGAAAAAATCACAGATAAATACATTTCATTATATACCTATAATATGATGTCTCAAGAAACAAAATATAAAATGGATATTTCAAAAATAACTTTAATAAAATAAAAAATGGCTACACAAAAAGAAAGACTTCAAAAAGAGGTAAATAGATTAAATATCTTAATTAAAAAATTTGAGATGTTATATAAAGATGAAAAAGGAAAATTCATCATAATAAAAGAAAGATTATCTAATAAAATAGACATATACAAAAGTATAATTTTAAACATGGATTAAATGGAGGAATTAAAAAAAGTTAAAAAATCTAACAGAGTTAGCGTAAGACTAAGAAGAGCAATAAAAGAATTAACTGATAAAGGGAATCATTTTAACGTAGGTTGTGCCATATTGGAAGATATTATTGTACAAGGTATTAAAGCACAAAACAAAGTTTTAGAAAATAGAGATTCAAAAGGAGATTATTTTATAAGTAGTCACATATATGAAGAAACCTTTAAAATTATTAAAAAGCATCTAAATGGATAAATTTAAACAAGTAGGTAAATTATTTTATCGAATTGACAAAAACGGGCATATAGGAGTTTATACCAGAACAGAAATAAAATTTCTTATTTGGTTATATGAATTAGAAAAATTTTTAAAAATTAATAAAATAGAATTAAAAAAATGAAAAGTTTAATAAAAAATAAAACAGAAATAATTGTATCGGGTAGTGAAATGGATTGTTTAAGTAAATTTCGTGGCTTATCCAGTTTTAGTTTTTCTAATCATCATAAATATAGTTTTGATAAATATGAAATATTAGATATTTCTATTTATGCAATGAAAATAGTATCTGAATTATTTAAAAATAAAAATTATTACAGACGTGATTTATGTTTTTTTGTTATGGATAGCATTTTACTTCAGGAAGATATTATTAAATATCAAGAATCTAAAGAAGATTTAATTCACGATTTAATAGGGTTACTTTCAGAAGATGAATTTTTTGTACCTAGAATTTTAAAAGAAAAATATAACATTGATTAATAAAATTTAGATCCTTCGCTTACTTCGGAATTAATTTTTATTAATCAATTAAAAAATAAAAAAATGTTAAAAACAAACACAAAAAAATATAGAGAAAATTTTAAAAGAGAATTAAACGCAATGTTGAATGATATTGACAATGGCGAAAACTATTGCAAAAATATAAATCAATTAGTGTTAAGATTCGACCTAGAATATAATTGTTCACACTATAAAAAAATTTTCCCAAATCTACAGATAAGATTAAGCGAATTTTTATCCGGTGTACCTTATGGGTTTAATTTTACTTATAAATATCAAATTTTAGAATTTGCTGAAAAAATACATGAATGTAAATTAACAGATAAGCAAGAAGATAAAATTATAAGTAATTTTTATAAACACTGTTCTTTTATGATTTTAAGACTAACATCTTTAGATATAGGAAGATTATATTAGTAAAATAAAAAAGGGATCCTAAAAGGGTTTCTTTTTTATTTTGTCCACACCTAAAGCCCACGCACTCAGCGAAATGTTCATACTTCACCCACCCTTCTCTCTAAAAAAAAGGTAAATTTCTCATTCTTCGCAATTTCTTTAATGTTTATTGCATAAAAAAACCCCCACTAACTAAAGCAGAGGTCTAACCTAAAAACAAAACGCAAATAAACGTTTTAAGGTAATCTTAATCTAATGATATAGATTTAGATGAATTTTTTGTTGGAGTAAATACATATCCGTAAAAATTGCCGTCTAAAGATGTTAATGGATAGGTAGTAACTCCTGAATTGTCAGCAGCCAAACTATTAAATAAAACTTTATCTTGAAAATTAGTATCAGTAAATAATTTTTGAGGCATTAAAACTACTTTCTGATTATTTGTATCTAATCCAATAGTAAGAACACCAAAATAAAAAACTTCATTTTGATTATTTGATAATGTAGTTAAATCATTAATTAAAACAAGAGTTGAATTAAATTGTCGTCCAGTAGTTTGTTCAAGAACTGATTTTACAAGTTGTGCTGAATCTAAAAATTGTATTGTATTTTTCATTTTGTATTAATTTTTATTTTGAATAATATTTTTTTATGTGATTTACAAACCCTCTAAAAAAAGAACGAAAACCAAGTACATCTATAACAATTAATAAACATACTAATTTATACCATTCAGGTAATTGGTTTAAACTATTGTATGATTCCAATGTATATTGATTTAAATTAAGGAATGTTCCAGACTGAGAAAAAGCAGTAAAAAAAGGTACTAGATTTGCAGAAAATATTGGAACTAAAAACAAATATGTTATTACTTCATCTTTATAGGTAAATCTTTTATTTTGCTGAGTTAAAAAATCGATTGAAAAATCATTTTTTTGATCAGCTTCAATAACCTTTATTGATGCTTTTGTCTTGGCTTCAACAATTTGTTGTTTTTGTTCAAATTCTAAAGCTTTAATTTTTTGCCTATTAGTAAAATAAGTTTTTAAAGGGCTAACAATAAGAGATAAAATTTTAAACATAATAATACATTCTTTTATAGGTTAAATTCAATCCACAAGGTGAAAATATAGGACAAAGCCAATATTTTAATTTAGTTTTTTCTTTTCCCATTGATATAGATTTTTTGTATTAAATAAACAATAGTTAAAATTGAAATAGTAACATTGAGATAAGTTGGAAAATTTATCAAATGATTTTGAAGAAACCCAATAGCTGAAAACGAAAATACTTTTACATCTGTTTCATTCATTTTCTTAATTTTTTAAATATTTTTTTTACAAATCTTATTCGATACCTATTTAAATACAAGACTATTAAAAAAGGTATAACCCATATTAATGTAATTATTTCAATTTTTTTTTTTGTTCGGTCATCCCAAAATCTATCTGTATTATCTGCTTTTCTTTCTCTGAAATCTAGGTGAACGCCCCAATCATAAAAACCATAGGAATTGACACCTAATGATTTTAAATGCTGGTATATGTGATTTTTAGAATTAAAAGCATTCAAAACAAAATCTGTTAATATTTTATTATTTGGCGAAGAATTTAAATCGATTGCTTCTGCCATAGGATGACTACCAGTCTGTGAACGCCCCTTAGTTGCTTCATATAAAGAAGAACGATAAGCAGAACCTATAAATAAAGGTATCTGTAATTCATCTCTTAAATATTGTGCAACAGAAAGAGCATTTCTGTGTAATGGAATACTTTCAAGTGTAAGGTACTCTGAATCAACTAACTTTGTTGCTTCATATAACTCTCTGATAGAAAAATTATCAGTTAATTTATAATCATCATTAAAGCCTAATTGGTAAAATTTAATAAACGGACTGAACATTCTTTAATTTATTTAATCTTAGTTGATACTCTTTTTTTCTTCGGTCTGAATTTTCGATAAAATCCAAACAAAGCTGAACTATAAAGTAAATTAGTATTAGAGGAGATACTATTACAATAAAAGGTAAAACGATGCATATTATTAAAATAAAAGGTATTGAAAGTAATAATATTGTTTTTGTGTTAGGTGTTTTTAGGTTTTCTAACATTTTGTTAATTTTTAATTAAATACAAAAGGGTATAATTCATTAATTTTCTTTTTATCATTGGATGATAATTCAGAGGTAAGCCAAATAATTAAATTATGATTATTACCAAAAAATTCATCGTAAACCCCAAAAGCTGAAATATAAGGCCTTGTTCCAAAAGCATTATAAACTTTATTAAAGTTTGGTTTGGTTTTAATTCTTTCTAAAAGTGAAAAAATTAAATGTTCATCTGTACCAGTATCAGCCATACTTTGTTGAAATTGGTCTGCATAATTGTTTGCAGTATCATCATCTATTGTCGCTGAAACTACAACTTTAGTTTTATGACCTTTTTTAGATAAGTAACTTATAAGAGATAAAACAATAATAGGTATTAAAGCTAATAAAGGTTTTTTACCAAGTTTTTTAAAAAAATTAGTGATAAATAACATTAATTGTATTAAGGTTTATTTGGATTAAAAGGTTTTACTAATTTTGGTTTTCTCTTGGGAATTTTTTTAGAATCAATTTTAATTTTTAAATCTGAATTTTGAACGAAATTTGCATCTTTGATAAATGATCCTATCGGAATTTTTATCGTAGATGAATTTGATTTTATTTTTTCAGATTTAAGAGGAGAAGATTTAGCAGTATAAGAACTTGCTGAAATTTCTTCATTAATTGATTGAATTGCTTCTTCTTTAGAAACATTTGTATTTTTCTCAGGAGTATTTTTGGCTTCTTCTACAGATGAATCTGTAGTAGTTTTATTTGATTTTTTTACAAAAAATAAAATTGCAATCAGAGGCAAAATGTATTTTAAAGAAAATAATTTTTTCATGTATTAGGCATTACTTGATTTACGAGATATTCTATAAGCTTTAAGACTTGGTCTATAAGTGTATAAATACCACTTCAAACGAGAAAAAGATTTTCTACCATTTGTAATAAATGTATTTATTTCTTTTGTTGAATTGGTATATTTTTTTACAATATTAGTTTTAGATTTTACTAAAACTAATTTATATTGCTTTTTACTTCGAGCAGTATTGGTTTGTGTATTAACTGGTGTTTTTGATTTTGATTTTTTCATTTTTGGTGATTTTAATAATTCAAAAGAATTTGCAACATATTTACCATATTTTTTAGTCAATTTAGACCACGCTTCTTTAGATGAATTTGCTTTAATAATTAATTTTTCACCTGATGCATCTTGATAAAAGGTATATCTAGCCATTTTTATTTTTTAATATGTATGTAAAAACGAAACCTAAAATGCTTAAAATAATAGCTAAATCACTCAAAGGACTTCGATATTTTTTCAAAAAGCCTTTAGCCATTATTTAATTTTTAAAATCTTTTTTATTTGAGGTAAAAACATACCACCAATAATTAAAGCCATAAAGCCAACACCAGCAAAAGCAGATGAATTAGCAGTTAAAGTTGTTGTTCTATCTGTATTTGAACCAAAAGTTGATTCAATAATATTTTTCTCAGTTGCCGTATATTCAGTATAAGAACCAGAATGAGAACCAGAGAAAGGCTTAATACCTTGTAAAAAATTCTTTTGGTAAGTTATTGAAACTTGCTTAGAGGTAATATTATGAGTTTCTCGTAATTGAGATAAAAATTGATTAAATACGGGCTGAAAACTTTGTACATAATCCATTCCCATTTGGTTGCCCGTTTTACTTCTTTCAGATGTTGAACCGGATAAATGTGCTTGATAATGTATAATCATATAATTATATGCTTTAGACATTTCAGTAAGCATAGTACCGATATCATTTTGGTACTGATTTTTAAGCTGAGGAATAATTGTTCCGATGAAAATTTTCCCTTTTTCAGCAAAATAAGTAGGAGGTGAACCTTTAAAGAGAGATGTAATTCCACTTAATAGCGAACTAACAGCACCTATGGTGCCACCTGAGGCCAAATTCCCTAGTTTTGACCCAATCCCTTTGAAAAGTCCACCTGAACCACCTAAGGTACTGAGGGGAGCGTTTCCAACTCCTAATGATGTATTTTGTAATGCGTTTGCAAAAATCATGTAAATATTGTTTTATGGTAAAGTAGAAAATCTATCTTCATCATCTTGGTCATCTGATAATTGTCGTTTTGTCCAACCGACAAGAAGAACATATAAAAACGGGGATAATAATCTAAATGTTACACCTTGATGTAATTTGTGATATAATTTTTTTATTCTTGATTCTGATTTCTCAGAAGCAGTACTTTCCCATTCTTCAACATCAACTTTTAGCTGATTGTGTTCATCTGATGAAACTAAATGAAGATTAATCATCAACTTTAGTATTATATGAAATAATTTCATTTTTTTATTGTTTTAGGTTTTTTTTTAAATATTGATCCTTCGGAGTAATTTTTAAAAAAAAGGACAGAACAGTTAAAATTTGTTCTGCCCTTTTTAAATAATTAAAAACAAACTACTATGCGAAAGGCTGAACAAGTCTAACAACTAAAACCCTATGTGCAGTAGTTGTAGTAGATTGATAAGCAATTTTTAATTTAGCATCATCCAGAGGAGCATTAACATTTCTGTACAATACTAAATTTTTAAGCATTACGTAACTCTCAACAATTCCTAACATTTGAATGTTTTCAGCTAAAAGAACATTTTCTGAAACACTTTTGTTATAACCTCCATAAGATGTTAATTCGCATGATTGCACTTTAGCATTTGGGGTCATGGAATAATCATTAGTATTGTCGATAACTGCAATAACTCCAACAACATCTGAACCGATGTTTTCTTCAAATCTATTAGCATTATTACCAACAAAGAAAGTATCTATTACTGGTACTAAATTGTGAAAGTTTGGAATTTCACTAGGTATAGTTTCAACAGATACAGAGGACTGAGCTAAAACTAAACTTGAAAATGCTGATTGTTGGAAATTAGTTTTAATTTCTAAATAAACATTTTCAGTTGTTTCTATTGGATAATCATCAAACTGAATAGCGATTTTATATCCGTCTGGTCTTTGTGTCAATGTTACTGTGTACATTGTACTTTGACAATACATAGCAGTAACTAAATCAGCGAAATTACCAGAATAAATTGTAGTACTTAAATTTGAGTGAATATCACTTCTTAAAGTTAAGTCTATGGTACATCTTGATAAATCAGAAATATTAACAACACTACCCGAAGAATTTTTTGCATCAACATCAAACAAAATTTGTTTGATTGTTTCTTGTCTAACCTTATGTGTATAAGATTGGTTAAAATTTTGAACTTCTACCATTGTTATTTAGTTTGGATTAAATCGTTAGTCTTTTCCTTTAAATCATCAATTTTAGAAGCTAAAGCTGGAGACGCTTTACCAACTAAATTAATTACTGCCGTAGAGGCAATAACACCGAGTACAAGGAGGAAAACTCCCCATATACTTCGCTTTTGTTTTGCTGAGTATTTTCTCATTTTTTAAGAGTATATTTTTTTCATAATGAAACAAACATATATTGAAAAAATGATATAAAAAAGGAAATAAAAAAACTGACGTGAACTTAAATTGTTTAACGTCAGTTAATTATAAAGAATTAAATTTTAGATCCTAAAGGATTAAAAATTTTATTCGTTTTTAATTATTTTATAATTGGAAACTTCACTTTGTAAAAGAATAGAATTATAATTTAAAACCAAGTGTTCAAATAACTTTGATTTTGTTTTTATATTTAATTTCTTTTTCAATTTAGCAATTTCATTTTCGATTCTTTTATCGTGATAATCATTAATTCTTATATCCATATTTTAGGGTTTTTAAATAATTGTTTTATAATAAAATTTTTAGGTTTGGTTATGTTATATTCTATTCCATTATATTGATAAAATATCCATATAGATTTTTTAGAAAATTCCATAACATGAGTTATCTGAACTAAATTTTTGTGTAAAAAAACATAAGAACCGATTTTTAACCTTTCAGTTAAAACTGGTTTAAGCAGATATAGGTTTGACAAATTCATGTTTTAATATATTAGGTGAATATTCTGAATAAAATTGTTTAATGTGGTAAGTATCGATTGATGAATGATAAGAATGTATAAACATTGAATTTTGATAGGTAAAAATTTCTGAGTTAAAATAATATTGAGAAAAATCTGTTTTGGGTTTAATAGGTATTGAAACATTAATTGAATTTTCGTGTATGTTAAAGTATTCAAGGATTTTTTTTCGTCTATGAAATGAATGTTTATCTAAATTTAATTTTTCTTTAACTTGAGAAATTGTTAATTTATCTTCTATCATAAGCCTATAAAACTCCATAATCATAATAGAATTTATTCTTTTGAAGCCTTTTTCCATTTTTTGAGCATCAGTAAGTAATTGTGATGCTTTTGTAATGATTTTATTACCTTTAATGATATTTGAACCATCAATATTTTTGGTTTTATAAGCATGAATATTATTATAAACTTCAATATTTTGTTTGACAATCTCATTATGTTTTTTGATTTTTGAAACTAGAGAATCATAAGGAACTAATTCAGAAATTTGAAATTCTTGAATTATTTTATAAAATTCATTAACAAGAATATCTAAAAAAGATTTTTGAAATAATCCAATATCTTTAGTTTCTAATAAAGTGCCTTTATTAAAAACTGAATAAGGTTTTTTAAAAGTATAAGTCTTAGTATATTCATTAACAGAATATTTGCCATAGGTAATATATCTATTGATATTAGTAGGTACTTTTAATAATAAACCTATTTTCCTATTATGAAATTTATGAAATGAATTATAAATTTTTTGGTCATAATCTGAAATTTTATATTTATATGACATTTTTCTAGAATCAATTTTTTTTACATTTTTATAAATAGAATTGTAATGTTTATGAACTGAACAATCTTTTCGGAAGATGTATTTTTTGTAAATTCTAGATAAATATTGACCAGAAACTGACATTTCATATCTCAAAATTTTGTCGTATTCATCTTTTAAAAATGGTGTATTTACATACATAGTTTTAAATAATGTATCTGCAACAGATTGCCTTTCTTTTTTTAAATAAGCATTTTTTGTAGAAAAAAATTCTTGAAAGGTTTCATCCCTTTGGTCTTTACTTAATTGTGATTTTTTATCAAAGTAATTAGTAACAAATTCAAGATGTTTATCAATTATTGATGATTTTGAATGTTTGTTTAATTTAGACCAATGGTTCTCGTTTAGTTTCTTATGTTTAGAGTAATCTCCACCCTTAGAAACATACTCAGAACCTTTATGATATATTTTAAAATAATTTCCCGAAGATCTTCCTATTGTCAGAGATGTCTGGAAATTCTTTGTAGTAATATCTTCGGTAGAAACTTTACTTCTTTTGAATGATTTTTTTTTATGTATTTTCTTTTGTTCATTCAAATACATTAAAGCTAGTTTTTTATTATCAAAATATTGATTATAGCAAAAATCTAATCTAAAGATTTCAATATATTCATAATTGGGTAATACATCAACCTCAAATTTTCTACATAAATCTTGAAAAAAATAATCAATAAAAGTTTGCAATCTTTTAAACAACAAATTATTTTGAAATTTGAAAGAATGGTTTTTATAAGATGATTTTTTAAATTCAGTAGAGTTAATTTGTGGTATAAATTGACAAAGTTGATGTCCAAAAAGATATTTAGGAATTGAAAAACTAAATTCAATATAACCAGCATTAATATTTACATTAAATACAACATCATGAGATTGAGAAGAAATTGAATATTTACCTCTAACATTAAGGTTATGTTCTTTTTCATAATCTGCATATATAAATTTTTGTTTATTTAAGGATAAATAATAGTTATTTATAATATTGGATGTATGAGAGGATAAAAATTCATCGTCTTTTAATGTAGTATTAGAATGTAATTCTTTATTATAAGTTTTTACTAAAGAAAATGATTTTCCTTTATGTTGTAATAACTTTGAATATAATTCAAAATGTTCGGGTACTTTTTGAATAGATGTATTTTGATTTTCAGAAGCAATTTTTTCAAGGTTTGTAGTCTTTTGTTGATTTGCTCCGTGTAGTCTTAAAACAATAGTATCAATCATAATAATTAAAATTTTTATTAGATAATACAAGAACATCAACAGATTGATTAAGTTTAAAACCTCGATATTGCATAATTTCCAAATATGTTTTTTTAGAAACATTAAGATGTAAATAACAAGTAGTCTGTTCTATATCTTTTAATATTATTGTTCTAGTATTTATAATAAAATATGTACCTAAAAAAGAATTTGTATAATCAGTTAAATGAATAGATTCATTAATTTTATGTTTATGATTTTTGAATTTAACCAGTAGAAAACATTCTGAAAGATTTTCTGCTAATGGAGGTATTTTATAATATATCATCAAATTGAATTTTAGTAATTAAAAATCTATTACA
>VMHT01055454.1_pt1 | contig 11674 bp, 4 predicted proteins | sample 4693611 | NCBI WGS metagenome assembly VMHT01 (sample SAMN12280063, study PRJNA550983) | marine metagenome | isolation source: seawater sampled from same location over 5 years 0.02-0.2 micron viral filtrate | place: USA: collected off the coast of southern California halfway between the port... ...
CATTTTTTTCTGGGTAATGATATTTTACATGGGCCTGTATGTCATAGTATGACATAGTTTTATTGTATAATTTAAACCCTTTTATCTTCGCATTATTAATAAAGTATTTTGTAGGTTGTAACAATCTATTGGCTAATGTAAGATAAAACGGAGTACTTACAGCTCCTAGATATGAACCAGTACCTAAAATATTATCATGTACATATTTACCTGCCCGGAAAATTTGGCGCCCAGCTTTACGTCCATTAACAAACAGTTCCATATACCCATGACGTACACATACATTAACAAAGAAATGATTATACCCTGGTGTTAAGTCTTTTACGTCAAATGATAACGTGGTTTTGTCTCTTGGTATAACACCGCTCGAGGAATACTTAGGTTTTGTTTTTAGTAAAACTTTAAATTTATTTTTCTCTGCTCCAGTCTTTTTCAAATAAGAATATGAGGTAACAGATTTTGTTAATTTTAAATCTAATAAATCTTCTCCGAAAAACTTCTTCGAGGATATAATTTTTAGATTGTTGTTTAATTTTGTTAATCTAAAACCGTCGTTAAATTCTTGTATTAATAGAATGTATTTTTTGTACACCCCGTCTTCAAAGTCACAAATAATATCTATATAAGATGTGTGTATTTTAATTGCATTATCTAAGTTACAAAACTGTCTAGTACGTATTAATTTACGATCAGTATCTAGTATTGATATAATGTTATTGTCATGTAACACTATTAATTGTTCTATATCATCTACAAGTACTCCGTTAATAACTGAATCTTTATCTAAGCCTGAAATTACTTTTTCATTTTGATCGCTACGTACACCTTTCTGTAAGTAATTTTTAATAATAGATTTGTTATTCGGAAAATCTTGTTTAATTACATATGGGGTGTTGTTTTCATCTAATGCTATTTCATTACCAAACCCATTATAATCATCAACCTCATATACTGTAATCTCATTATTAACATCTAATATTTTACCCTTTATACCTTTTGTCTCTGCTGATAAGACAGTAGTAAAATTAGTACCCTTTGGCCGTACAACATTGTTTTTAAAGTTGTATGTAAATCGTTTTTTATTGGGTGCTGGGTTAAATAAAACATGAACAGCTTCTTCTCCAACCTCGAAGTCGTCTATTACTGCGTTTGAGTTCTTTAAATCTTCAATTTTGCTTATTAAATTATTATTCGAATTATATACATATATTATATTATTACCACCTAATACGTAGAACTCTGAGAAATTATCTTTACGGGCAATACCTTTAATTGTAACAGGTTCGTTACCTTCTAACACTAATACTTCATCATAAACTTCAAAATCATTATTTAAAAATAACAATCTATTTAAGTGTCCTGTAAGTGGGTTAGCTGTTGGTAAAATTATATTTGGTGTTACTAAGTCAGTATTGAATATACCAAATCCTTCTTCGAAATAATTACCGAATATTTGATAACCGAATGGTTGAGTATAATCATCATTGTGAAGCCAAAAACCAACACTAAAGTCTCCTGTAACATCGGTTTTTAATCTACCGAAGTTTTTTCCATTTAAAATCAACTCATCATCTTTCTTAACTTTATTAACAGTTATAGGAACACCTTTGAAGTTTATATATTCAATATCTTTCCCTATATTGTATTTGGAATATGCTATAAATAAATTTTCATAATCTTGATGACCGACATGATAATAAATATAATCATTATTAGGCTCGAATGTTAAGCTAGATGATACATCAAAGGTTTCAGTAGTTTGTGCACCTACTCCTGTAAGTACGTTATAATATGATGTACCAGTTAACGCGCTCACAAAATTTGAAACAAGAGGGTTATAATATCTATCTACCCATTTAGTCACACCAGTACTACTACCAGATAACCAGCTACACAAATAAACTGGATCAGTATTATTAGAGTAGGAATTATTCTTTACTTTCTCTCTACGTTTAAAAACTTTATCTGACATCAACGGATTGTCGCCAGGTACAACTCCTAAATTATCAATCTTAGAATCCGCTATGTTTAATTTTGTATACGGCGCTATTGAATCAGGAGTTGTAAAATATGTAAGTTTATTCGGTTTAAATTCTAAATCATATGTACCTATATTATACGATAAATTAATCTTATCATACCCTCCTTGCTGATGAGTACCTGCATTTATTTTTTCGTATATTCTATTTAAGTATCCAGGTTCAGCATTAAAGTGATTATTCTCTGCGTAATATTCATGTAATGTAGCTTGATTCTTTAACGGAAAAATATCTAAATGAGCTTTTAATTTATTCTCCTCATTACGGTGTAGAAAATTATAATTGTTACTGAACAAAAAGTAATTGTTACTTATATGTTCTGTTACTGTTGTTGTATTAAGATCAACAGTATCTAAGTTGTATGCTGAAACATATTTTGTGTAATTGTTGGGTATATTTTTTTGATCTTTTGTTAGCTCATGTCTAGTAACTTCAAAAAATGTTGTTGATAATGCAGACAAATATGTAGTATAATTTGATGAACCTGATAAGCTTAATTGTAGATCATTACCGTGTACACCTACACGAGAATCATCATCAGGACTTAGTAAAGAAACTCTACCGTCGTTTAATGTATATTTAAACCAGGTAGGGCCAGCTGATGTCCATACTGCTTGGCAATTTGTAATAGGGACTTGACCTGCTCCTGCTCCTATACCACCACTTGACAAGTAATAAGTAATAAACTTTGGACCAGTAGATTTAAGTACTTCATACTCTGTACTTACAGATATTCTGTCTTCTATGTTCGGAACAAGCGCAGATTTATGATCAGCTGATACACTACTTACATTAAATGTATAAACATATCTTGAGGATAATGAGCAAAGTTCAGAAACAAAAGAACTAGTTAAACTACCTGCTGATACACTTGTATTAAGTATTGTAGTTTTTAGATATTTTCCATCTTGTTTTATTGTACTTGAAAATGAACTAACTGCTTGAGTTGTATATGGTGTAGATAATTCTACAATTGAGGATAAAGGGTATAAGTTAGTTAGCGTATACTGGGTGTTAAAGTTAGTTTTTTTGTCTTTTGGTACCTCGTCAAAGTAATATTGATTAACAGACAACCCAAAAGCAAAATTCTCACGATATCTTTTATATTTTATTTTAGAATCGTGTACATGACTATAATCTACCGGTAAGATAGATGAGTTATCTATTTCTATTACTCTCATACGCCATTAATTTTTATACCTGCAAAAGTTGATCCTTGAGCAATAACTTTACGGCCGGGAGCAAATAGCTGTACTTTATCCCCTGGTGAGATAACTTCCACAGTATTGAATTGATATATCGCATAATCTTGTGAGTTTCGACCTGATACGTCATATAATACAGGATAGCAATTATGTACTACAGTATTGTTTATTGATAATTGTATCGGATTGTGAAATCGTTCGAACTGCCCAATATTTATTCTAAATGACCCCATAAATAAAATTAAACTCTTAACAAAGGATCCAGCAGCTTCTGTCGGATATGTCATGCGAAAGTTTTCACCTGCATTACTAAATGTAACATCTGAATTTGTATCAGTAGGATTTACTAATATATCTGTAAACGGAATTAAATTAGTATGTCGGCTAATTTCAGGACTTCCTCCAGCCATGAACCCAACTTTAAAGTTAGTATCCTTTATACTTTTAGTAACAGTTTTTAGAGCATCGTTACCTGTTGCTTCTAGGGTATCATATATACCAGCAACACTAGTTTGTAGGGCTTGAAGAGCAGATTCGTTTGTCGCTATTTTACCTGATACAGTAGCTAATTCAGACACTGCGGAATTATTTACTTTAGTAAGTTCAATCGACCCGCTAACATGTTCGTAACTAGTTTTGTATCCTGCATTAGTGCCAGGAGATAATAAATTAAAACCACTGATGGATTGGTATTGAGCTGCTCCTGTAATATTATCGCCTAAAAACGCTGACGATATTACGTTGTAAAAGCTTATGTTTTCAGTACCGATGACAAAATCTTTGAACTCAACAAGCTTGGTACCGTTATTAGTCTCGACAAGCAACTTATCAGTCCTTAATATTTCTGCCCCTATATCTATATCAGATATGTTTATAATTTCGTCTTCTATTGCCATATAATTATTTAATTTGTTAGTAATTTACAAACGCAGTTATTGTGCTAGTAGTTGCAGTTACTGTATCACAACTATCTACATCATACAAATCTACAAGAAAATACCCACCAGATATAGCACCTGTTACAGCAGTACCTATACCGACATTTACATTTGTAAAATAGTAGTAATTTGAATCTTGCAAATTAGAACGCGTTCCAACAATATCTACGAGAGGTATTGTTATTGTCTTTGTAGATAAATCTACATCATTTAAAATGTCGTTACAGTTCCATGAAAGGAAACCACTTAAATGTAAAAACGAAGAGTTAGCTGTTAGTGGTATATAAAATATACTCGGGTTAGACGGTAACGGTGTCGCACCGTTATTATTTGGATCTGCTGCTCGAGTTCTATATTTTAATTTAATTGATCCGTTCTGTTTTAATAGACCTGTGTTTGGGTTTACAATATTACCTAAGGAGACTCCAATATTTGCTCCTGTGTTACCATATGCTGCGTATGTTTGTACATATGGTTTATCATTAGTAAACCCAACAGTAAATTCATTTGTTTTATTATTCTGATTTTGTAAGTCAGGATTATAACCTTGATCTGCTGGTGTATCTAAATCAATTAAATTCAAACCAAGTACTTCTGGATTCTTATTAATGAAGGTTAAAAGTAATTTTTCATTCTCTTCATCTGTATTAAAATAATCAGTTTTTAATAAATTGACATTTTCATATTCAGTAATAGACGGTTTGTGCATTGTAAACGCTACACTTACTACATCTACCTCCCCATCATCTCTATAAATTGTAAAATAGACATCCCGTTTTATTTTATTCGTAAAGTCTGTTTGTAATACTGTAAAGAATGTTTCTGATGAAAGAGATTCAATTAATGTACTCGGATTATTATCAGTACCAGATAATGTTTGAGATCTGTTTAAAGTTAATTCGTCTGCATGATCATCAAAATCAACAATTATCTTATTAATCCTCTTTGTTGACGCAACAGCGTCATAGGCAGATAATTGTTGTAAGTTAAATTGTACTTTTGTAGTACCAGTGAGAGACTGAGACCTAGTAATAGTACGACCGTTAGAAAACGGTATAGCTGAAACGTTGTATGTCGTAGTCTTCATCTATTAATCTCCTCCTCCTGAAGTTTCTATTTTTTTAACAGGTAATGGCATACCGTTCCCTCTATCAATAAGTACAGCAGTTACATCTATACCATGTACATTTAATACTTTATCACTTTCATTTACTGCGATCAAGTCTTGGAAGTCTGATGGTATATCAATTAATCTATTGTTTGGGTTCGATTCGGTACCGTCTAAATCATTTTCATTCGGGCATTGTAAAGTTGCATTCCATCTTGTACCGCTATATGCTCCCCAAACTACTAGTTCTGCAGTCGTAGGGAATCGCTCTGTCTTTATAAAATACGCTTGACCATTCCTACCTATATTATTTGCAGCAATATCAGCTTGCTCTGGGGTATAATTTTTACCTTTTAGAGCTCTTCTTAACTCAGATTTCTCTGAATGAGCTCCAACCCAATATGTATCAATTACTGGCTTACCATTCCAATAAACTACAAACCGGTCTACAGCTTTAAAAGCAGTATAATTCAACCAAACCTTACCGGTCGCAGTACCTAGTGTTATTGTTTTATGATTTAACGTAATACCATCCCCATTTTCATCCGTACTATTAAATTGACACGGCCAACCTATGTGGCCTTCGGCCGCTAGATTACCACCACATGGTTCAGATGGTGGTTCCCATATTACAGGTTCAGTTGGTTCAATAATCTCTGGTTGGTCAAATACTTTACTTGTTGTCTTTATATTAGGAGTAAATACTGTCTCTGGTATATCCCCACGAGATACTTTATCTATAACACCAACAATTTCTTCTGGCGGTATCCCTGTATATTTAACTTCTATCTCTTCTAAAATTTCTGCTTTTTGTGGTTCATCACATAATGTAGATTTATCAGCTAATGTAGGTTTAACCCGTTGCGCTGTTGCTTTACGAGCTGGGACAACTAATTCTACATCAACAGCGTCGGCATCTACTTTAACGTTGACAAGCTTTTCTCGAAGGTTCTTAGATGACTCTTCAAGGTAGTCAGTTGGTTCGTCATAATTACTTGTAGTAACCGGTGGTTTTATCGCGCATGGTTTATTTACTTTTACCCCTTTAGCTTCAAAAGATTTTAACTCGAAAAAGCTACAATAGGTGGATGATGTAAATGTCAGTCCGACATTCATAACTGGTAAAGTATCATCTACAATATCAAAGCCTTCCCAAGCATTATATTTCGTATTTCCGCGGATTGGTTTGTTTAATCTAAATTCTGCGATAGTGTTGTAATCAGTATCTCCTGTTAGTTTATTATAAATAGTAACTTTGGATCCTCGATTAGACAAATCTACTCTATAATCTACCCATGGGTTTTTAGTATCATTAGTTATATCTGCGAATGTATCTAACATTCTGTGCATTGGTACTGCTGAAGCTGCTGCGACTCCAGTCATAGGTATACAAGTTAAAACTTGCGTGTTATGAAACTTACTACCTCTTATACCAACTGAACATGGTGTCTGAGTATGTGTCCCAACTGATGTACCTCCATGTTGATACCAACCTGACATATCGTCACTCTTCAAGCAAAAGTTACCAGTAATATCAAAACCTACCCCTAAGAAACTATCTGCCGGATAACCGTAATCTAATGGAGTATACTCTAGACCAGCAGCTTGATACATGGTAGTTCCAACACCAATTGGAAGGCTTGTATGAGAGTCAAGCATAGGTGCATATTGACCGTATCGACTGCCTTGTGTTAAACTAGTCTGACCTATACCGACATTAATAGGGGTTTGAGGACTCTTAATAAAGATACCATCCACAGGTTGATATGTACCTGCAACTTCAACCTGTTGCGTATCAGATTGAGCGTAACCTAAACTATCTCCAATACCATTCGGAACTCCTTGACCTTTACAATCGTTTTTATAAAAATAAACACAAAAACCAGCACCACCAGATACAGAGGCGCTTGATGCAGGAGAATACTGAGAGTACCATCTCGTAGCAGATAAACTTGCGTTTTGATTTGACCCATATGCTGTCATAGCTGGTACATTAAATGCACGAGCTCGAAAGTCGACGCGTATATTTTGTTCTGGATCAAAGCCTACATAATTAGATTTATAACCAATATAACCACCTGTGTGCATTACTGGGAAAATAGCATTACCAGTAAGAGAGTCAATTGTGGTGTTAGTTTGTTGTAAAGATACATTAAATGTTAAGGTATCATGTAATTTAGTTCTCGAAATATGAATAGGTGCTAATAACGGATCAGGAGATCTTTCAAACTCTCCGAAGAACGAATCTTTTCCGTTCCTTATCATATTACCACCAATAACTAAATTACTGTTTAATGATCCATCTACAAACGTATAAGGACTATCGCTAAATTTTTCATTTGGTATTAACGTTTTTGTATCTATTAAATACAATTCTGTATTTACATTCTGAAAAACAAAATTTGTTATTGCTAAACCCTCAGCGTCAGTTTCATACTTTCCTAAGAAAGTTACTGAATACCTATCTGTATTTTTATTGTAATTAATTGTTGGTTTAGTTATCGTATCAAAATTCGTCCCTTCTGGACATGTAGGGGTTACTGCGAATAAGTCTGAGTATTCATCAGTAGAGAATGTCGATAAATTTGGAGGATATGCGATAGATTTATAATTAGTGTCCTTATCAATTTTATAAACTAATGGGACAGCACCATATAATATTTCGTCAGCACCATCGCATTTATCAGCTGTAACAGAACTAACGACACAGACAAACATTTCCTTTGTCTCGTCGTTGTAAAAAACATCTGATTGTTTTGCAGTGAACATATTAATTATTTACTCAAGTTATTATAGATTTCGAACTAGCTCCGTTCTTAAATTTTCCATTTTCAAATTTATATAGTTCTGTCACAGTTTCAGCTGATGTTTGAACTACTATTGTGTTTTCAATTATATCAAAATAAATGATATTACTTGTGGAAAGTATATTAGATTTAGTACTACCTGTATTGTGTTTATTAAATACACTTACAAAAGCTGTTGACAGAGGCTCAATTATCTGACTATCTACATTTCTTACATATACTTCTCCAGCTGAAACGTGTTGTTGTTCAAATAAATGGGTATCACTATCAGCAAAATTATTTAATGATGCTGATTCATATGTTGTACCAGTACTATAAATTGTAGATGTATCTATTGTAAAATAAGGTACTGTTGTATCAACAAAGTAATTTGCTACTAAATCAGTCGAATTACCTGGATGGTTATTAAAACCACCACAATCAACAACTTCATCTGCTGATACAGAACCACATGATAAACCTTGTGTTGTTATATCTGTGCAGCTTGCTGTTGAAAGAGGAGCAAAAAATGCACATTTTTCTCCATCAGATGTTAACCCAGTTGTTGTCGATGTACCATTAGCTGATGTAGAATGGCTTGTTAAAAATGTATCATACACTCCTGTAATAGAGTCATATAATGTACCAGAGCTTTCATAATATGCGCTAGATACTGCTCTAAGTAATGTACTAAAGTATAAACCGTCATAATATTCAGCAGCAGTTACACAATCCGTAGAAGAAGAATCAGCTGGCGAACTTATATATGATGTACCTGCTTTTCTTTTTGGATAAACAGGTTTAATATGGAAAAATTCATTCCCGTAGATATCACTTTTTATAGTTATACCAGTTTTATTATTAATAAGTAAGTCACTTAATCTATCTTGCTCTGGATATGTATTGAGTACACTTATCGGATATGTATCTGTGTTACGCCAATTTATTTGATCAGGAGCATCTTCCCAAAAACTTATATTATCTTCTCTCCTGTTTATACCCGTAAATGTATAATCAAGACTATTTTCTTTACTTTGATAACCGTAATTGCGAGGTATTCTATTATTATAAATATCAATCGAACTATTATCAGTAGGATTTTTTAATATGTCAGTTTTAGATTTAAAAACAAACGGTACAGTAGGTTTAAATTTAATATTACGAATTATGTCGCCTGTTTTTCTATTTTTAATATACCCTATACTTTTAACCCCAGGTTGGTATTTATTTGGGTTAGGTATTAAGTAACCATTATCAGTTATAGCAGATAAAACGACATTAAATGTTATATTATAAGAATTAAAATTTGTTACACCTGTATTATTAAACGATAGCTGTTTAGGATAAATTTCTTTATGTTTTATATCAACAAGATTACTAAACAAGCTCGGAGCATGTCTTTGAGATAAATTATTTGTTGTATTAATGTTATCAAATAATTTTTTGATTTCTGCTTTCTCTTTATTACCTGAAACATAATATAAATCATTAGCAAGATATTTCTCAACAATACCTTTCTCATATGTAAATATTAAATTCTCTAATCTTTTATTTTCTTGTCTAAAATATCTTGTCGGTAATCTGTCAAAATTTTCAAATGGGTCATTTATTCCTAACATACTATTAGGAGTCGAGATATTATTGAGTCGTATCTTTAATTTTTTATCTCCTTTATTGACGGTAAATAATTGAATTATATTAGGAGCTTCGTTTAGTACTTTTCTTTTTAGATCTAAAATTAAATTTTTATCTACCGCGTGAGTTTTGTACACCGCAGTATCAGATACATATGTATTTAAATTAATACTAACTTTGTTTGATATAATTGGGACATTTATATCTTGTACTTCAGTGTCTGTTTTTTCAGTTACAAATTCTTTATTAAAAAGTAACCGAGTTAATAAATTATGTAAATAGTTTTTTATACCTGACCTAGAATTTTTAAGTTTGTTCTTCTCAGGTAAAAATTTTGCCTCTTCCCTTATAGATCTTATATTTTCTAATTGAGACTTAATTATTTCAACATAGTAATGAACACTAAGTTCTAATTCATATATATCGTCTGTATCTATTTTAGATAAAAATTCTCTAGCACTCGGTTGTATAGTACTAAGGTTAATATTTTTTAAAAATTGTATGTATGTACTTCTATTATAATCAGTGTTGAGTTCTGCGACTCGCTCCTTTTCCTCTTTCCATTCAATAAGATAATTGTTGTAAAGAGCTGGTAGCTCTGTTGCAGAAGATATATCATTATAATACCTTCTCCACTCTGCATACTTATATGGGGTAGTAGTGTTTAAATCTACATTCATAGTTTAAGACCTTTCCGAATTTGGTAATCTAAGTTTTTGTAAACGACCCCACCTGTGTTTTGCCAACTACCACTTAAAGAGGAGATGTTGCGAGATATGGTATTATAACTGTTATTATAGTCTATAATATTATTTTGTATGTTTTCTGCTGACAAAGTTGTGTCGTAATTTTTATATCCGTAAAATTCATATATATCATTTAACCCAGCTGAACCAGAAACTGATGTATCTAATGACCATCCCCAGTTACTATATATGTTATAGGTAGACAGCGGGTATTGAGATGACGTTCCTGTACCACCATTGACGAACGCAGTAGGTACTGTTTGAGGTCTAATAGTGATATACTCATCATTAAATTTTTGTTTCGCAACAAATTTTGTATCTGCTGTTACTGTATATGTTAAAGTGTCAATAGAATTACTAAAGTCTATATTACGACTATCCGCGGAGGATGTATAAAAGTTCGTATCATAACTCTCATCAAACCTTGTATGGTCTCCTATAAGTTTAGAGACTTTTATACTAAACAAATCATATAACCTCTTTAAACCTGGTGGTGGGTTAGGAGTAATAAAATCTATATCTTCATTTAAAAGATCATAAAATGATTGTATGTTATTTACATTACAATAATCAATATCATTATTGTTTGAAACAAAATTAGCTGTACGTTCAAATATAGTTTTACCGAATGTCGTCGGACTTGAGCTTGCTTCTCCAACAAAAGAAGTAAACACTCCATCAAACAGTTTATCGTAATCATGCATGAAGGATTGAAATCTATAGCTTTTAATTACATCTGCATAATCAATACCTTCATTTACTTTATAAATTTCTAAATCATTAGTACTTGGGGCGATAGTAAATGTAAACGAACTAGAGATAATAGAAAGATCATTTCCTCCATCAGGGGTACCATCACCCGGGTAACCACCAGTCATGTTAAGTATAGTAGTACTACCTTCAGGACCACTTTCATCCCAATCAATCCTTGGAGTACCATAACCAGATACACCACCAGAATTAGATGTAAATATTGGTACAGAAGATAAACTTGGAACTCGAGCAGATACAACTAAAGTATATGTACCGGAATTTTCTGGGTCAATATTTAAGTATAAGAAACTACTTAACGATGTACTATTTGTAGTTGAATCATATGGGAATTTGTTTGTACTCAGACTGCTAATATTACTCGTCGTAGATGAACCATCTGGTCCTTCCCATCTGACAGACCAACTAAAATCATCTTTCGACGCAAACGTACTTGAATTCGCTAA
>VMHT01089502.1_pt1 | contig 11674 bp, 6 predicted proteins | sample 4693611 | NCBI WGS metagenome assembly VMHT01 (sample SAMN12280063, study PRJNA550983) | marine metagenome | isolation source: seawater sampled from same location over 5 years 0.02-0.2 micron viral filtrate | place: USA: collected off the coast of southern California halfway between the port... ...
AACATTCGCTAATATTAATCCCAGTACCACAGTCGTTGTGCTACCTGGTGTAGTATATAAATCCTCAGGTGTACCAGCACTGGCTGGCATAACGTCATGTGATACTACTCGAAATGTGTTTGGCATTTTGTTCTCCTATCCTAGTGCTATTGCCAATGCAGTGGCTTCATCTGCTATATCTGTTGTTAAGGCAACAGTGCCAGTTGTGTTAGGTAATGTTACTGTTACATTGCCACTGAAATTTGCATGGGCTGGGGCTTGTAATTGTACATAGTGTGCATTGCTTGATTCACAATATAATTTTATGTTTGATATCGACCCACCATTTTTAAGAACTATCTCACCAGTTTGAATATCAACATTGCCATCAATTCTAACAACACCACTTCCATTTGGTGTAAGTGCTATATTTCGATTACTTGTTGATACTATTGAATGGGTAACTACATCTAAATCACCACCAAGTTGAGGTGAACTATCTGTTGAAAGATCACCACCATCTGCACCATCTGATCCGGCTGGTCCTTGAGGACCTTGAGGGCCAGTTGCACCTTGAGGACCTTGTGATCCAGTTGCTCCAGTAGCTCCGGTAGCTCCGGTTGATCCAGTAGCACCAACTGGGCCAGTAGGAATACCAAACGTAAATGTTGCAGTGTTGTTAGCCACACTGACAGAAGCAGTAGGGTCTGCACCAGTACTTAAACCACTTACTGACACACTTGCATTTGTAACTGGTTCTATAGCTTCAGGGTTACCACTAGAAGAATTAAAACCAAGAGCTTTACCTAACCTAGTAGCTTTTACCGGCAAGGTCATATCTGCACCGGATATAACATCATGTTCTGCTAATCTAAGTGATCTATCAATCTCTTCATTAGTTTGCTGGTGAACAAACATATTTGTATCAAAGTCATCTTCCAGGGATGAAGCTGTTAACTGACCACCGGATGTATAAACAGATGTCCTGGATAAAGGTATAGACCCTAGAATGGTAATTGTCTCAGAACTAGAAGGGTGGTTGCCACTTGTAAATGATACTGTTCCAGCACCAGTGCCGGAGTTTAGTGATACTGTATAATGACTGCTTTCTGTTTTGACTGTGCTATCAACATAGACTTTTATCTCACTTGTAGCATTTACCTGAAAAGAAAAAGCAAAAGGGCCAGCCGTACCATTGCCAGTAAACTGTACTCTTCTTGTCTGTGCTGTAACATTATATGTAGCCATATTAGATACCTCTCTAGGATTTATACACTATTTTAAAATTAATATAAAGAATATTATGATCCCCCTATCGTCAGCTTTTCAGGGTTTTCAACTCTCATCTTTGTACTTGGCATCATTTCAAATAATTTTGTCATAGCACCTTTAGAGTATTTAGACCTGATAGTATTTAGTTCTGCAAACTTTTCATCATCATTCAATTCCTGATAACCTGAAGCTTTATCTGTAATTTTTATTCTTAGTTTTTCTTTTATAGTATTTTCAGCCCTCCAACCTGGATCACTTTTGGTCAGAAACAATCCTTTTTTGGCATCAATAACATTAATTGTATTAAACAATTCTATGTAATTATTATACTCTTCACCAGTAAGATAACTACCTTCGTATCTTTTTTTATGTCCACCAAAAACACCTGATCCATTTTCTGCTAAAGCTCTTAACTCTTGATTGACGGCATCATAACCAACCTCTTGTATTTTTATTGGATTAAAATAATCTGTAAACTTACCTGATGTTTGCTGTCTAACTTCTCCCCAGTAATTAAGAGAAGGTGGAAGCTGATCACTAAAGATTGGATTCCTAGACTTAGCTTTGTTGAGGGCTAGATAAAAACCTCTCATAACATTTGGTATGCCTGATCCTTCAACTTTTAGTAATTGCTCTTCATCAAGCATTACGTTTGATGCATCAGGGTTGCCAACTCTTTCTAATGTTGCACTAAATGAGGTTGCACCTATTAAGGGTTGTCCTGGCAAAAACTGATTTATAAAATCATTAGTTGTAGTTATAACACCACCAGCCTTTTGACCTAGATATATTTGCATACGTTCAATAAATTTTTCAGTAGAACCTTGAGGATTAAAACTAGCTTTATGTAATTCTGATACACCCTGGAGAAAAGGCATATTCATAGCATATTCAGAAACAGCTAATACACCGGATGTAAATATATTTTCTAGACTAACCATATCTGCATCACCGGAGTTCTGTGCATAGTATGCATAGTCAGATGCCATAGCTAAAACACCTGAAATAGGATCAAACCTTGAAAATGTATAATATTTGTATGAGCCGTCTTCTTGTTTAAAACCTATAGAATAGGGTGGGGCATCACTAAACTTCCTAGCCTTTGGATTACTAGGACCACTTCCATTTATAACAACCTGGTCTCCATACTCACCCATAGCCATGTAAACCATGCCAGCAAATATTGAGTTACCTAAAACTAATTTTGAAAAAGCTTTGTCGAACTCAGCACCTTCACCTTTTTTTACTGCTCTATAAACTGGTGACCAATTTAATGTCCTATCAAAAACAGCCTTCACAATGTTTGTAGGTGTCTTGGAAAAAGGTATAATAACCTTTCCACCAGGTATGTTAGATGCTCTGACCAATGCAGAGAAAGCTCCTTGAGGGTCTTCCTGAAAAGTAGATTCCCTGGCTTCTTGTGTCATTAGCTGTTTGATATCATCATACTTATCAGTATTAAGTAAAATATCTTTATAAACTTTTTCAGATTCTGTTTTGGCTACCTCCTTACTTGCACCACCTTTTATAAGTGTTTCATACTTGATCTGCATATTACGATAAGCTTCTCTATATAAAACTTTTCTTTCAGTGATAACCTTGAAGAAGGCATCTTCTGAAGCAAGAAATCTGCCTGGCATCCTAGTCATAATACCTAAAATATTTAAAGCTGGCATAAATGATGTCTTGCCAAATTCTACTGGACCACCGGTTTTTATATTTTGTATTTGCTCTACTACTGTTCTTATATTGTCAGTGTTACCTATAGATGTAAGATTTTTAAGATCAATCTTTGTTGCAACATTTTCTGATCCTTCAATACTCAGGGTAAGTGCAAAGCTCTTCATAGCATCCATCAATGCCATCTTAGCTCCATGTGCTTCTGCATTGAACTCACCTAGGTAAACTCTATCACCAGTTTTGCCACCTATGCCTATTCTAGTCCTTGCTTCTCCAACAAGACCGGCTAGACCAGTTTCTAAAGTTCTTTGAGCAGAATAAATAGCATTACCGGCCATGTTAACAACATGTGTTACTGGTGAAGATAAAAGAGCATTTATGTATATCTCCATCAAAACATCATAACTTTTTGACAGTATACCTTGTTTTGCAAACTGCATGCGACCTGGCTTGGGAAGTGTTGTATACATTTCTATATGTGCATTTATAAAATCATTATCCTCAGTTGGCATAATCTTATCTGCTTTTACATAAAACTCTGCCATATCTATATTAGATAATTTTTTCATAGCTGATAATATGCCAAGAGTTCTACCAGCTTCTGATCCTACACCACTAACCTGGCCAATAAGATTTTTCATTATGCCTATGTTAATATTAAATTGTTTGTATAGATCAACTTTCTCTTGGCCTTTTGACATACCTTTAATTTTTGTAGCCATGTCATCTAAGTTTCTACCTAGAGATGCTATTAACATCATGCCACCAACTAGGTGTTCTACTGGCAAAACATCACCTGGTTTTCTGCTAATTAAATCATATGCAATTTTGTCTAGGCCCATGCCTTGTGCAGTCGCAACAACATCTTCCAGGCTTTGTGGGTCTCGTTTTAAAAACTTAAAAAATTGTTCATTGTCTTTTGAAATGGCTAATATCATCTCTTCTAGATCAAGAGTTTTCATTTGACCATCTAGTTTTTCTGCTAGTATTTCACCAACCCTTTGAAGGTTTATACCTGGGCCTTGGTAACCTTCTTGCTTCAATGCCTTGTTAAATGCATTTATATTTTTATCATCAATAGCCCTGAAAGTAACACCTGATGAGCCAAAAGTAACTTCATCACTTGGCAGTCTATCTTTAGTTATCTGTGCTTGTTTTTTCTCACCAGCTTGTAATAGTTTTATAACCTTATCAAGTAGAGCCATCAGTACCACCTTGATCTAATTTATTGAGTTCTGTTTGTTGTATTTTTTGTGCTTGATCATAACCATCAGGACCATCAAATGCCGGCAAATCATTTTTGTTTATACCACCGAAATAGTTTGGATCATAAACATATAAAACTAAGTCAGGCTCACCATTATTGTATTTCTTAAATTGTTCTTTACTCCAGCCTTTAGGAGCAAACTCATCACTCCATTTAACCCTTGAAACTGGTTTAAAACCTACAGTCTCATATATCTTAGGTAGGAATGTATTGAATGCATCAAGTTTTTTACCACCTTGTTCCACAGCCAATTGCATCATTGCATATATTGAACCTGGTGGTGAACCAGGTTTGTTAAAAACACCAACAACATCACCATCAGGTTTTATAACAAAACCACCACCATACTCAGTTCTGTAAAGATTTGAATTTATAAGGTCTTCAGGTTTTTGTATTGTAACTTGCAGTCCATACTTATGATTAGCCATAGAGTCGGACATATCTTTGCTGTATGCTTTTGCAGATGTTTTTGCATCTACTTTTTTAATTATAGGTGTGTTTATCCCAGCTTTGGCATAGCGAGCTTTGATATCAGGATTAGGGTTAAATGTTAACCCCCCATCTCCTCCAGCATCTCCTGGGCTTCCTCCTTCGTAAGTCCTGGAAACTCCTCCAGCCCCTCCTGAATCATTGAGTTCCTGAAATCTTCTACGGCTGTTTCTGACTGCTCGTTGTTTGGTGCTAAACTCTCTGAACCCTTTTGGTTCAATTGCTCCTTGTTCAATCGCAACTTTGTCTTCATCGCTTGAGCGAATTCCAAATCCTTCTTGCTTAGAGACATTCTCTACTCCTTCTGAAAAAGATTCAGGTTTAGATAGTACTCCTAAATCAGTATATAAATTCTGTTCTCTATACCATAAAATAGCCTGAGCATCTTGATCTGTCAATTTTAAATCTTTTAATCTAGGGTCTGAAACTATATCTTTTACTAACTGATCCATTATCAATCGTTCACTTTGATTTTTAGGTTGACCAAGCTCAACCAATTCGCCTTTTTGATTTTTTGCAAGATTGTCAGAAAAAGTACCTTCGCTTCTTCTTATGGTCCTAACAAACCATCTATCTTTTGTAACATCTTGATATCCATTAATATTAAGACCAAACTTACCAGCCTTGTCTCCAAGTATAGTCATACCAAAATGCATACTGTCGGCAGTACCACTCATACCGGCTGGACCTGATTTAAATCCAGCTTCAAGCCTTAATTTTGTAAGCTCACCTTTTGTATGTGGCGATAACATAAAATCAGCAAAACCATCTTCGCCAAATTTATCTAAAAGAAATTGGATCATTTTTAGACCACCAGGGTAGCCATATTGACCAAAGCCAGCTTTTTCTATTCCCTCTACGGCTGTGCCTGGTGGTGGTGCTTCAGTTGAAAATTTGCCAGTCTTTTTATATTTAAGATATTGAGCAAGGGCAGACTTTGTATTTTGTGATACTTTTGGCCCTGGTGAAGTTGCACCCATAATTGCTGAGAGTAAAACTCTATCTGTTTCACTTGTACCTAATTTTTCAAAACCAGCTATTCTTGATGCAAGATTAAAGGTTTTTAGTATGTCTGCATCATACCATCCTTGACCTGATACATCTGTTTTTAACTGTAACTCAATTTCATTAATTAAATCTTTTTTTATCAGGTTGTAATCTTTAGGATCAGCTATTGATAATTTTCTGCCATGTTTTCGTATTGCATCTTGATCAAAAAAATTATGCAAATCTTGTACAATAATTTTAGGGTTGTCTTTGTTTTTTACGTTTGGTCTTTTCAGTGCTATTTGTTTTATTTGTTCTTTGTAATCAGGTGCAAGTTTTGCCAATAATTTATTAATACCTTTTTCTATTTCACCACCACCCATAGAGGATAGGGTAGTCGTATTAGCATTTAGGTCTAATTCACCCTGGGCTTTCTCACCGATCTTACCTAAAGCATTCTTTATCTTATCACTACCCTTCATAGCTCTATATAAAGTGCCTACACCTTCTAGAGCTTTGCCAAGATATTCACCAATAACACCACCTTCAAAAAACCTTTGTGGTGCTTTTTGTAACTTCTGCATTAATACAGTTTCATCTTCATCGGCTTTTAGGCTGTCTATAATTTCTTTTTTTAGTTCGTCATTAGATACGAATAAAGATGTACCTAGCTCAATTAATCCAGGGTCTTTTGGATTCATGCCTATAACTTCAGCCGTTCCATAGCCTAAAACATTTCTTAAAAATGATGATGAAATATTTGTGCCTTGAAGAGCTTTTGCTCCTATAGCACCAGGTACAACTACCTGACCAATGGCTTCACCAAAACCAGCACCAGCTTTTTGAGCAGTGCCTTCAGGCTTCAACAAATTGTTAATGTAATTATTTATATCACCAATGATAGGTAACTTTTCATTTACAAAAGGTATGAATGATTTGCTGTATGCACCATCTGTTATAGTATCCATAACCTCAGTACCAAACTTACTAGGACCAACCGGAAAACCTTTACCTAGACCGATGCCAAACTCACCTACAGCACCTGGAGTAGCTTTGGCAATATCAACTGCTTTATCTAAAAAAGTCTTTTGTTTTTGGATGTTTGTACCATTTTCTGAAATAGCAATGTTAAGATTTACACCTTTGTCTCTTAGTGTATTACTAGCAAATATTTCTGATAAAATCTGATCTTCATCAAAAGCAATCATTCGCTAAACCTTTCTTCTGCAAGCATACTTTTTGTTATAGAAATATATGTCTCAATTCTTGATTTTTCTTTTTTATCGTTGCCTGATTGGAATAGTCCTATTCTTTGTTCTTTATCAGTTAGCATGTCTTCTAGCTTCTCTTGCATCTTCAATACATTTGCCCTTGTCATAGGCTCGCCACTTGCTATCAATTCAGGGTATTCTTTTGCAAAAGTGTCAAAGTAATTTCTTTTATAGCTGTCTCTTTTTTTAACAAAAAGTTCTTGTAAAATTAATTCGCCATCTGCCTTTGCTAATTCTTTTACCCTGGCTACATGATTAAAGGGTACTGTCTGTGCATCTTTTGTTTTATTGTAAGCAATCTCTTCTTCTTGCAGTTTACCCAGTATCTGAACAAACACTTCACCTTTTGCATATTGTGGATCGTTTTGATCAGTTATTTCTCTATCAACCAAAAATCCTAATTCTTTTGCAAGTATTGTTTTAGCATCTGTAAAACCTTGTGTTTGCTGACTGTTAAGTGTGCCAAGAAGACTGTTAAAATCTTTTGGTACTAGTTTGTCATATGCATCATTTAATTCTTTAAAAGATAAAGTTCCAAAACCAGCTTTCTTGGTCAGGTCTCTAAGAGTTGTTTTATCGCTTACAGTTCTTTCACCACCAGACTTATTATTTAATTTTGATAAAACTTCCCAGGGATTATTGGCTTTATCAAGATCAACAAGCTTCTTTAATTTTGCTAAGTTTGATGTAATTGTAGCTTGATCATTGCCTTGCTGTATATCATTGGTAATATCAATTTCTAATTGTGAAGCAGTGTCATTGCCAAGCTTATCATTTTCTTCATCTCTAAGGTCTTCTATTTGATTCTGATTATGTGCAGTTGTTACAATTTCTGTTGCTAATGTCTGTCTTTGATCAAGAGATAGACCAGCAACAAGGGCATCTATTGTCTTATCACCAGTGGCTTTACCTCTTCTAAGATCATCAGTTATGTCTGCTAAGTCCTTTGCATTATTAAAAGATAATGTCTTTATTGTTGAGAACAAATTTGTTTCAAATGCTTTATTCCAATCATTGACACCAGCTTTAAATGCTGATCTCTCAAACCTAGCACCAATCATTGTTTTACTATATTTAGATAAAAGCTTTTCCCTTATTCCACCTTTACCCCATATTTTTTGAGTAAGTGCTTTCTGATCTATTTCATCAGTGTTTTTAGGAAGTATAGCAAAGATTTCATTGTCTAAATTATTCAGATGAGTATCTAAAATAATTGTTGCTCCACTTTGTAAGCCGGCAGTCGTTATCTTATTTAACTTAATTCCATGCTTATAGTAATGACCATTAGCCGTAATATTTAAATCTGACTGTACTTGCTGTCCTATTCCAGGGGATATATCATTGGCAAGCTTTGATGTTTCTAAAATTATACTATTTAAATCTTTTTCAAATTCAGAAATGCTCATTACATTTTTATCAGCAGACAAGGCTAATGAGTTCATTTGTTTTTTTGCTTCTACTATTAAAGAATTACCAAGTGTTTTTGCTACCTGATTAAATGCTGATGAACCAAATACTGTAGTTCTATCAAACTGTTCTAGTGGATTGCGACCATCATCTATTGCCTTTTCATACTCATCGACAGTCGGTGTATTGACTGCACCGAACTCAGCACCTTCTATCTTAGCCTGGGCTTCTGCTCTTTTTAAAAAAAAGTTACTCATCTTGGTCAATTCATTATTCAACAAACTAGTTGTCCTGGATGCTTCTCTTGCTCCAATACCTGAAGGACCTCGTATATTTCCAAGCTGTAATCTAGATGTTAATGATTGATATCGAGTTCTAGCCATTATGTTCTATACCCAGTATATGCTGAAGCCTGATATGGGCCAGTTGTAGAATAACCACCAGTACCAGTCATACCAGTCGATGTTGTGCCTGGACCACCTAGTGAAGCATAGTTCATACCAGCACTAGCAAGAGTTCCTAAAGCTTGTATATATCCTTGTTTCTTAGCTTGTCTGCCAGCAAAACGTAAATCTTCTGCTTGAGCCTTTGCCGAACTAAGGGCTAACTTTGCATTGGTTCTTGCTGTAAAGAAATCAGTTGTACCAGGTTTGATGACATCGTTAATCGCTATGTTGTTTGGTGTTCCGATAGTAGGCTCAAGACCACCAGCAAACGCTGTAGCATTTACTGAAGCTAATGCTCTTCTTGTGGCTTCTAAAGCTTTTGTTCCTTGCTCTTTTGCCTTAACTGCTTCTACTCGGCCTTCAAGCTCTTTATACTTAGCTTGTGCATAATATGCCTTTTTAGTGTCTTGGCCTTGTTTTACCTGAGAATAAGCTACAACTCCAGCTATTACTAATGATGCGACTGCTACTGTCATTTTATTGTCCAGTACTAAGTTTGTACTCTACTCCTAATACAGTAGCGAATAGAGGTTGTGTCTGTGTAAATGTGAGTTGTGCTGTATCACTGTATCCCAAAAGGGGAGCAACTCTTTTTCTGCCAGTAAATGTCGTTGGCACTGATCCCATTGTGTAAGGTAAACTTTCCAGGGCTATCTCAAAACCATTGACTGTAATGTTCTGTGTTCTATCTAAAACTGGTGTGGCTTCTAATATTCTTCGTTTACGGCTAACAACTACACCGGATGATAGCTTTGGTTCTGCCGGTAATGTTTTTACTTCTACAGAATAGGGAAGGCCAACCTCAACAAATGTTGTAGGTACAGCATCTAAGGTTATAGCTCCACTAGCTACAGTTTTGTCAGTTAAAACATAATTATCTCTTACAACATCTACTGTTTCACCTTCTAGGTGAGATAGACTAGAGCATGTAGTGTTACTAGGTTTTGCCTGGTCCGGTGCTGTAGCTCCTGAAAAGTATTGTATGTTGGCATCAGTCGTTCTTTGATCGTCAAACATCTCAACATATCGTTTTGTTGCACTATTGATTGTTCTTTCTGTTACTACATAAATGTCAGTAATATCAACGGCTACATCTAGAAACTTACCATCTGTGATGAACTCAGAAGGAGCAACAACATTTTGTGATCTAAGAATAGAAAACACAGCCATTGTACCATCTTGATCATTTGTAATTAAAAGCAAGTCACCATCATCAGTAGAGGTGGCAACCCTCAAGGCCATAGACCTGGGTGATTTCAATAGATGTGATGATAGCAGTGAGATATTATTAGCCTGGTAGTTTAAATCAACATCACTAAATAAAAATTCTCTAAGAGCTTTTCCTTCACGCTGTATAAATAATGTACCACCTTCAGCCGACACTGGCTTTATACCTTCTTTTGATCCTCGTCTTGTCGCATTCTTAATAACCAGGTTAGATGGTGTAATAGGATCAAGATCAGCCTGGGGAACAAAGAACTCAGCATCAGTTGTAAATATCTGTAAGTCTCTTCCTGATCTCATGGCTGTTATAGCGTTCACACTATCAGTGGCTATACTTACGAATAATGCATCATCAGCCAGGGCTTCATGTGTTTTAAATTTAAAGAAGTCACCTATCTTTGATCCAAACAATGCATTGGGTAAAGACTTTGTACCTCCAAAAAATAATCTTCCTTCATGGAATGTGCATGTTCTTGGAAATCCTCTAGTGCTAGAAAATACATCTTCGTATCCAGTTTCTAATTCCCAAGCACCGGAAGCTATAGCAACATCCTTTTCAAAAAAGGGAAACTCAGTGACAACCTTTATGACAGTTGATGATGTAAACTCAACAACCCTGGCCCTACCAAAACCATTTAAAACATTTATATACTGATCAACATTTCCTGAAGAAAACACTCCTGATGATGCTGTTAAGTTAACTGTTCCATCTACGGCATCCGGAGTAATCGTAGCTGAAGGATTACTTGAAGATGTTGTAAAGGCATGTTTAGGTGAGGTGAGGGATATAGTTGCAAAAGTCCAGGTTGAATTACTACCACCTCTAACAATAGACTTAGGAGACATATCCTCATGGACCAGGATTAATGTATCAGCACTTTGAGTAAAATATAATCTATCAAGATCAACATCACCCAAGGCACAAACTAAGAAGTCGTTGCCTGATCCATTTATATTGGTGATTTGCTGACCATTAGCAAAGACAAACATCCTGGTATTGCTAGTTGTGTTTTTAACAAACACCAGCATATAAGATTGTGTCGTAGAAAATTCAAAAGGTATAAGCCTAATACCATCTAATGTTGTAAATGATCCACCCAGGTGAGATGAAATATCCAGCATGAATCTAAGACCAGGCCGTCTTTCAAAACCACCCTGGGGCAGTACGACTACGTTCTGAGCTTTTTCTAATGCTGATGCATATTGTGCTATATCTATTCTTGCATGCAGAAGAGGATCAATCTCACCTACAGTAAAGTTTGACTGATACTGAGTAACCCTGGTCATTATCTAACATCCGTTAGTAGGTAGTCAGCTATAACTGTTTTTGATTGCCCAGCCCCATCTATGTTAATTGCTTGTCTAAAATATCCACCTCTCATATTCTCAGAAGGTGTTCCAAGTGCTATCGTTCTCCAATAATCACTCTTAGTCGTTTGATCTGTAACCGGCTCGGCTAAATGCCAGGCCATTTGATAAACAAGCATTTGTACAAAATATGAAGGCAAATCAACTTCAGATACCAGCCTTTGATAATCTAATACTATTGTTGTTTGATTTGTAAATAACTGATCACCCTGAATTTCATATTCGGTTATCTTAGGTAATGTGCCGGTTGATAAAGAAGCATAGACAGCCCTGGGAACACCATT